>Ga0213882_10000285_pt1 | contig 18857 bp, 20 predicted proteins | sample BarmaccoBMER_R09_FD_160106 | JGI IMG/M metagenome (GOLD analysis project Ga0213882, IMG submission 160106) | Barbacenia macrantha exposed rock microbial communities from rupestrian grasslands, the National Park of Serra do Cipo, Brazil - ER_R09 ...
GCAACCCTGCGCGTTTATGCACGCGTTCCCGGTTGGGATCGGAGCTCAGCACGATCGCGAAGAAACGCAGCGACGGCATATAATCTCCCGCTACTTTGACACACGCCGTAATCGGCATGGCCAAGATTAATCCCACGATGCCCCACAACCAGGACCAATATAAGGCGGCGACTATCAGCATCAACGGGGATATCCCAATACCCGAACCGATCAGGAAGGGTTCAACAAATTGCGCTGAAATTTGATCGCAAGCAACGAAACAGGCGAGCACTTCCAGCGCTTTGGCCCATCCCGGGAATACCGCGAAAGCCACCAAGGTAGGCAGCACGGCCGACGTAATCGCTCCAATGTATGGAATGAAACGAAGCAAAAAGCCGAGCATCCCCCAGACCTCAGGTTTCGGCAGGCCTAACAGCCACACCGCTATCCCGGTTGAAACGCCATAGGCGAGATTGATCAGAGTGAAGAGTAATAGATAATGGCTGACTGTGGCCCCGGCCGTGTCAATCGCCTGCGGAGGTATCGCCACTTGGCTATTGGCAGCAAGCAAAGCCACTCGCCGGCGCAGGTCGCTCCGCTCATACAGCACGAAGAACAGAAGCACCACTACAATCAGAAATCCGCCAATACCCGAAACAAGCGGCTTGGCGGCTTTGGTGGCTTCGGTCAGGGGAGTGGAAGACGAAAAAGTCTGACGGTTTTGCGGAGTACTAGTGGACGGGTTCCGTTGCAGTCTCTCCTCGACTTCACGAATGCCCTTCTCGATGTGTTGAAAAGACGAAGGCATCCCCTTTTCCATCGTGGTGAGTTTGTTGGCAATGTTATTGGAATAACTGGCGACGTGTTCGGCGACCGCAGTTAATTCCACTGTGAGAAAATAACTGACTGTCACTACCAGACTGATCGCCAGAATCACGACCAGCAACGCGCCGACGAGACGTCCCCCAATTCGCTCCAACTGAGTCGCCACCGGCGCAAAGATCACCGCCAGCACCAATGCCAATACTACAGGGACGAGGATGTCTTTGGCGAAATAGATGACGGCCGTCGCGATTATGAAGCCGATCAGGGGCCTGCCGGCATGCTGCTTTGCGGGCACTTCCACGCTGGGGTACTGCGCCTGGTCCTCGATTTGTTCGGGCCGGTCAAGCTTCATTCTTTGAGTCTCGCATCGCGAATGGTGAGTCCTTCAAAGCACGCGGCTCAGTCGGTCCGGCGCCCAGCTCCCGATCGAGAAGCAAATCTCATGTAGCTTACGACAATGCAATACCCGCTGCTGATTTACCCCGGCAGCCTGGTCACCGGCTCCCAAGTGTTGGGCGTGTGAGTAATTACCGATTGTGCCCCATTATGGTAATGCAGACCATCTTCGCTCCTCTGCGAGTTGAAGAATAGCCACATTTATTCCGCTATCCGATACATCATTGTCGGCAAAGCGCGCCAAAAGTCACTGTCAATGCTGTCAGCCTGGATAACTGGATTTAAGCGCAGTCAGCCTCCGCTCATCTCGAGCGGGTTTAAAGCAGTTTCCTCAAAGCGTCGTGCATGGCCGGATTCGACCAGTCTAATGCGCCGACACAATTCCAGATAATCTGCCCACCCCGCCCGATCACGAATGTGCTGGGAATGCCACTCACCCCATAGGCCGCACTAGTGGCGTTGCTGGCATCGAGCAGCACGGGGAAATCGTATCCGCTGGTACTTATGAATTGCGCCACCGTGAGTTTACCGCGCTGATCAATATTCACGGTCAGAACGGCAAAATCGCGGTATGAATGGAAATTTCGAAAAAGCTCTTCAAGCGACGGCATTTCACTGCGGCAGGCGCCACACCAGGTAGCCCAGAAATTGAGGAGCACAACCTTTCCGTGCATCCCGGCAAGGGCTACGCCAGTGCCATCCAACTGCGGCAATTCAAAATCCGGTGCTCGGTGCCCTGCCTGTGTCCCGCTTCCCGCAATCAGCCTAGCCAGAGCGATACCGCCCGCAAGCTCTTTTGACGCAATGGTTTCGGCATTCGAGAGCTTGGAAGGCGTAGGCACAACCTCTCGGGCAACAATGTTTGGCGCTACCGCTGGAGTGCTTGCGGTTCTTGGCGAAGTCCGTTTCTCGGCATAATGCGTAGGCGTCGACTCCAGCACTCGTGTGTTGTCGGATTGGTTGATCGGAACCGCTTCGGCGAGCATTAGGCGGTTCTGCTCATGGTACAAGAGGTACGCAAGATACTGCGCACTGCCAAAGCCAATGACGAAAGAGAGTATGACGGCTTCGAAAGTGCCGCGTAATGTCAGAACTTTCTTGGGAAGACTGTGCTTTCCGGCTGATGCTGCGATATCCGAGTCCGCTGGTTTCGCGAGTATAAAGGTCGCATCGCCGATGCGAATCTCATCGCCAATCTCAACGATTGCAGGACTTCGCACACGCCGGCCATTTACGAACGTGCCATTGGTCGACCCCAGATCGGATATCTGATACTGGCCCTGTCTAAAAGCGAGCAGTGCGTGGCGCCGCGACGTGCTCGGCCTGCGAATCACAAACTGATTATCTTCGCCACTTCCGATAGCGACCTCCGACTTCAACATGCGGAACTCGCGGATTTCATCGCCACGCGCGTTCAACCAGAGAATCCTTACCTCTGGAACCTGCACTGTTCGCTTCCCGCCGATCGCCACTGTGCCCCTCAATCAGGCGAGTAAGGAAACGTTATTGTTTTCGAGTCTCTAAGGTTCAAGGGAGAAAGACCACGTATAGCTACGCGTCTGATCGGCAAAGTGAGCGCGAGAACCCCAATTGAACGGATCACGTTGCGCCTGAGCATTGACCGTTACCGTATATGTGGCTCTCGGCTGCAAAGGCTCGCGCGGTATCAGTACAACGGCGCCCTCTCCCTTGAGTACATCCCGTCCCCACGTTTGCGTTCCTGGGTCGGGGTTGAGGTAGCTGGTCGCGTCGTACCCGCACGCCTGTGCCGCAGTACCATTTCGCACCAAGCTGAATGAAAGGAGCGTTGGAACGAATCGAAAATCAAATTGAAGCGTGATCGGGTAACCCGCAGGCCGTCCGTAACCCGCACAGGAAAGCGGCTCAGGCCATTCGCCAAGAATCAGCGTTGCGAATTTCGATGGTAGCTTTGTATTATTCGAGGGAAACATAACTGGCTCCGGAAATTCGCCGAACCATGCCGGATTAGGGTGGGCTCGCGATGGCGAGTCCAACCCTAGCACCTCAGCGCAGACATCCGACTCGCAATAATGCCCGTAGCCGGCTGCGGTAAGATCGCGCTCGATCAAACTGAGGCGGTGAAACGCCCCACCCATCCAGCCATCGACGTCAGAGCTCGCAGAGCTGAGTGGTCCGCGTCCGGGGCCATATTCGTCGCCGCTTGATGCGGCCTTTGCTCCCTCGGGTGTGTACCAGTGATTGCTCGGCTCCTCGTAATGCGGCGTCTCGGGCCTTCCGGCAAGATAGTTTTTGACCATATACTGCGCGTGGGCTGTGGCACCGTGTACTGCATCAGAATCTACGCGCACCGTCGCAACCCCGGCCATCGCGCGCCAATGATTAAGCTCCCGAAGCCAGTCCGGAGGCGCGCCGAGTGTCGTTGTGCCCGCAGACGCAATTACGGCTGCAGCAGCAGTATTTATTGAGGCCGGGACGTTGGCAGAGGCATGCGGGCTTTCCTTCCAATGCATGGTCGACGCCAACCGAGATGACGCGGCATCGCGTCGGTACGAACGGTAAAGGAAATACTGCGTGGCCGCGAAACCGGTCACCAAACCCACGGCGGCCAGCACGATCGCCGTACGCAATCCGGAGCTTCGGCTTCGTGCCGGAACACTCACTATCCGCGCGCCAGTCACGTTACCCGAGCGGAAGACGAAACGTGCGCCACCGAAACGGATCTCTTCCCCATCGTGAAGCGCTATCCAGATGATGGCCTTTTGGTCACCAACGTAGGTTCCATTGGTGGATCCATTATCGGCGACCTGCCACCTGCCCCAGCGCCGCCTGATAAGCGCATGACGCCTCGAAACAGTGGTATCGCGCACGACCAGGTCATTCGACTCATCGCTGCCGACGGATGACTCCAAACGGGTTAATTTAAGTTTCGGCGCCGCACGGGCTGCCGGATTGACGGCTAGTAGGAAAGCTGTTTCGCGACGTATAAAGAAACGCACGGCAGAAATTGTTGAGGCTGTTTCCAGTTAGGATGGTGTCCACCGGGGTAAGCCTCCATCATGGCTGGGCGATTCACACAGCTGTACGCATCTTTATCTCCACAGCCAATGATCGTCGAGAGAAAAATGGTGTTCATCTCAACTGGAATGTTGAAGGCGTTCATAACCAATAGAGATGCGATCTTTATCACTACGATTCGCAGTATCGCCCTTTTAATTGACGGAAGGTGGAGCCATCCCTGCCACGGGCGCCCTGCCTGCTCTATGCTCAAGCCTCCTCTACAGCAGTCGGTGCCGCTGCCAGCTTGATTAACCGCCGCGCGCTCGCGAAAGCCCGGTAAACTATGAGGTGCTCTGTCGCTCCCGCATTCTTCGTAACAGGAGATGTGTTACTTCGCCGACCAGGTCACCGGGCGATTGGTCGCGCGGTCCGGCGGAGTATGCACAAACTTGTCGCGGCGAGTATAGAGATGACCGGTCACGGCGCTTTCGGTGGTCTTCCAGCGGTATTCCTTATTGAGTAGTGCAATCAATTCGCGGACGCTTCGGCGCGGATGGCGCCTGAGAACCGCCGCCATCATGTCGAGGCGGGTGAGCCCGCCGTCGTGGCTCGCAGCGCCGGCGTGCAGTCCAATCCTTGCCTTACTGCTGTCAATCTGACTAGAGCGACCGACCCCTCTGTGTGCCGCCGTGGGATTGGCTACAGCTTTTTTCTGTCTTGAGGCAGGCGCGATTGGCATCTGTCGAGCTATAGTAAGTCCGTTACCTGTGCCAGTCTGCAACAATTCGACGACTGCAGCCTGTTCCGACTCTAACAGCTCGGCCGCCCGCCTCAGTCCCTGCAGTCGTTGGTTTAGTGCTTCGAGCTGTCGATTATGGGATGCGATTTCTTTCTCTACTGTGATGGTCTCGTTGCGCAGCCGCCTTTGAAATGCATCTATAGAATTCATCCCACAATCTGTCCCTAGAGGCCGCAGTCCAGGTAACGTCGCAGTAGCTAAGAATCGGTCCTCCACACCTAAAGTGACATGTTTTCTCGCCCTTGTGAAGTACAGAAATTGCTACACAACTGGGGCAGACTATCCGGTAATGGACTTCCTGGTACCCACTGTGAATCGTCGTCTAATGTCTAATTGAGAGTCGCGAGGATACATGTATAGGGCAAATCGGTTGGAAGTGAATTCAGCCGAAGGTGATGCGCTTAGCCAACGGCCTTAGGCTCACTCATTCAAGTGATGCTCAAGCTTCGTTACAGCGTTGAACGAGATTACGTTTCTATATCCAGTGCATTTGACCATGCTGTGGACACAGCGGTGGCCCCGCCATATCAAGCCATTTCCGCGAGATGTGAACAGTATAGCCGCAATCACCACAGACGCACTTGATTTGGCGTGAGTACTGTTTTTTGCGCCGGCTGGAATGGCTGCTGGCGCCGAGGGTTAGCTGAAGTCGCCCATGAGGCAAGGGTCCGGCATCTTCTAGTATCGGCCGCACCGCCCTCTCGAATCCCGGCCCGGCGCTCGTAGCCGTCATTGGCCCTACGAGGCCGATCCCCCTGGCGACTCGCCGGAACTCTTTTCTGTGGCCAGCGGCCACGCCGACCGCGGCGTGTACTGGCTCGTGACCCAATATTGCTGTCACCTGCATCGGCATTAAGTCTTTAGACTCGCCCAAGTCCGGTCGGATGAATATCTCAAAATGTCGATCTTCGCTGCATTGATTATCCCAGCACTCGCCGATGTTCCTACTGCGCCGCCCGCTGGAGGTGAAACCTATCGCTATACGAAGCTGCGCCGGCAGCGGAGCGTTTAACCTTGCAAAGAGCGGCGCCATGCACTGGGCAACATGGTTCAGCCAGGCTTCGCGCGTTTGGTGTCGTTGACCCTCGATGGCGAGCTCCTGACAGCTCAGCAGGACGTGATTGTATCGTCGTGCTTCCCCAAGGCTGAGGAGTGCACCTTACCTGCTCACACCCCGGTCAGTTTGATGGGGTACGAGTCAGCTGCTGCCTAAGGTTAGTGGGCGCCCAGAACTGAGTCTTTCAGCGCCTTGGCGGGGGTGAAGCGTAAGCGAGTTCTCGCCGGAATCCTTATCTGCTCGCCAGTAGCGGGATTGCGGCCTACACGCGCCTTGAGCTTGCGCTTACGAAATACTCCAAGACCAGCCAAGCGCAGCAAACCTTCTCTCTTGAGCTGGCGGGTTACTAACTCGTTGAGTTCGTCCAGTGCCGATTTGGCCTGGCGCTTGGTGATGCCGATCTTGTCGGCCAGGTAAGCCGTCATTTGCGTCTGCGTCATTCTCCACCTCCCAAACACCTGTAGCTATTGAACAAGATGAATTACTATCGCGCGAAGTTCAAGATGGGGTTGGCTTTTGACCTCGGCGCACCGTTCGTTGCTGACTTCGACCAGTGCGCCAAGAGGTCGACCCTAGAACTTCAATAGCAGCTGCCGTTCGATTTTGTAGCCACCAAATAACTGCGACCCTTCATTCCTCACGCTGTTCACCAAGGGTGAGGCGGGTTGAAACAACAAAACATCCTCCCCAGTGGACTTCAATAAGCGTTTAAGCGAGGCGGTTTCTTTGCGCTTGGATCTATCCAATCATCTGCATCCCGGTCGGATAAGATAACAGGCATCCGATCGTGGATCGTGGCGAGCGTTGAGTTTGCTGCACACGTCAGTATCGTGAACGCTGATTGAATACCCAGGTCGTTCTTTTCCTCATCCTGATAAAGACCAGCAAAAAACAGCAGATCGCCGTCTCGGCGGTGAATCCAAAACGGCAGCCGCGCAGAGATTGGTCCGGTCCACTCGTAAAATCCGCTGGCGGGAATCACACAACGCCGCTGGGCGAACGAATCGGCGAAGGTTGACCGAGTCTCGAGAGTTTCAGTTCTAGTATTGATCAGATACCTGCGGCGGCCATGCTGGTCTGAGTTAGTCGAGAGTCCCCACCTGGCGACCGTCAGTTTGCGATTCTCATATTCGGTCGTGACGATAAAGTGCTCTTGCTGCGGTGCAATGTTGTAGCGCGGTCGATAATCGGCAAGCGCAACGGCGGAGACGCCTAGTCGCGTGGCGATGAAATCACGTTCTTCTGCCAACGAGAATCGGCTGCACATCGAGCTGAAACCAACCTTTCTCTATTACAGCAACATTCCGCGGCGGGTGGCGCGGTCCATCTTGTCGAACCCGCAGGCATCGATCTCCAGGAGTTCCAGCGCACCTAAGGCGACCTCGCACGTGATCACAGGTGCTGCATTAACCTGAGCAAAATCGCGCACCCTCCGCAGCAGCCGGTTGGCGATCCGTGGCGTGCCGCGCGCCCGAGCTCCAAGCTCTGCGGCGCCCTCGTGGTCGATACGTACATCGAGCAGCTGCGCCGAGCGCTGGATGATCTGGGTTAGTTCAGCCTGACCATAAAAATCCAGGTGATAGTGCTGGCCGAAACGGTCTCGCAGCGGCGAGCTCAGAAGACCCGAGCGGGTGGTGGCTCCGACCATTGTAAACGGCTTGACCGCGAGCTTCATGCTGCGCGCCCCGGGTCCTTTTCCGACCACGATGTTCAGCTCGAAGTCCTCCATCGCCGGATAAAGTATCTCCTCGACCACCCGCGCCAGGCGATGAATCTTATCGATAAACAACACGTCGCCTTGATCGAGATCGCTGACAATGGCGGCCAGGTCGCCGGCGCGTTCGATAGCCGGTCCCGAGGTGACACGCAGATTGACTCCGAGTTTGCGCGCGATGATGTGAGCCAACGAGGTTTTTGCCCAGTCCTGGCGGCGCGGAAAACAGAGTATGGTCGAGCGGCTCGCCGCGTTTCCGCGCCGCTTCAATCGACATCCCGAGTACTTGCTTAATCCGCTGCTGGCCGATGAATTCGGTCAGCGAGCGGGGACGTAATGAATAATCGAGCTGGCGCTCTTCCTCGCTTGCGATAGGTCGGGCACCTCCCCCACCCTGCTTCGCCTTACTAGGGGGGCGCGACCTCAGATGCGGCCCGCCTTCCAAGATTTGGTCAACGTCAGTTGGGCCCGAGTATTCGCCGATGTGGTTGTTATTTCTCACCAAGAATTATCGCCAGCGACTTACGAATCAGGCCTTCGAGCCCCTCGCTTTCATCAAACCCATCGACAGCGTCGACCGCCCGCTTGGCCTCGACCGGCTTGTAACCGAGATTAATCAGTGCCGAAATCGCATCGTCGATCATTGAGCCGCCCGGAACGTGACCGTTCGTTGAAGCCCCATCTGTTCTCACCGCAGCGGTAAGGTTTAGTCCGCCGATCTTATCGCGCAATTCACGCACGATTCGCTCGGCGACCTTAGCGCCTACTCCTGGCACCGCATCGATACGCTCGACATCCTCATGGCTGATTGCTGCAACCAGGTCCTTGGGTGCGAGTACCGATAGTATGGCCAGCGCGAGCTTGGGCCCTACGTGCTGGATGCCCATGAGCAGGTCGAAGGCTTGCTTTTCTGCTGAGCTGGCGAAACCGTAAAGCAGCAGTGCATCTTCGCGCACCACCTGGCGAATTTCCAACTCGACTTCGCACCGACCGATTGGCATTCGATAATAAGTGCTGAGAGGTACGAAAACTTCGTAGCCTACGCCGGCAGTAGCAACCATCAGGCGTCCGGGTTCGCGGAGTTTAAGCTTGCCGCTCAACATTGCGATCATACGAACACCACGGCGCGGCTAGTAGAGCTCAATTGATAAGGATCTCGGTTCATGGCGGCTGCAAATCAACACTAAACTACGACATCGAAACGGGACAATTCTCACGCTCAAGAACTCTCCACAGGCTAAATCAACAATCCTCATGTTGGACAACTGCAATGCGCATCCCTTGCGCCTTCAACTTCAGTGCACCGCAGCGCGCAACAGATGCTTCACTATTGTGGTCTTCGCACGGTGGCACTTCTCGGTCGCTGACGAACTACTTTATATTCGTGATCAGTGTGTTCCGTCTTCCCAAGGAGAGTAGGAATGGCTGGATCAGGAACGAATTTCACCGGCTATGGATTGAACAATGCGCCGCCGCACAGCGCATAAAGCATCGACGGCGTGTATGGCGGTCAGGCTGACGGCGTCGATGAAAACGGGGCAATACTACACCAGATTACGAGATGGACGTTTCAGGTAAGCTGGTGGCGTTGCGTGAAGTTATCACCCTTCCGGGTATGACCGGCGGCGGCGCTGGCACGCCAACCATAAACTTCGAAGCCTGCGAGTTCGATGCAACCGGGGACCTTTCCTATTCTCTCGAGACGCTCAGCATCCCCAGTTCCTTTGTAGCGTTGGGATTTGGTTGTCCCAACCCCTCGGCCAATAATCGGCCCGAACAGGTCGTGATCGTTCCCGAGAATGGCGGCAAAGAGTTCTCGTACTTAGAATTTACGGTTCCATCGCCGGTCTTTGATCAGGATGTACCTGCCCACTTCTCTGGACACGCTGTCGCCCAAAAAGCCCTACCGTAATTAGATGCGGCGGCATGCATTTCAAACCGTTGATCCGCTGGCGGAGTGCGCAGCACGCAAGAACAACGCCCGCGGACAGACGACCGGTGTAAGGGGTTCAAAATAGAAGCCTTCGGCAGTCTGCCTGTGCGCCAAGGAAAGGCTATCTGCTTGAGTGTTCGGTAGTCCCTGAGTACGGCCATACATTAGCCATTTATCCACGCTTTCACACTATCTATTATGCCGCGCGTCTAACTAAGCCGACGTGCTCGCTTAAATGCGGCCAGACGCTAAGAGCTAGGAATCATCCAGACCGTCAGTAACGGGTAAATCGGAAATGGAATAAGAAGGCGCGCTAGTTCCAAGCGCGGTTGAAAGCGCGACAGACTCAAAGCGCAGGGCCGTCGCAATTCGCCGACTATTCGGTACGTCGCAAATATGGACAACGCGCCACAAAGCCGTCATCGCGAGTTTGTGACGCGACGTGACCCACTCTCCTTTATCCAGCGTCTGCCCATATAGCTCCGTATGAAATTCGCTCTACCGCGCGCGTGTGAACGCCTTATTAAAAGGCGTCTGCGTCACAGCGTCTCGAGAAACGGCCAACATTCCCGCATCGAGCATGTGTTGACAAGTTATTGTATTGCCGTAAAGCACGCCGTTGCCTACATTAAGCGAGCACTGATCACATTAAAACGGGGGGATGGCCCATATGGGTACAATCCGCAACATCGCGCCACAGGGCTGGTTGACCCAGTTCAGGAAGGAGATCCAGGTCCTGGATTACGAACTTCACGCCTCATTGAGAATCCTTGCCGCCGGCGAGATGGACTCGGACCATATGGCGGCACTCGTCGCCGCGTCGGCGAGGCGGGATCAAATGATGGTGCGGGTAATGGCGTTCTGTAAGAGCCGATTCGCTAGTAGGGTTCTCCCTTGTGGCAACACTTCCGATGAGCCCGCCGAGTTTCCCGATGACGAGCGTGCCGCCATTGCTCCGTAGCCGATACCAAACTGCTCGGCCTTTTTGTCGCTCCTGTTTGACCTGCCCTCCCGCCACGGAGCAAAGCCTGATCGCCGTTTCAACGCGCAGGTGTCGTCACCCAAGCGCAAAAACCGATCGCCAGTGCGCCGAGCTTCGAGGTGATGGATTAGGCCCTGGGTTCGAGGACAGCGACAGCGCACCGAACCTTTGGAAGCTTGATGACTCAGCAATACTGCTCGACCAAAGCCAACAGCCTGTGGACGTCAACAGGTTTGGCCAACTGGTGCATTGCTCCAGTGGGCCGGTCGGCGCCGGACAGCACGATTGTAGGAATGTCAGCGATCAGTGGATCGGCCGATTTACGTTGCAGAAATTCCCAGCCACTCATTCGAGGCATCATTAGGTCAATCAGAATTAAACTTGGCCGCGGAACTTCCGTCAGGCGTTCGAGTGCCTCTTGTCCATCACCTGCCGTTACAATCTCGCGCCCATCCTTGCCTACTACTTCAGCCAGCGCATCTCGGGTCGCGACTTCGTCTTCGACAATCAAAAGCGGTCCCATAGGGCCTCCCTCTTATGACTAATGACGAACATGTGTAGGCGTCGTGCACGCGCTTGTATACCCTCGCTTCTGTCATGTAATAGGGCTGTCCTCCTGCGACCGCAGGAGGGCGACTTTATTCGGCCTGAACAGGCGGGGTCCTTGCCCGCCTGCGTTGCGAGAGAGGCAAGCTATCAACAGTAAAGCAAATGGTGTACCTCAGATGCAGATTTAGTCTTTAAGCAGCTCGACGTCGATATTTTCGGTATCAGCATCATGAACAAACACTGGTGGGAATATACCTGATTATTTTTTTCACTGTTCAATACTCCCAGGAATATATTGTCTTGGGCCGCGACGCGAATTGTTGCGCACTAGCGGTGTTCGATAGCGACAGATACGAAAGGATTTATAGCGCGGCTATTCGAGAATTGCTGGCGATTTCTGAACCCTAGGAGCCAACGACGAAAAGCCGCCGCATCGAATCGTGCCTAGCTGAAGGAAATCAGTTCAAGGGCTTAGCACTGTAAGTCAAAGCACCTTCCTTTGCCGCTACTGATTAAACGACGGATGCCCGCGACCGAGGTCGTAGGCGCACACCATGCTTAGATCGAGCGTTGCATGGTTGTCACGTTGCTACACACTGACCGTACCGGCATAAGACGAAATGAGAATGTACTTAACACAGGCAGGCTAAGCGCTTACAAACATAGCACCCGATCTTGCTAATTCCATTGCGTCAGGGGGGAAACTCTAGTGACACAAGAGACTAGCCTCGGACGCAAGCTTTCCACGGTTGCAAGTCTTATTTTGTTCGCCATCTCAGCAGTTGCGCTACCCGCGACTATCCGGGCCAACCCGGAAATACGGTCCAACACCAACAATCCATTTTCGGCTTGTGGCACGTTCTCCCTCCAAACGCAACAGCAAGCGTTCAAACTGATCAAATCCGAAGCGTGTAACGAATTGAATTTGATTGTAACTGGCGTTCACTCGGGGAACGACATCGGTCCAGATATTGTGACGCTATTTACTGATCTTCAGACGCAATTGTCTCTGACCCCGCTGTGTGCTGCCTCGCTTATAGGCGTCTTCGCTCAACGGCTGGTCACTGCCCAGGTTAGCGCTGCATCGTGTCCCACTCTGAATTGATCTAAAAGCAAACACTGGGCACCGGTCGGCTGACACACTAGTCATTCGAGAGCACATCGCGGAGCCGGCTCTTCAAAGTCATCTCGGCGGACTCTTGCCCGACGAGTCCAGCCAATTCGTGAAATCCCTGATCCTCACGCGGGTCCCCCACGGATGTCGCGTTTGCGTTCGCTCGCCGCGCTCTGCCAGAGATCTTCGCACCAGGGCAGAGCGAGATGATCAGTATTCACCCGCTGGAATGCCGACAAAATTGGGGTTGATGCCACCGTCGTTGTTTGTGAGTCTACCCTTTCGCGCACGTTCGTAACGGCTACTTTTACTTTGTGAATTTCATTTGACATTGAGTAAAGTGGCCCCGGTCGGGGTTGCAAGGCGGGCGCGTTTTACGTGCACGTCGCAAGAAATGGCTCGCCCTCAACTCATCCGCTTCGAGGCCCCGAGCTGCGCGCGCTGCGCTCCTGGAAACGGCGGCAGGACGAGATGGCGCCTTACGTGTTTACGTCATTGCGCGGCGGTCCGGTAACAATTCGCACGATTCATTTCGTAGTTGCAGCGGCGGGAAGGCGGCTCGCATCAAATTCCCCGTTAATCCTCACATGCCGCGCCGCGCGACCGGCTTCTACTTGGGCGAATACCGGCCAGGACACGCGCACGATTCAGCTGTATCTCGACCACAAGAACATTCAGCACACGGTGCGGTATACTGAGCTGAGTCCGCAGCGGTTCAAGGATTTTTGGAAAGACTGAACGAACCCTCTGGAAGGAGTCGCAAATGGCCAAATGCCAGGGAAAGAGAAGATCCACGGCGATATGTAGCAGCGTGGTTTACCACTGCGAGAATTGTACGAACGTCGGCTGCGACCAGGTTGAAGTTGGTGAATGCTCAAACCAAGGATTTCGGTCAAACGCTTGTCTTATGTGCGGAACGATAACACTCGGAGAACAGCGCCTCGCGATGACGCCGCAGCTGGAGCAGGCAATGACAATACTGCGACTAGGAGCCGAGGAACTGAACGTCTTGATCCGACGATCATTTAAACGACCTTGAAGCGTGAAGGTCCGGGACTTGATCAAGCTCATCGAAGATGACGGCTGGTATCATGTCGGCACTCGCGGGAGGCCACCGGCAATATAAGCATCCGCGCAAACGTGGGCGGGTAACGGTGTCTGGCCATCCGAGCGATGAGGTTCACCCGCGAACGCTACAAAGCGTCCTGACTAAGAGCATGCGTTACGCAGTCGTGATCGAGAGCGGTTCCCAGAATTTCTCAGCATATGTTCCCGACCTTCCGGGATGCATCGCAACGGGCAAGACGCTGGACGAGGTCCTCGCCAATATTCGTGGAGCCACCGAGTTCCATCTCGAAGGTTTGCGAGCGGACGGTCTGCCGATACCGGAACCCACTACTCGCTGGGAATACATTGAAGCCTCTTAGAACCTTGAGCCGACGACTGATCCACGTTTAAACAGCAATAGTTGTCAGCGCACTCCGGCCACAGCTCGCCCATATCAACGCGGAAGAGAGACTCTCGCGCTCTCAGTATTCCGGACTTCCTCCCTGGCGTGACGAAACCTGATGCCGGGCGCGTCCTATGGTCGGCTGCGTGATCGTCGAGCAGCAGGAATCGTGGCACTGCTCGCGATCCGCTTACCGTGATCGGTGTCAGGGTCCGCTTTTTTTACAAACGGGAAAGCTCACCGGCGCCCCCGAGTCTAAGGGCTCCGGCGTTATAGACAGATAATCGTCTATGCAGCATCGAAAAGTACGTCGTGCGGCGTATATCGATTGCTGCTCGTCATGCTGATAGTCATCTACCCCTCCCACCCGGAGGGAAAAGTAAGCCCCTCCGGTGCTATTTAGTCGCCACAGTCCGCCGCTCGCCCGCGCTCGGACTGTGGCGATCTCAACCTAATTTCTAGGATTGCCGCGCAACCGATTAATTCCGCGCCCGAAGGGGGCGCGTGGCATTTCTTTTTTCTGCTCTCTGTGAGATTGGAGATCCGATCCGGACCGCGCTTGGGGGATCGACGTTCGCGATAGCGCGGTGCGACTGGCATTCGCCTTGAGTGGGATGTTTGGTACGCACCGCGCTTCCGCGGCTCGGCTAATTAGTTTCGGGCGCGGGCCCCTCGTCGAGACCGTTATCGGATTTATAGGATCTGATTAAAGGATTTTGACGTAAAAGACCGCAGATGTTGGGTTGGATTCGACGCAAAAAGACCGCACTCGAACGCCAAATGACCGCAGATCCTGTTGCGTCCGCCGCAAAAACATCCCTTCCTACTGGGTTGACCGGCGCAAAATCACGGCAGATTAGCGGACGGCAACTAGCCGTTTTGCGACGTGGTGGGCTCTGACGCGCAGTCATCCCGCCTCGTTGAGTTCGACAAGCGCGCTTTGATATAGGCAAGGGACCGATTCGAGAGTTTTCCCAAACGGCCGCTTGAATTGGTTCATCTGCTCATAGGCCTGTCCGGATCTTTAACTGACACCCAGGACAGAAAGGTCGGCTGCTTCCGATTTGTATGATGGAGGCGTTGAGCCAGTCAGCTGTAAAACGTTGAGAGCCATAGCGTTGTTCGACAAGGCGGGTAAGGCAGCCTCGCGCAACTCCTTGATAGCCTGTTTGAATCCGTCGATGTTGGCCCGATTGATCGGAATCCAGCCGTCGCAATAATCCACGACGCGCTCGAACGCCCGCTTTGCCTCTGACCCCAGCAGGATGGGCGGTCCCAGCACCAGTCCGATCGAACTTTACGAACTCGCCGTGAAACTCATCCTTCTCATTCGACCAGATGGTTCGCATTGCCAGCACGTCTCGCGAACCAGTTTCCAGCCCGCTTGAAATCCGTGCGATGGTTCTCCATTCCTGGCATTCCAGCCGCCCCCGCGATCAAAGCATCAGTGCTTGGTACCAATAAGTACGGAGCATCAACACCAGACGGCTCCGGGGAGCGCTAGCCCCCTTTCATCTGTAGACTAAATACACTGGAGGTTCACAACAATGGTGGACGAGAATCGTATTAAGGGCGCCGCGCAAGATGCGATCGGCAAAGTCGAGGAGTCTGTTGGCGGTTTGATGGGAGATAGCGAGACGCAAGTTTCGGGAAAAGCGCGGCAGGCCGCAGGAGAAGCCCAGAACGCTTATGGACGAGCCTCCGATCAAGCTCGTCGTGCGAGTGAAAAGGTCGCACAGGCTACGGCTGAGCAGCCATTAGCGGTGTTTTTTATTACATTAGCAATAGGGTTCTTCTTCGGCCTCATGTCCGCTAGACGCTGACTTGTCCTGATTGTCGCGCGCTCCGACGGAATTGTGTGAATGTCGTGCGTTCGGAGGCGTACCATGAATTCAGACTAGCAGGCGGGGAGGAAGGTATGGCGCCGCTTATATTGATGGCGGCGGCGGATCTCGCCCGAGGTTTACGAGCAGCGCGCTTAAACGGCCTATGAGTTCCGGAGTGGCTGGCGTGCTCGTCCGTCCCGTCCAGCGCAAGGAGGGGCATCGGAAACAATTGCGGTCAGTGTGCCGGAGTGGGACAGCCCTGACAGGTCGGGACTAGTGCCGGCAATGGCGCGGGGTGTTCAGGGCGGCGTATGCACACCGGTCGGAGGCTCTCCCTCCGCTCTATTCCCCGCGACTAATCATTTTAACTCATTGTTTTGGGAGATTGACAATTAGTCAACTTGTTGCGGGAAGTCCTTCGGCTTCGCCCGCGTGATCGCGCATGAAGCGAGTTCGTCGAGTAACCGGCGTTCAAGCTCAACGAGAGTATCCACGCGGCCGCGCTCCATGCCGTTGAGCTCCCCGCCCGTAAGCCCAACGCGCCTCGCGAGCTGCTCCTAGGTGAGGTTACTGCGGAGCAGAATTATTGCAGTTGAATGACGAAGCGGCGCCGGGTTCAGACGTTTGCGAGCACTCTGCGTACAACTATCGGTGCGGCGCGCGGTAGCTCGGGGGTGCGAATTCACGATGGAGCCAGTCCGGGAATGCCGGTTTAGGTTTAGGTGGACTGGCTGGTTGATCAACGACAATTAAATCGGCCTGTTGACGACAATTAAATTGGCCGCTTGTCGCCGTCCTGGCGGCGCGGAAGTCACGTGGGGCGAGGTGAAGCTCCATGGTGAGGGACGTGCAGGTCAGGTTGTTGCGGAGAAAGCTCATGGAGGGCAAGACGCAGGAAGGCGCAGCGGCAGCAGCCGGCATAAGCGCGCGCAGTGCACGCCGGTGGCAAAAAGGTTCATATCCATCTCAACGAAGAAAGCCACACACATGGCGCACCCGTGAGGATCCATTCGTTCAAGTATTTGACGCCGAGGTAGTGCCGTTACTGGAGGCTGATAGCCGAGGCGTGCTAGAGGCAACCACGATTTTGGCCGAGCTGGAACGACGCCATCCGGGTGAGTTTCTGCGCGGTCAGCTGCGGACACTCCAACGGCGCCTGCGGCAATGGCGGGCGCTCAACGGACCGGAAAAAGAGGTCTTCTTTCCGCAGGACCACCCACCAGGGCGCGAAGGCGCGTATGATTTCACCAACTGCGACGAGCTCGGCGTAACGATCTGCGGTACGCCCTTCAATCATCTATTGTTTGAATTGGCATTGAGTTTCAGCGGTTGGCGCTGGCCCACGGTGACCTTAAGCGAGAGCTTTGAAGCACTGTTGCTCGGCGTGCAGGAGGCTTTGTGGCGATTAGGTGGAGTGGTCGAGGTGTTGCGCTCCGATAACCTCTCGGCAGCAACGCATGAATTGGCACTGACCGGCGGGCGCGCGCTCACCAAACGCTACAGCACCCTGCTCGAACACTATGGCTTGAAATCGACGCGGATTTTTCCGCGCAAGCCTCACGAAAACGGAGTAGTCGAGCAGGCCCATCGGCGCACCAAGTCGATTCTGGCTCAGATGCTGGTGCTGCGCGGCAGCCGCGATTTTTCTTCAGTTGATGATTACCAGAGTTGGGTCCGCGAGATCATTGATCGTGAGCACAACGCCATGCTCGCCAACGAGCTGGCCGAGGAACGTCGTCATCTGCGGCCGTTGCCGTCAATAGCGCTACCCGCGTACACGGCGCTGACGGTCAAAGTCCGCCGCTGGAGCACGATCCGGGTCCTCAATCAGACCTATTCAGTTCCGGCCCGGCTGATCGGCGAGCGGGTCAGAGTACTGCTGCATCATAATCATCTCGAGGTTTATTTCGCGGGGAATCTGGTCGAGCGACTCGTGCGAGTCCGAGGCTGGCGCACCGCACGCATCGATTATCATCACGTGATCTGGTCGCTGGTGAAAAAACCCGGTGCGTTCACCCGCTATCGCTGGCGGGAGGAATTGTTCCCGAGCCTCATCTTTCGGCGTGCGTACGACACGCTGCGCAGCTTTCACGCTGACCGGGCCGACGCGGAGTATGTGCGGATCCTTTATCTCGCTGCAGTCAGCGGCGAGGCGGTAGTCGAACGTATCCTGACCGAATTGCTCAATAGCACCGCTCGATTCGATGCCGATCTCGTGCGGCAAACTGCCAGACCCGAGCGGCCGAGCGTGCCAGCGGTCGAGATCGGCGCGCCGGATCTCCATATATATGATGCACTGCTTGAGGAGGCGGCAACATGAAAGCCACTCAAGTTGACGCCGTTGGACGTACTACCGAACTGCTAACTCGCTTCAGCCTAAGTACCGCCGCAGCGGAATTGGCTCAGCGCCTGGAGACCGCCGGCCATCGCGATGCACTGCTGCTGGTGCTGGAGGTCCTCGAGATGGAAGCCGAGGCGCGCGAGCAACGAAAAATCGGGCGTCTGCGTCGCGCCGCCCAGCTCCCGCCAGACAAGACCTTCGAATCACTTGAGGATCACACTCTTCCCACCCCGCTGATGCGGAAACTGCGTGACCTTGCGCGCGGGGAGTTCTTGGAGCAGGCGGAGAACGGACTGTTTTTCGGGCTGCCGGGAGTCGGCAAGAGTCACGCCGCCTGCGCTATAGGTCATGCGCTCATCGAACAGGGGCATTCGGTGCTATTCCGGCCAGCCTATCAGCTGGTTCAGGAACTACTCGCGGCCAAGCGCGATCTGCTGCTGCCGCAGAAGTTACACCGGCTGGATTCTTTCGAGCTCTTGATCCTGGATGACATCGGCTACATCAAACAGAGCGCCGAAGAGGCAGAGGTCCTCTTCACCCTGATTGCCGAGCGGTATGAACGAGGTTCGATGCTGATCACTAGCAACCTGGTGTTCAGCGATTGGGAACGTATCTTCAAGGAACCAATGGCCACCGCGGCCGCCATCGATCGCCTCGTCCATCACGCGGTGATCGTCGAGTTCAATGTACCTAGTTACCGGACCCGCAAGCGTCGACGCAGCGAGACAGAACTAGGCGGCATTGCCGCGGCCGGATGAAGAATCCCGCGCCGCCGCTGGCGGCGTAAAAAAGGAGGATTAATAGAAAGAAGCAGTTAGCGAAAAATCACCCTGGTGATAAGCGGCCAAAATAATTGTCGCGGATCGGCCGAAATAATTGACGTTAAACACCGGCCTGTCCGGCATTCTCCGAA
>Ga0213882_10000286_pt1 | contig 18810 bp, 13 predicted proteins | sample BarmaccoBMER_R09_FD_160106 | JGI IMG/M metagenome (GOLD analysis project Ga0213882, IMG submission 160106) | Barbacenia macrantha exposed rock microbial communities from rupestrian grasslands, the National Park of Serra do Cipo, Brazil - ER_R09 ...
GGACCTGTTTTGAGATACTTCTCGATCAGGTAACTGCTTCCGCATTGCGGACACTTCTCGGGAATTGGCTTGCCCCAGGCGACGAAGTCGCATTGTGGGTAACGACTACAGCCGTAGAAAGTCTTTCCCCGCTTCGAGCGGCGTTCCACGATCTCGCCTTCCGAGCAGTTGGGGCAGGGAACACCGATCGTCTTTTGCTTTACGTATTTGCATGTCGGATAGTTACTGCACGCCACGAATTCACCGTATCGTCCGTACTTCTGCACTAAATTGTTCCCGCACTGCGGACATTTCTCCTCGAGCGGAACATCCTTGCGCTGCTCACCACCGATTTGTTTGGTAGTTTTGCAATCCGGATAACCGGAACATGCATAGAATTGGCCAAATCGGCCCTTCTTCAGAACCATCGGCCGGCCGCAATTCTCGCAGTACTCCCCTTCGTCCTGCTCAGTCAAATCCGCACTATCAACGTCCGGCAAATCGACCGTTAGTTCCCGCGTGTTTGTGCATTCCGGATAACCAGTGCAAGCAATGAAACTGCCGTGCTTACCCCATTTGATGACCATGGGCTTGCCACATTTTTCGCAGACAAGATCGGTCGGCTTCTCCATACGCTTGATATCGGTCATGTGCCGCGCGGCATAATCGAGGTCGCGCTGAAACCGGTCGTAAAACTCGGCCATGGCGGACCGCCATTCCAGCTTCCCGTCTTCGATCTCATCCAGTTCCTCTTCCATTCGGGCGGTGTACTTCACGTCGAAGAGGTCATTGAAACTCTCGAGCAACAGATCTGTTACTACCATGCCCAGCTCAGTGGGAACGAATTTGCCGGTTTCCTTCTTGACGTACTCGCGATCCTGAATCGTTGAAAGAATGGACGCGTAGGTGGACGGGCGTCCCACGCCGTCTGCCTCGAGCTTCTTCACGAGCGTTGCCTCGTTATAGCGTGGAGGCGGTTCAGTGAAATGCTGCTCCGGATTAATTGATTTGAATCGTAGCGTCTCGCCTTCAGTGACGGCCGGCAGCTTGTGCTTGAGATCCTCGTCGTCTTCGTCCTTTTGATCCTTACCCTCTTCGTAGATCTTGAGGAATCCATCGAACTTCAGAACACTGCCTGTCGCCCGGAACAGATAATTCGTATTGCTCTTACCAACTGCGCTGATATCAATCGTGGTTTGATCGAGTACAGCCGGATTCATCTGTGACGCGATAAACCGCATCCAGATCAACCGGTACAGCTTCATTTCGTCTTCCGCGAGATACTTCTCTACCGATTCGGGCGTGCGAAGAACTGAGGTGGGCCGAATTGCTTCGTGCGCGTCCTGCGCGTCTTTTTTCGTCTTATACATGTTGGGAGATCCGGGCAGATAGTCCGGCCCAAAACGTTCGGAAACGAACCCGCGGACCTCGGCCAAGGCGTCTTCCGAAACGCGGGTCGAGTCGGTTCGCATATAGGTGATCAGACCGATGGAACCTTCTTTGCCGATCTCTTTGCCTTCATACAACGCCTGTGCAAGCATCATGGTGCGCTTTACACTGAAGCGCAGTTTGCGCGAGGATTCCTGTTGGAGTGTCGACGTAATAAATGGCGCGACAGGATTGCGGCGCTTCTCGCGAAGCCCAACTGATTTGACCGTGTATCTAGCCGCGGCCAGGTCGTCGACGATACTCTTTGCGGCCTCTGCATTCCCAATCTCGGGAGTTTCGTCGTTTCGTTTATTCAGGCGCGCAGTCAGTACCGGCGGCTTCTTGGCGTTGAGCGAGACATCAATGGTCCAGTATTCCTGTTTTTGGAACGCACGGATTTCACGCTCGCGCTCGACGATGAGGCGCAGGGCCACCGTCTGCACGCGGCCTGCGGAGAGGCCTCGCCGAACCTTGTCCCACAACAGCGGAGAGATCTTGTAGCCGACCAGCCGGTCGAGAACGCGCCGCGCCTGCTGAGCTTCCACAAGGTTAATGTTCACGGCCAGCGGTTTTTCGAAGGCTTTCTTGATCGCATTGGCCGTGATCTCGTTAAACATGACCCGCAAGATTGCCGGTTTTCCAGCCTTTTTCGGCTCGAGTTCTTCTTTTAAATGCCAGCAGATCGCTTCGCCTTCACGATCGGGGTCGGCGGCCAGATAGACAGAGTCCACTGCTTTTGCCGCTTGCTTGAGCTCGGCGATCAGCTTCTTCTTGCCTTCGATCACCTCATATTTGGGAGTGAAGTCCCGCTCCACGTCGACCGCCAGATCCTTCTTAGGAAGGTCCTTGACGTGACCTAACGAGGCCTTGACAATATACTGCTTACCTAAGTACTTTCCGATTGTCTTCGCCTTCGTTGGAGATTCCACGATGACGAGCGATTTGTTCATGACTACGTTGTTTACCTTACAAAAAATTAAGACGGTTAAGTGGTAACCCTACTCGGGCGTGAGAACGCTACTCTTTTACCACACCTTCACGAAGTTCTTCCCGGGAAGCTGCCGGACAAGACCGGTCATCTCGAGATCGAAGAGCGCGCTGATCAACTCAGATGAAGAAACCCCCTCGAAAGTTTCAAGAAGGGCATCAAGCTGTTGAGGGACATCGACTTGCAAGCGATTTAGCAGTTTTCTGCCGAGCTTCTTGAGCGGTTCCTCCACCGCTTCCACAGTGGCAGCTTCGCCGCTCGCCATCTCAGGTAGGATCCCCTGCGCCCGAGCCACGAGCTCACGGCGGACCGCAGCCGGTAGCTCGTTGGTGACGTCACTCCACTCCTGGACCAGTTTTGCCCCTCCATCTTTGATGAGAAGATTCGGCCCCCAGCTCATTTTTGAGGTGATATTTCCGGGAACGGCGAACACCTCCCTCCCTTGGTCCATGGCCAATTTAGCGGTAATCGCTGATCCGCTATGCTGGGCTCCTTCTACGATCAGAACCCCCAATGCCAAACCGCTCACAATTCGATTCCGGATCGGAAAATTCTGAGGGAACGCGGGAGCACCCATCGGAAATTCGGACAGCAGAACGCCCGATCGGGCGATATCATCATAAAGCTTACGACTATTCGCCGGGTAGAGCACGTCTACTCCGCAGCCGAGTACGGCGATTGTCTTCCCACCTGTGTGCAAAGCCGCCTGATGGGCGGCCGTATCGATCCCCCGGGCCATGCCGCTGATAATAGTCAGCCCGGACTTGGCAAGGTCGCCGCTGAGGCGTTCAGCCGCTGCGATCCCATAGGGAGTTGGCCGACGAGTGCCGACAATGGCAATTGCATGAGATTTCATCAGCTCCACGTTGCCGAGTGCGAAAAGAACTAGCGGCGGATCAAAGATTTCGCGGAGGTGCTGGGGATAGCGGCGATCATGAAGCGAGATAAGCTGAGCTCCGGCATTTCGAAGCCGTTCCTGCTGATCGGCCGCATCCTCGAACGAACAGCCGCTTGCAATGTTGCGAGCCTGCGCCGGACTCAGACCCGCGGCTTCCAGCTCCGATGCAGACGACCTGAATATGTTCTGCGGCGATTCCAGCCTTTGGAGAGTTTTGAGTGCGCCGGTCGTACCCAGGCCGGGAACCATCCGAAGTGCCAGCCAATGTAGAGTTTCTTCTGGAGTCAGAACGAATGCGGCCACGTCAGATACGTGGAGCGTTATTCCGCGACTTCTCAGGTGGCGACAAGTCCGCTAAACCGATATGACCTCGAACGGTTCGGCTTCTTCAATCGATGGCAACCAGCGCTGGATAGCTTCATCTAGCCGCTCCTTCGTGATGGGCTTAGCGACATAGTCGTCCATCCCGGCTGCGAGGCATCTCTCGCGTTCGCCTTCGAGCGCATTCGCGGTAACGGCGATGATAGGAATGTTGCTCAACGGGGTAGAAAGCTGCCGAATCGCGCGCGTCGCTTCAAAGCCATCGAGAACGGGCATCTGGCAATCCATAAGAATCACGTCGTACTCGCCGGTTCGAATGCGATCGAGCGCCTCGGCGCCATTGTTCGCGAGGTCCGTCGAGTAGCCTAGGTTTGTTAACACCTTGATCGCCACTTTTTGATTGATTGGATTGTCTTCGGCAATCAGAACGCGCCCTCGACGCCTCAGGGCCGTGTTGGATCCATCGTCGGATACCGCCGAAACTGGAGGTTGCACTTCCCGAGCGGTGATGGTGAACCAAAACGTGCTACCGAGACCCAGTTCGCTTTGAACGCCAATAGTGCCGCCCATCATCTCGGAAAGACGCTTCGAAATTGCAAGGCCCAGCCCTGTCCCGCCAAAGCGACGAGTGATGGAAGCCTCGGCTTGAGTGAAACTCTGGAAAAGCTGCTCCTGTGCTTCGGCAGAGATGCCGATACCCGTATCAATTACCGAAAAACGAAGTTGGACCGGCTCGTTCGCTGATTCGTCAGGCGACTGTTGATCACGAGAGACATGAACCGTAATGCTGCCCTTGGACGTGAACTTTACAGCGTTCGATAGAAAATTCAATAGAACCTGGCGCACACGAACGGGGTCGCCGTTGATCCAGGCGGGCAGATTCTTTTCAAATTTCAACATCAGCCTCAAGTTCTTGCGGTGGGCAGTTTCTGTGACAAGCGCCGCCGCGTCTCTGACGACCTGCTGAAGCTCGAAATCAGTCATTTCCAGCGCGAGTTTGCCCGCTTCAATCTTCGAAAAGTCGAGAATTTCGTTAATAATCGAGACCAGCGAAGATCCCGAATCGCGAATTGCCTTGACGTACTCGTATTGTTCAGGGCTAAGAGCGGTATCGAGCAACAGGCCAGTCATGCCGATCACCCCGTTCATGGGGGTTCGGATCTCGTGGCTCATGATCGCAAGAAACTCACTCTTTGCCCGATTCGCGCGCTCCGCGTCCGCTTTAAGATTTTCTTCAATGATCAATTTCTTATCGAGCTCTTCCGTCCGCTGCGCCACAACGTGCTCGAGCTCTCGCTGGCGGTCCACGATGAGGCTTACACGGGAGCGCCAGATGATTATGCCGAGCAGGATGACGATCACCACCACACCGCAATCGAAGCTCTTCGTAGCCCACCAGGGCGGCTGAATGGTGAATACAAGCGTTGCGATTTCTGAACTCTTGCCGGTATCGCTATCAACCGTCAAGACTTCGAAGCGGTAGGAGCCAGGCGATAGCCGCGGATAACGGATCTCGCGAGCCGAGGTCTCTACCCATTCCGGTTCGAGCCCGAGAAGCCGGTAGCGAAATCGAATGCTCTTTTCGTTGCGAAGACTCAACGAGGTGAGATCAACAATGAATGGCTCGTTTGCCCAGTGCGCCATTGTTCTTCCGCTGAGCAGGCTTTCCGTGCCGAAATGCGCTCCAAGCAAAATGGGTTTGGCCGGGGCTGCCGGTTCAGCATACGTCTTGGGCGTAAAATGCGAGGCGCCGCCGCTCGTTCCAAGCCAAATGGAGTCGTCAGTGTCCTCGAGAAACGCCTTGGCGTCGCAATCATTCCAGATCAGGCCGTTGTCCAGGGTATAGCGGCGCCAGCCATGGCCATCGAACATTTCAACGCCGTGGTCTTCTCCGATCCAAACACGGCTTCGGCGGTCCGGTCCGAAAAAGAGAATCTGATCAGACGAAAGGCGAGGCCGCTCAAAACTGACCAGTTTAGTGCCTGAAAAACCGAGACGCGCTGCGCCTTCATTCGTCGAATCGATCCAGAGGCGCCCGGCGCCGTCAAAATTCATGTCCGACAGATGGTGGCCGAGCTTTGCGCGGGAAATATCGACCCGTGTCCATTCAGCACCGTTGAATCGGAGGAGATCTTGATCTGAAATCGCCCAGATCCCTCCTGTTCGATCCTCTGCGACATCCTCTACGTTGATTTTTCGGAACGGGTCGCCCGGCGCGGAACAAAACTTGCGCGTACGACCGGCTTGGGCAACCAGAAGGCCTGTTGCCGTGGCTAGCCACACCCGGTCTTGTGAATCCACTAAGATCCTAGCAATCGAGCTGAATCTGCTCTGCCGGCCCTTGAGTGTCTTCACATCAATTTGGACAAGGTGCCCGGAGAGAGTACCGGCCCATATATATCCGTCTTTGGATTCGGCTAGGGAACGGTAAACGCTAGCGTTGACCCCGGGGGCCCGCCACCTATGAAAGTTCGATTCCCGTGCCTCTCGGAGGTCGAGTTGCTCATCGCCAACCCACATACGGCCGTGCGAGTCTCTCAGGAAAGCCCAGACTTCATTCGCACCCAACCCCTGCGCCTTGGTCCAGTGTTCCCACTCGCCGTACCCAAGCCACTTTCTTATCCCATGCCCTAGAAGGCCGAACCAAGCCGATCCGTCGTGATCGATTAGAACCGAGCTGACGATACCTTCACTAAACCCGTTCCTGTCCGAGATGGTGGACCATTGCCCGTGTTCGAAGCGGCCGACCGCTGATTCGGCGCCCGCAAGGACCCTTCCCTCGTGATCCTCAGCCATGGGCAGGAACACCTCATCCCGATTGGCGGCAGCGAAGTCTCGCGACTCAAACCGCCTCTGACCGGGCGGAAGAACCGCGATGTGGCTTGAGCCGCGCGCCCAGAGCTCACCACTCGCTCGCAACAACAAAGAACCCCAGGCGTCTTCCGGCAGCCCGTCACTTTTCCCCCATGCGGCGACATACCCTCCCATCGCCTTGCAAATACCGGTGCCGCAGCCGAAGAGCACCGATCCATCCGCGGCGGCTAGAACGCTCTTGACGCCCCCGTTTCCGTGCTGTTTCGCGACACGCGACGTGAGAAATTCATTGGCTTCCCACGACCGACCGCCATCCCTTGAGCAGATCGCGACTAGCCCCAGTTGAGTGACTGCGTAGATCTTCCCGTCTGGAGATGTAGATAGCGTGGAGTTGTAACCGATACGCAGATCCTGTCCACGTAACCGCACTGTCCGAAAGCGCCCGTCCCCAGCACTGTAGGCCAGACCATCCGTAGTACCCACCCACAATCGGCCGGAGCTGTCCTCTCTAAGCGCTTTAACCCAAATACCCGGCAGACCATCGCTGCGGCCGAATTCCGTATATCGCGCACCGTCGTAACGAAATAAGCCGCTTTCGGTACCCACCCAGATAAATCCGGCACGATCCTGCAAGAGGCAATCCACACCCAGGTTCCCGAGACCATCGACGTAATCGCGGAAGGTATACCATTGCGCGTGACACAACTGTGTCACCGAGATGTATGCAACCGCACACCGCAGCCAGATGACCCATCGCGCCCTCATCACAAGACTTATCGGATGCCAGGGCTACGGGCTTTACGCACAGGACCTTGAAGTGCTCTTGCGTGCGAACAACATGCCTGTCCAGACTGCACTGGCGCTGCACGCTCATAGTCGACAGCCGCTTGCGTTCCCACGGGAATACGGATATGATTGTGCCCCGAAGGAGAGACAACGAAATGTCTAAATTGCTAAAACTCGCGATCGGGCTCATGTCCGGCGTTGTGCTCTTTGCAGCGGAAAATCCGTGGGTCGGAACATGGAAGTTAGAGACGGCGAAGTCAAAGCTGTCTGCTAGCCCCAAAGCAGCAAAAGAATTGACAATCACCGTACGAGACGTGGGAGATCAAAACGTCGAGGTTAACATCAAAGGAGCTACAAACGACGGGACACCCATTTCCGCGAAGTACATTGTCCCTATGGCCGGTGGGCCAAACACGTATATCGAAGGAGCGCCTCCAGCCGGAATCACTGAAGAAACGAAGAAAATCGACGAAAGGACCAGAAACATCACAGCCAGTCACGATGGCAAGACGCTCCGAATGAACCATGTTGTTCTCAGTGATGACGGGAACACGATCACGGGGACGATCAAAGGCGTAGACAATGAGGGTAAACCTCTCGCCCTGGTAGAGGTGTTTGAAAGGCAATAGCACAGACTTTACGCACGGGACCTCGAAGAGCCCTTCAGCGCGAACAACATGCCTGTCCAGACGGCGTTGACGCTGCACACCTTATAGTCAACCAGGCCGAGCTCCAAGGCATTTTCGCGAACCAGCCGCTCGGAAACATCTCCCGGGCCGGTTTTGCCTTTCTTCCAGAGAATCCATAACCGGCTCTGGGCCACCCCAGCACGAACTCGCGACAGCATTTCCGGTAGCTCCGCTGCCGAATGAACAAAGCAGAGAGTCACCGGCGCTCTACTGGTGTCTTCCTCAATGAACTCGACCTCAGGCGGCAGTTCGCCCAAGACTCTGAGATAATCTTGCGGCGGATCCACGAGCAGAACGGAAGAGCCCGCTTTGATCCCGAGCTTCTGTGCAGCCGTTCGTGTCGCGTAGCGATCCATCATCGCGGTTGGAATCACGACGGTTTCCACTCGACGCGCGAGAGCCTTCTTAAGCGTCGGAAGCAGGCCCCGAAATGTGCAGTAGGCCGCATCGGGCAAATCCGTCTTGGTCCTCTCGACTTTCTCCGGCTCTCCCTCGCAAAACACCAACGGGACATTTCTTGTGGCGGGAGATTGGCGAAGCATGATCGCGATCTCGCGCCCGTGAGAGGGCAATCGCGACAGATCGATCACGAACGCATTCGGAGGAGACTGACGCCATTCGGGCAACAGACCTGGTTCAAATTGCTCGCTATAGTCGGTTTGATAATCCGCCGAGCGAAGGCGCTCCAGGTAACGCACCGCTTCTGCTGCTTTCCAGTGAATCAGCCGGATGCGCGGCATTGAGGCATCGTATAAACCGGTGTCGTGCTTATCTCCGGTCAGTTGAGCGAAAGCTCAAGGACTGCGCGGACTACCTCGTCGGTCTCCCGGACTGCATTTTGACGCTGTCGTCAAAGGAAAACTCAATGCTGGCTGTCTTGCCAGGTTGGATATCGATCGGTTCAGGTTTGCCCGGCGTTTTGCTATAGAGTCCCAATGACGATCCATCGGGTGGTGGTCCTGATTTAGCGTCCCAGTCGCCCTTGGGATCGAAGGCAGCGCTCACATAGGCCGGGGATTTCTTCACATCGGAAAAGGTCACCATTCCATCCTTGGATGCCAAGGGCAGAATCTCGACTGGCATCGCTCCGCCCGACACAAACGCCGGCGTGTCCCACAAAACGACATAAATTTTGTGCTTTTCGTCGGCGGTCCCGGAACCTGAATAGGTGATGTGCACTTTGAGCGTAGAAACCGCATTGGCTTCCTGAGACATTGCTGCCGGCACCGCTGTAGTTAGGAAACCGAGAAGAATACTGATACATCCGACGACGCTGAATTTCATAGCGATCTCCTGCAGTTGCACCAATCTGAACAGGTCGAGCATATCACTGCTCAGGGCACGGTGAAACAGCCGACGCGGAGACGCGATTGCTCGCCGCTCCAATACAGCCTAACCAGCCGCCACTTCCCTTTCACTCAAGTGGTCCGCCGCTCGGGGATCGATCGCGACCGCATGCATCAGAGGCAAAGCAAAGTCCATCAGACCACGGGCTTTCAGGACGTAAGATATTGCATCTCCGACCCGCCGTCCCGGATTCCCCGTCTCTTTTAAATCCACTATCTTGGCAAAGAAGCGGTCGGGCCAATTCCTGTGGACGCCGGTGCTCGAGGTGTCAAATTCCTCCATGTCCCGCCACACAAGGTGACCACCTTCCTGAATGGGCACCCGGAATCGCGCAATTCGTTTGTCGGGAATCTCGGCGACGTGCTCCACATAATGGAGGAAGGTCATAGCGTCGTAATCGGAGCCGGGCAACGTGGCAACTAACGCGTGAGCCTGGATAGGTGCGAAGGAACTCCACGAGTATCCCATTGTCGCGAGCGGACCTTGCGGTTAGCGGATCGAATGCAGGAAGCTTCTCGACAATCTCCTGCTCTTGTGCGTGGGTGAGGTCTCCGCGCCCGACTTCGTCGTAATAGTGCGGACAACTCGCATACATAATCAGAGTGCCTTCTGGTGTGAGAGCGTCCGTGAGCGCAAGATGAATCTGATCGGGCCCACCTGCAACTTCTCCAACCGCGCGCACATGACGGTATCAGCGGCTGCGATGCCCAATGTACGAAGCTCGTTCCCCGGTTGCTTCCTTGAGTACATAACAGCTCGCGTGAGACTCCAATTTTAATCGTTGGCAACGGTTTGTTTCTGGGGCTGCTGTCACGCGGCTCCCGAGAGCCGTAGACGTTCCCAGCACCACGTAAGATACACTGATACCGCCATACATGAGAATCGCCAGCGCGGCTACCGCGCTTCCCGCGCACTACTATCCACAGAAGGTCCTCATCGAAGCTTTCCGCAAGCACTGGGGTAGCCGCCTCAATCGTTTTGACGTGCTCGAACGCTTGCATGCCTCCACGCAAGTGGATGGCAGGTATCTCGCGTATCCGATGGAGTGCTATCCGTTCGCCACCTGGGGTGAGGCCAACAATCGATGGATTGAGGCGTGCCTTGACTTAGGCCAAGAGGCCGTCTGCCATGCGATCGAGCAAGCGCAAGTGCGCCCAGCTGACATCGGCGCTTTTTTCTTCGTCTCCATCACTGGAGTGGCAAGCCCTTCGATCGAAGGCCGGCTCATCAATCGAATGGGATTGAGTCCGCGCATGAAACGAATTCCCATCTTCGGCTTGGGTTGCGTTGCCGGGGCCGCCGGCCTGGCGCGCGCCGCTGATTATGTGAAGGCGTTCCCGAATGAAGCCTGCCTGCTCCTTTCTGTCGAGCTCTGCTCACTCACCGTGCAGCAGGATGACCTCTCGGCTGCGAATCTGATCAGCACCGGACTATTCGGTGATGGCGCGGCAGCCGTGGTCGTTTGCGGGGAGAACTGTAAAGCTCCAGGCGGTCCGGAGATCGTCGCGACTCGCTCGGCCTTCTATCCCGAAACTGAATACGTGATGGGCTGGGACATATCGGAAAAGGGCTTCAAAATCGTTCTATCGCGTGATGTTCCGGAAGTCGTTCTTAGAAATTTGGGCCGTGATGTAGACGGCTTCCTCGCTGACCACGGCCTAACCCGAAGCAATATCGCAAGCTGGGTGATTCACACGGGTGGCCCCAAGGTATTGGAAGCCACTGAAAAAGCTCTCGAATTGCGCAATGGCGCCCTCAAGGCGTCCTGGGACTGTCTGCGCAAGACCGGCAATCTGTCTTCGGCCTCGGTTCTCTTTGTGCTCGAAGAAATCATGCAGAATCACCGTCCCCCAGAAGGAAGCTGGGGTATTCTGGCTGCAATGGGACCGGGATTCTGCTCCGAACTCGTTCTTCTTAAGTGGTAGTCACCCGAAACGGGGCGGAAACGTGTCTGTTACTGCCGTACGTCTAATCGCAAAGTTGTGTTCAAGTATTTCCTTCCGTTGATGTTTCTGGCGGGACCGCTTTACGCGCAATATCCGGGACAGTATCCACCGGGTCAATATCCTCCAGGCCAGTACCCTGGCTCTCCTGGCGGTTACCCGGGAGGCGGAATTTCCATTCCCTCTCGCGGCCACAAGAAGAAGGACCAAGGCGACAACAAGGCCAATCAGCCTAGCATCACGGCCGAGGGTCAGACTGTTTCGAACGATGGCAAAACGCTCGTCGTTGCTACCAAGGACGGCCGACAGCTCTCCATGGCGGTAACACCTAAAACTAAGTTCACCCGTTCCGGAAGCGACATCGACGCAAGCAAAATCATCCCACGCACGACCGTTCACGTCGAGGCACTCGAAGACGATCAGGCCAATCTCACGGCCGCGACCGTGGATCTGCTCAAAGATGCTCCTCAGGACGCCCCGCCCGGCGAACGGCCTCAGAAGGCCTCTTCCGCTCAGCAGGCCAGTGATGAGGAGATGACCAGGCCCACCATTCTCAAAGATCCTGTCGATGTACCCAACAGGCCGGTTCTCAAGCACGGCAAGCCTGGGGCCACCCAGACCGATTCGGATGATTCAGCAACGGAGACCGCCAGCAACCGGCCCCCGAGCCAACCGCCATCTCAATCTTCCAGCGCTCCCCAATCCAGCGATAAACCTAAATCCTCAACTAACGATGGTTTCGTGATCGACGGCGAAGCGGCTCCCGTAAAAACCAAGGCCTCGGCTTCTCAAGATCTCATCGAGCGCACCCGTACGTGGGCTATGACATTCACCGAAGGCTTGCCCAATTTTGTCTGCTCCCAAATGACAACGCGTTACGCCGAACGTTCCAGGTCAGAGGGCTGGCAGCCGATCGACGTCATCACCGCGAAAGTCCTCTATGAGGACCGCAAGGAAACTTACAAGGAAATTACTGTCGGAGGTAAGCGGACCAACAAGAGTATGCTCGAGCTCGGCGGGTCCACTTCTACTGGGGAATTCGCCTCAATTCTGGGTGGTTTGTTCGAGCAGAATCGCGCCGAATTCAAATTTTTCCAATCCAGCACAATTTCCGGCCAGCCTGCGGCCATCTACGACTTCAAAGTCCCCTTGCAAAATTCGAATTGGACCATCAACATCGGCGGCCAAACTTTGCGACCCGCTTATAGCGGTAGCGTTTGGGTGGATCGCGCCACCGCACAGGTGCGCCGCATTGAAATGCAAGCCGACAACATCCCGAAGGACTTTCCCGAGGACAACATTCAATCCGCTGTCGACTACGAAGAGGTATCGCTCGGAACCAACAAGTTCCTGCTTCCGGTCCACGCCGAGAATCTTGGATGCGAACGCGGATCGCCCATTTGTACGAAGAACACAATCGATTTCCGCGATTACCACAAGTACAGCGGCGAGAGCACCATCACCTTCAAATAGACGCACTTTAAGCCGACACCTTCCGGACGCTACACTAGTCCTGCATTTCAGAAGCAATATTTTCTGATCCGCGCCTCTACGGCGCGGGACAAAGGAGAGAGAAAATTGCCGACTTTCGATGCACGAACAACGCTCCCCGGCAGTGAGGCGATTCCTCCCACGCAGGCGCAGCAGGTAGGCCCGATCCAAAGCAGCGAACGCGTGAGTGTAACTGTTTTTCTACGGCGCAAAGGACCCGAGCCCCCGATTCCGGCTAATGGATCACAAACATTTCTGAGCCGTGAGCGCTTCGGTCAGGAGTATGGTGCTAGCAATGCTGACATTCACCTTGTGGAACAATTCGCTCACGCCTATCACCTGACCGTGGTGGAGGCAAGCGCTCCCAAGCGCCGCGTGATCTTGTCGGGAACGGCCGCCGACATGGAGAGGGCCTTCCAAACGAGTTTCATCCGTTATAAGAGCGATCTCACCGGACAGCAGTTTCGAGCGCGGACAGGCTCGATCAGCATACCTATCGAAATGAAGGACGCCGTGGTTGCGGTACTTGGGCTCGATAATCGTCCCATCGCACGCGCTCACTTCCGCAGAATCTCCCCCCGTGCGGCTGCGGCCCAACCCGCCAATTACACCCCGCCGCAAGTGGCCGCTTTCTACAACTACCCAACGGGGCTCACGGGCAGTGGGCAGACTGTGGCGATTATCGAATTGGGCGGCGGCTATAGTACGTCCGATCTGAACACGTACTTCAGCGGCTTGAATCTCCCGCAGCAGCCAACGGTAACGGCAGTATCCGTCGATGGAGGCACGAACTCGCCCGGGTCAAGCGCGGATGCCGAAGTCATGCTCGACATCGAAGTAATCGGGTCGATCGCGTATGGATCCAATATCGCGGTGTACTTCGCGCCAAATACTGATCAGGGATTCGTCGATGCGATCACCGACGCTGCGCATGATACGGCTCGCAAGCCTTCCGTGATCTCGATAAGCTGGGGCGGCCCCGAAGATAGCTGGACACAGCAGTCTCAGACTGCGATGAACTCGGCCTTGCAGGACGCCGCGGCCTTGGGCGTCACGGTAACTGTGGCTTCCGGGGATAACGGATCGGATGATGGGGTCGGAGACGGTGCGCTACACACCGATTTCCCCGCCTGCAGCCCGTATTCTTTGGCGTGCGGTGGCACAACGCTGGAAGCTTCGGGAAGCACCATCAGTTCTGAAGTGGTCTGGAACGAAAGCGCGAACAACGAGGGTGCGACCGGTGGAGGCGTGAGCAAGGTCTTTGCTCTGCCGAGCTATCAGTCCTCAGCTGGAGTTCCGGCGAATCCGAACACCGGATTTGCGGGCCGGGGCACGCCTGACGTGGCAGGTAATGCCGACCCAGTCACTGGCTACCAAATTCTAGTGAACGGCCAGAGCGAGATTGTTGGCGGTACCAGTGCGGTGGCGCCGCTTTGGGCCGCGCTGGTAGCTTTGTTCAATCAGCAACTCGGAACTCCGGTTGGCTTTTTGAATCCCAAGATTTATCCGTTGGGTGAATCGGGCTTTCACGATATCACGAGCGGCAATAACGACGATGCGGGACTCGGTTATTACACTGCCGGCCCCGGCTGGGACCCTTGCTCGGGATTGGGCAGCCCGAGCGGCACGGCGCTTCTGAATGCACTTCAGAGTGCGTCGGGTGGTGGATCAAGCGGCTCTTAGGCCGGAGGGATCTGTGAACAAGCAGCGGGCCGAGTTGCCGGGATCCGCGCCAAAGCTGCGTCCCGGAGGCAAATGGCTCGGCCCTGCTGATCCGAACGAAGAGCTTACAGCGAGCATTTTGCTGCGCCGGCCGGCGTCCGCCGCTGATATCGGCGAGGCGATTCTCTCCGGGACGTACCGCCCCGAATCGAGGGAAGCAGCCGAAGCGGCACTATCGGCTGATCCCAATGACGTGGCCGCGGTTGAAACTTTCGTTCGCGACTCAGGCATGGAAATCCTGAGCGTAGACGCTCCGAGCCGAACCATTCGCATTCGCGGAACTGTCGAGAAACTAGATCGAGCGTTCGGAATCGAGATCGGATGGGAGCAGGATGCACGCGGCGATCGTTATTTGAGCTATCGCGCTCCTATTACCTTGCCGGAATCCCTCGTGCCCGCAGTAACGGCGGTGTTGGGGCTGGATCAACGGCCAGTTGCCAGGCGTCGGTAACCATAAGAGAAGCATCGCAGATTAATACACCTCCGCTTCCCCCGGCGGCTGAGTCTTCCAGCGCCGGTGAATCCACATCCATTGATCCGGATTCTCGCGAATGATGCACTCGAGCATCGAATGGATCCGTTGCGTATCCGCGCTCTCGTCGCCGGTTAGTTCAATCCGCGGATAGAACCGCAGCACGTAGCGCTGTGTCGCTCGGTTCCATAGCGCAAAGCCCGGAACAATTGCGGCGCCCGTGTGATACGCCAGGCGGACGAAGGCCGACCCCGCACAAGCGGGTTTTCCGAAGAAGTTCACGAAGACTCCTTCGGCCCCGTTGGTATTCTGGTCAGCCAGAATGCCGACCGCCTGGTTACTTCGTAGCGCCTTGATAACGGAGCGGGCCGCGTCGCGTTTATAGATAAGGCAGTTTCCTGAGAGCGTGCGCCGCTTCTCCACCAACGCGTCAATCTTTGGATTATCAAGCGGGCGGACCATCACATTCATCGGTTCGGTCATCAGCGCATGAGCGAAAGCGCTAAGCTCCCAATTTCCGAGATGGCCCGTGAGTACCAGGACTCCACAGCCAGCCTCCTTCGCCTTCGAATAATGCTCGAGCCCTTCGTAGGAAATCCAATCCGCAATGTTCGTCGCGTTCAGATCCGGAAAGCGCGCGAATGCCACCAGGAGCCGCGCGATGTTCTGAAAAACGCCGTCGACAATGCCATCTCGCTCTTGCGCGCTCAACTCCGGGAAAGCGAACGCCAGATTGATGCGGGCGACGCGTCGCAACCTCGGCACAAGGAGGTCGAGAGTCAGCGTCGCAGACCGAGCGAGTGCGTTCGCTCCGCGCAGGGGCAATCTACGCAGGCCGAACATCAGCAGGGCGGCGATGGCGTATTCGGCGCGAATCTTCAGCCCGCTCTTGCCTTTGCTCAACTTTGAATGTTCAACCCAGGATTATTCAATCCAGCCGCCGCCGAGTACAAGATCATTGTCGTAGAACACGGCGGCTTGCCCGGGAGTTACGGCCCGCTGCGCCTGATCGAAAAACACTTGGACACGTCCGCTATCATCGGTCGGAACGAGCGTAGCGTCGGCGGCGACGTGCTTATTTCGGATCTTGACCCGAGCACGCCGCGGTTCGCTAATTGGATCAATTGAAAGCCAACTTACTTCGCGGGCAAACAAAGACGAGCGCAGCAGATCTTCGTTGCGGCCGATAATTACGCGCTGGTTGGCGGGGTCCGTCGCAATCACGTAGAGCGGCTCGCCCGCGGCCACTCGCAGGCCTCGGCGCTGTCCCACCGTGAAATGATGTGTGCCTGCATGGCGGCCGACCACGCGCCCGGCGGTATCCACTATTTCTCCTTCGCTCTGAGCGGGTTCGATTTGCTTCTCCCTGAAATACGCTTCGATGAATGCCGCGTAATCGCCGTTCGGGACAAAACAGATCTCCTGGCTGTCGCTCTTCTCCGCAACCGGCAGGCCGAGTTCCTTCGCCAACTCCCGCACCTGAGTTTTGATCATGCCGCCGAGCGGGAAGAGCGTCCGGGCGAGCTGTGCTTGTGTAAGCCCAAACAAAAAATATGTCTGGTCTTTCGCGGTGTCGATGCTCGAACGCATCTCGTAACGGCCGCTGTCGGGATTCCAGTTGAGGCGCGCGTAGTGGCCAGTAGCAATCTTTTCCGCCCCCACGTCATCAGCCATCTCTAAAAACTGGTCGAATTTTATGAAGTTATTGCATTGCGTGCAGGGTATCGGAGTCCGTCCTGCCAGATAATCGGCCACAAACGGCTTCACGACCTGCTCTTCAAAACGCTCTTCAAAGTTCACGACGTAATACGGAATGCCGAGAACCCCGGCGACGGCGCGCGCATCGTACACATCGTCCAACGAGCAGCACCGGCCGGTCACACCCGAATCGGGCACCAGCTCGGGTAACCGGCGCTGATTCCAGAGTTGCATGGTCAGTCCAATCACGGAATGTCCGTGGCGCTGCAGCAGACCCGCGACTACGGAGCTGTCTACGCCGCCTGACATCGCGACAGCGATGCGTTCGTCTGGGCTAGACAAGCTGGGCCTCGGGCTGGCGCGACCTTCGAAGCTGTCGGGCGCTGGCGATCACAGCGTCCGCCACTCGCTCGACGTCCTCGGCCGTGTTGTGCCGCCCCAAGGAAAAGCGGACGCTCGATTTCGCTTCCTGCCGGGTCCGTCCCATGGAGAGCAGTACGTGAGAGGGTTCAATCGAACCGCTGCTGCACGCCGAACCGGTGGACACGGCAATACCCTGAATGTCCAGAGCAATCAGAAGCGCTTCACCGGACACATTGTGGAATACGAGATTGCTCGTATTCGGAAGGCGGGTTGCAGCTCCTCCATTTATTTCCACGGCCGGCAATTCGGCGAGAACTCTGGCTTCGAAATGGTCGCGCAGGCGAGCGAGACGCTGCGGCTCATCCGCAGCGCACAATTCTAGGGCGGTCGCAAACGCTATCGTTCCCGGAACGTTTTCCGTTCCAGGCCGCCGTTCACGCTCATGCCGCCCGCCGTAGAGCGTGCTGCGGATAGGCAAGCCCTTGCGAACGAACAGGCCGCCGGTCCCCTTCGGAGCGTAAACCTTGTGCGCGCTGATCGCGTAAAAATCCACCCCCAACATGTCGAAGTTAACGGGTATTTTGCCCATCGCTTGCACGCCGTCCGAGTGCAACCAGATGGTTTGACCCGCCTCGCGCCGCGACCGTACGATCGCTGCTATCTCTTCAATCGGCTGAATGACCCCGGTCTCGTTATTCGCGTGCATCACGGAAACTAGAACTGTTTCCGGCCGCAATTGGCGAGCGATCTCTTGCGGCTCGACCCGGCCATTGCTCTCGACGCGCGCGTAAGTAACCTCAACGCCTTCGCGCTCGAGTTGCCGAAGTGTCTCGAGTACCGATGGGTGCTCAATCTCTGTCGTGATCGCATGCTTGCGCTCGCTCGGCAGGTTGCGCAGCAGGCCCAGAATCGCCAGGTTGTTCGATTCCGTTCCACCGCTCGTGAATACGAATTCGCTGGGCGCGATCTGCAACGCGGCGGCGATGCGGCGCCGGGCATCTTCCAATTGCTGTCGTGCGTGCTGCCCGTGCCTGTGGGTGCTGGAAGGATTTCCGAACACATCGCGGACCGCGGCCGTCATCGCCTCTGCGACTTCAGGCGCGACGGGAGTGGTAGCGTTGTGATCGAAATAAAGCAACGGAGTCGTAACGGGTTAACTACAATTTTACCAGCGCATGTTATCTACCTCGGGCGCGCCTGTAATCACTTTGACCACCGATTTCGGCCTGATGGATCACTACGCCGGAACCATGAAGGGTATCATTTTGAGCCGCTGTCCCGATGCCCGCATTGTCGATATCTCGCATGAGATCGCTCCCTTCTCAATCCTGGAAGGCGCTTACACGATCGCCCAATCCGCACCATTTTTTCCATCCGCAACCGTTCATGTCGTGGTGGTAGATCCCGGTGTCGGGACAGCCAGAAGGCCGATTCTGGCCCGAACCCGCGATCATTACTTCATAGCTCCTGATAACGGTGTATTGTCGCTCGTGTTGCCGGAAAACGCGGAGACCTGGGAAATCGCGAACCCCGCCTGGCGCCTCCCGAACGCCTCCGAAACATTTCATGGCCGCGATATCTTCGCGCCGGCTGCCGCTGCAATTGCGATTGGTCTGCCTGCCGAGAATGCCGGGCCCCGGCTCTCCAACGTCATGACCCTCCCCAATTTGAAACCCGCCAGGACGGAACACGGTTGGGCTGGCAAGATATTCAGTGTGGACAGGTTCGGCAACATTATCACCAACTTACGAAGTGAACTTATAGAGATACATGAGCTGTCAATCGAATGCGGGCGTGCCGTTATTTCTGAGTTCCGGCGCACCTTTGGCGATGCTCCTCCGGGTCTTTGCTTCGCGTATTTCGGCAGTTCA
>Ga0213882_10000287_pt1 | contig 18777 bp, 16 predicted proteins | sample BarmaccoBMER_R09_FD_160106 | JGI IMG/M metagenome (GOLD analysis project Ga0213882, IMG submission 160106) | Barbacenia macrantha exposed rock microbial communities from rupestrian grasslands, the National Park of Serra do Cipo, Brazil - ER_R09 ...
AATCCCTGACGGCCCGGGGCTGGGCATCACTCCCGATCTGGACGCCATCGAAAAATATACCGGAAAGAGGTTCTCAGCGCGATAAGATTGCACAAGTTCTGCTCCGTGTGTCAGGAGAAACGATGAGCCGCCCCTTCCCGGTTACCGCGACAATGTTGAAGTTTTCCCTGGCTGCTTCTTTGTTGTTCCCAATCGCAACGCTATCGGCTGCGGATCAGAGCACGCCGGATCGCCTGATTCCACGGCGCGCGAGCCAGATCAAGGACGGCTTCGGCATCAACTCGGATCTCCCTCGAGAGCCGTTTATTCCCTGGAACCGTTGGTGGTGGACCCGAATGTTCGATGCCGGCGTAAACTTCATCCGCATCGGTCAATACGAAAACAGCTCCGATTACACCAGTTGGGAATGGGTCGAACGCAACCGTGGCGAGTATTCCGTCGTCCCCGAACTGGATGACTACGTGAACTCGCTGGTTGAAAACGGTGTTCACATTGAAGTGCAATTGCTCTACGGCAATCCGCTATACACGTCTCCGGCAGGCCGCACGCCGGAATCTGTCACTCCGGAGAATGGCAGCTTCCACAATCCTGACCGGAGCTTGTACTCAATCTTCTGGCCGCCGAAAACCGACGCGCAGATACAGGCGTTCCTGAAGTACGTTGCGTGGATGGTGAATCACTTCCGCGGCCGCGTCGAATATTACGAGATCTGGAACGAGCCGAATATCGAGTATTGGAATCCAACGGCGAATCCAGAGGAATACGGCAGATTATTCAAAGCAGCGGCAGCGGCCATTCACTCTACGGATCCAAAGGCAAAGGCCGTTTTCGGCGGGCTCGCCAGCGCGGAGACCGAATTCGCCAAACGGGCGCTCGATGCTTGCAATTGTGCGCCCGCTATCGACGTATTCGCTTATCATAATTACCCGGCATACGGCCACAATCTGAACCCGGAGGCCGTTCATTCGCACGGTGACACGAATCCGTCATCGAAACCATTGCGAGATATGGTTCGCGCCTATCCGGGTATTCGGAAGGACTTGGTTTTCTGGGATGACGAGTTTAACGATGGGATTCCTACCTGGGAGAATTGTGATGAATCTGTTCAGGCGAAATATATTCCGCGCGGCTTGATCACGGACCGCGCGTCTGGAGTTCGCACCTTCGTCTGGCTCCTGGTGGGCGCCACCGACGGTAACGAATTGGACGACTTTGGAATGCTGCATGGACTGAAATTCAAGCCGGACGACTTCACGGCGCGACCAGTCTTCCTGGCCTTGCAGAACACGAACGCTCTATTTTCAGACACGCAACCAGACGCCTCGGTAAAGGTAAGCATGGACGGAGCATCTGGGGGCCCAGACCCGCCGGTCACTTACGCCTTCCGCTCGTCGACTGGCAAAGTTATCGTGGCCTATTGGCTACGCATCCTCAGCCGTCCCGGGAATCAGTCAGCGGTTCAACGCGTGAAGCTACGAATCGCGGATTCCGGCATTAAGGACCCCGTTTTGATCGACGTAACGTCTGGCAAGCTGACCAGCAAGCGATGGACAAACGGTCAGGAAGGGACTTTGGAGCAAATGCCTCTAAGCGATACCGTGATGGCCGTTGCCGACCGAAGCTTCTTCGACTGGCCTGAGTTGCCGGAGGCGCCCAGCGATCTCAATCTTCGCGAAGGAGCCGGCACAATCCAGCTTAGCTGGCGCTTGCACGGCGGCAATCCTGAATTCGTATCGATCGAGCGCAGGGTTGGTTCGAATGCCTGGCAGAGTCTGTCGAAGCTTGATGCGCATACCACGGCCTTTTCGGATCCTCACGCGTACAACAACCAGGGGCCGATCTCTTACCGCGTTCGGGCCGGGAACACCGCAGGCATGTCGGCCTATTCGAATATCGCCGCCGTTGGCCGTTAGCGGCTGAGCACACAGATCGAGGCTGTCGAACATGTCAACGAAAGCGAACAGCAGTAGAGAAGCCGGCAGTACTCTAAGACGATCACTAACAGTCTGGGACCTGGTTTTCTATGGATTGATAGTGATCCAACCCACCGCGCCTATGCCAATATACGGCGTCGTGTCGCAGGTTGCGCGAGGGCACGTCGTCACCACGATCCTGATCGCGATGATTGCAATGTTGTTAACGGCCGTCAGTTATGGCCGAATGGCGCGCGTATATCCGAGCGCCGGTTCCGCATACGCGTATGTGCGCGGTGAGTTCGGAAACATAGCAGGATATCTCACAGGCTGGGGAATCGTGCTCGATTACCTATTAAACCCGCTAATCTGTACGATCTGGTGCAGCAAAGCAGCAGCGAACGTTGTGCCGCTTCCTTACGCACTCTGGGCGCTGTTTTTCGCAGCTCTATTTACCTGGCTGAATCTCCGCGGCGTGGAGACATCTGCTGCAATCAACCGGTGGCTCGCGATAGGCATGTCGATTGTGGTCGCATTCATGCTGATCTGCTTTATCCGCTATTTGGCCGGCCATGGGCCCTTTAGCGCGTCTTATTTCACCCGCCCGTTCTACGATCCTGCCACGTTTTCGGCTTCCGCTGTTTTCACAGGAACGTCAATCGCGGCCCTCACGTACATCGGATTCGACGGCATCTCCACGCTGTCGGAAGAAGTTGCAAATCCGCAGAGGAATATTCTGCGAGCAACCGTGCTAGTTTGCCTTGCGACTGGGATTTTCTCTGGTATCGAAGTGTATGTTGGCCAGCTCGTTTGGCCCGATTTCCGGCACTACCCAGACGTTGACACTGCTTACAGTTTCATCGCCGGTCGCGCGGGAGGCCCAGTCTTGTTTCAGATCGTGAACGCGACGCTGCTGATCGCGACAATTGGGTCCGGGATGGGGTCACAGCTAGGCGTGGCGCGGCTGTTGTATGGAATGGGACGGGACAACGCCCTACCTTCCCGGTTCTTCGGCCATATTGATAAGAAAAGGAATATCCCGAGCTACAACGTTCTGTTCAGCGGAGCGGTCGCCCTCATCGGAGCGCTCTCAATCAGTTATCAACTCGGCGCCGAATTGTTGAATTTCGGGGCATTTCTAGCCTTTACTGGCGTGAACCTCGCAGCGTTCATGCACTATTTTGTCCGCGGAGGAAACCGTAGCTGGACCTACTTCGTTCTTCCGCTCGCCGGATGCGTTGTTTGTCTGTATATATGGTCCAGCTTGCGCTGGGAGGCACGTCTTATTGGATCTATTTGGCTGTGCATCGGCGCAATCTGTGCTTTTGTGAGGCGCCGGGCTATTCGAGAAGCTCTGCCCGCCTGACCAGCAGGGTAGTATCGAGCGTGATCATAAACTGCGATGCGGTGCTGTTTGATATGGACGGCACGCTCATCGATTCCACGCTTGCTTGTGAGCGGCTCCTGCGCGATTGGGCGACACGCCACAACCTCTCCGCCGATTATGTCGTGACGTACAGTCACGGTCGCCGGAACCTCGATGTCGTCCGTGATCTGACACCCCACCTGGCGATTGAACAAGAAGCCAGGCGTCTCGACCAGGAAGAACTGGATTACCGCGACGGCGTCATTGCTGTGCAGGGCGCCCTTCAACTGCTATCTGCGCTTCCTGAGGATCGCTGGGCTGTTGTCACATCGGCCAGTCGCAACGTTGCACAGATGCGGTTCGCCTGTGCCGGGCTGCCGCAGCCACGCGTTCTTATCTGTTCCAAGGATGTTAGTCGCGGTAAACCCGATCCCGAAGGCTATCTTCTCGCGGCGAAACGGTTGCGGGTGCGGCCGGAGCACTGCATCGTAATTGAAGACACTCCCGCCGGTCTTGAAGCCGGACGTAACTCCGGCATGCCGGTCTTAGGAATAACGACTACGTTTGGGCCGGATGCTTTGAACTGTGACACGATCGCGGACTTCACCGCGATCAAGGTGAACGTTCAGGAGGATTTATCTCTGAGGCTCGAAGTAGGCGCGAACTGCCGTAAGGCCTAAGTCTCTTTGCTCGCGTTTTCCCGCTTCGCTTTCGCTTCCTTGTCCAGTTCCTTCGGTATCCTTCACGTTCCGCGGCCCCTAGCCCGTTACTGCGGAGGAAGCACGTCCGAAAGTGGCAGCTCTACACCGAGCGAGCGCGCTCTTAAGACTCCGTCTCGAACCTCCAGCGGCGGCTCGATTTCATCGAACACCCACGCCCGACGGTCATACGGATCTATGATCCAGACACACGGCACGCCCATTCCTTGGTAATCGGCGATTGAAGCGTGAACCCGATTCCACCGGTCGTCCGGCGAGAGCACCTCTACGCACAGCAACGGTGCCTCGGCTGTCACCTCTTCCAGTTTCAAGACCACACAGACATCAGGGATCCGTACGCGTGATTGAGATACACGAACCCGCTGCTCCGGCAAAACGAGCTTTCCGTTGGACTCGACGAGATCGCCCAGCCGTCGATACACCTTGCCTTGCGTGTACGAATGTTTTCCTTTCCCCACGTTGCGCTCCAGAATTGTGCCATCAATGTACTCGCAGTCGGGCGAGTACTCGGTATGCAAATATTCCTCGAGCGAAACGAGAGCGGGTATCGTTGCCATGCTTCTCTTTCAATTCTCCTGTATTCCCTCACTCCGGAGGAAGCACGTCCGAAAGCGGCAGCTCTACAGACAGCGAGCGCGCCCTTAGGACTCCGTCTCGAACCTCCGACGGCGGTTCGACTTCATCGAACACCCAAGCGCGGCGTTCATACGGATCAACTACCCAGACACACGGCACGCCCATGGCTTGGTAATCCGCAATCGAAGCGTGGACCCGGTTCCACCGGTCATCCGGCGACAGCACCTCTACGCACAGTAGCGGTGCCTTGGTAGTTACCTCTTCCAGTTTCGACACTACACAAACGTCAGGAATCCTCACGCGTGATTCCGAGACTCGCGTCCGTTGTTCCACCAGCACAACCTTTCCTGGGGCTGACAGTATCTGGCGAAGCCGCACCAGCAACTCCGATTGCGTGTACGAATGTTTTCCTTTCCCCACGTTGCGCTCCACAATCGTGCCATCAATGTACTCGCAATCGGGCGAGTACTCGGTATGCAAATATTCCTCGAGCGAAACAATAGCGGGTACGGTTGCCATACTTCTCTTTCAATTCTCCTGTATTTGCTCGGCCGGCGGATATGTAATCCGCAGTCCGTCAACTCTTGCCCAGGGTGTCAGCGCATGCGCTTTCGCCTTCCGCTCACTCAGCACATCGATTACCTCGATGCCGCGAACCGCCAGCGCATCCCCAATCAAAGATCGATGGCATCGCCACGGCACTGCTTCGGCGCACATGATCGCGGTCGCATATTCCATCGCAAGTGCTATCAAGTTATTCAGACCCGTCTGGAATTGTTCCGTTTGCATGTAGTCGGCGTAGCCGCGAAACGAATCATTCCTCCAACCGGAGTTCGGTGAATCCTTTCGCGGATGCCGGAGTCCTCCCAACTCGGCTAAGTGCGCGTATCCGATACCCTGATCCTCCAGTGTGCTCGCCAACTTCTCCCTTTCAAACTGGGGATTGCGCCGGGACCGCGGAACCGTTCGGATATCAGCCAGCATCTGAATTCCAAACGCCTTCAAAATCCGCAAGAATTCATCGGCCGTTCGCGTTGAATGCCCAATTGTGAAAACTGTCAAAAGTTCTTTCCCGATACGGTTCGGTGTGTCGATTTCTCCGTCTCTCGTTCGATCTATAGTAGACCGGGAATTTACAACGATTCGCGAGTTGTTGAAGCAGCATACAAGGAGAGGAGAGCATCATGAAATTCCTGAGTATTTACAAATCCGTCGAGAAAGACCGTCCCCCTACACCGGACGAAATGGCCAAAATGGGCAAGCTGATCGAGGAAGCGATGAAAGCCGGATATCTCCTTTCCGCCGAGGGCTGCATGCCCAGTTCCACCGGCTCGCGGGTGAGGCTTTCGAAGGGCAAGTTGACGGTGACCGACGGGCCTTTTGCCGAATCGAAGGAAGTGATCGGCGGGCTCGCCATCCTTCAGACGAATTCAAAGCAAGAGGCTATCGAGCGGGCGAAGGAATTCCTTCAGGTGGCTGGCGACGGTGAGTGCGAGGTCGGGCAGCTCTACGAAGCCGGTTAGAATCCGCAGTTTAGATTGGAGTTTCGCACGACGGGCGCGGGCCAGTCTAGCCGAGTCTAGCGCCCGGCCTCCACTTGCTCAGGCTGGTTCGGTATTTCCTCGTGCGCGTCCTGTTGCACGGGTTTGCTCTCCGGCTCTGGATTCAGAAGCCGCAACTGCAGCCCTGCCTGCGACAAACTCTTCACCATGTAATCCGCGCAGCCCGCACCCAAACGGCCTCGAATCTCTTCCGTGTCCTCCTTCGCCCCCCACAGGCAGATAATCGGTTTCACCTCGGGTAACCTTTGGCGCGCTCGCCGGCAGATGGACCGTGCATGGCCCACTGCAAACGGCGGAAGTGCGGAGATAAATAGAATCGACGGTTTCTCCCTTACGATCGCGGTTAGCATCTCTCGCAGGAACCCTACCGCCACCGTTTTCGATTCGTAGCCGCCGATTCGCAAGGTCTGCGCGAGCATGAGGCCCGCTAATTCATCCGCCTCATCTCGGGCCGGCACGATCATAATCGGGCCACGCAGGCTTCCACTCTCGGTTGCGTTATTCTTAGCCGTCCCGAATTCATCGCCGTAATCCTCGATTAGATCCCGTGTTGTTTGATAGATAAACTTCTGCTGCTTCTCATCTAACTCGCCCTCGTGCTGGTCGTGCTCAATCAGCGAAAGCGCCGGAATCAATACCTCGTCGTAGAGTTGAACGACCGTTCTGCCTTTGATGTAGGTGTCCAGAACGTCTCTGGCCTCATCTTCGTCCAGCGACAACAGCCGTTGATAGTAGGACGCTTCCGGAGCGAGCGCCGGCTCGTCCCCAAATAGGATGTAAAGGAATTCGAGTTGCGGAACGTGCCTTCCCAAAACCACCAGGCAAACGGTGAGCGGTGTGGCGACAATCAGCCCGATCGGCCCCCACAGCATAGTCCAAAAAGCCGCTGAAAGGAGCACTGCGAGCGACGAAATCCCTGCTCGCGCCGCGTAGAGCCATGGCTCCAATGCTCCCGAAATCAGCGCTTCCACCACCGCCCACAAAGCCAGCGTGAGCAGCGGGACTTTCCAGCCATCGAATAGAGCCAGCGCCAGTACGAAGGGCGAGGCACCTGCGATCAATGTACCCACATACGGTATGAACCGCAGCACGGCTGCCAATGCGCCCCAAAAGATGAAATAGGGGACCCCTATAAAGAACAGTCCGACGCCCAACAGGAAGCCATAGGTGCAGTTCACGCAGAGTTGCGTAAGTAAATAGCGGCTCACTCGCCTGGCGGCATCATCCATTGCGGTGGTCACCACGTTGATTCGCCCACGGCCAAACAGGCGAAAAATTCTGTCTCGAAGGTCGCCTCGTTTCAGCAGCATGAACAAGCTCAGCACCACCACTGCCGCCAACGTACCTGCAATGTACACAAGTGAGGAACTGATGCTTCCTAGTGACCCGCCGATCCCCTCGCCGCGTTTCACCACCTCCACTGGCACGGGTTTCTCTTCGCGTCCCCTCGTAATCGGAGGTTTACCGCTCCTTCTTAAATCGCGGCGTTTTTCGAACTCTGTGCTGCCTGGCGTAAGCTCGGTAGCAATTGCATTCACGCCCGCTATCGCCCTCGAAAGACGGGAAGATCCATCGGCCGTATTCTCGAGCCGCCGCACCTTCGCTTCGATATTCGCTTGGTACTCGGGAAGCTCAGCCAGAATATTTGAAAATTGCTGTGCGCCTATCCACAGCAGGGCACCGGCGATGGAGTAGGTGATCGCGAGAACCGTCACGACTGATACCATGCGACCCAATCGCAACTTCTCTAGCCAGGAAACAGGCGGTGCCAGCAAAAAGCTGACCAGCACCGCCAGCGCGAATGGGATTAGAACTTCTCTGCCAAAATAAAGTGCTGCCAATACCGCCATTGCGGTCAATACGAGCAGTGGCGGTGTTGGTTCAGAGCGTCCCTTCAAAATGTCGTATCCCCCTAAATAATAGAAACCCCAGCTGGTTAATTGTGACTCAGCAATGACGCCGTACCCGCCGGACTAGACTTAAAACTGCCAAACCCAGCCAATCATGATGGAAGAAGAGATCGAAATACAAACTCCTGACGGAACACCTCGGGGCTTTCTGTTTCGCCTTGACGAACAGCCGCGTCCCGGCATCCTCCATTTGACTGACATCGGCGGTACTCGCGACGTCAACCGCGAACTTTCGCGCCGTCTGGCGGCCGAAGGCTATACGGTTCTGATGCCAAATATTTTCTATCGGACGGGATCGCCGCCGTTTTTTGCATCGCATCCAAACATGGCGGACGAGGCAGCCAAGAAACGTATCGCTGAACTGTCCGGTCCGCTAACCCCAGAAGCTATGGAACGCGACGGTTCTGCCTATATAGACTTCCTGGCCGGGCAGAAATCCGTTAACTCTGGTCGGATGGGAGTGGTCGGTTATTGCTTTTCAGGCGGGATGGCCTTGCGAATCGCCGCTTTTCGCGCCGACAAAATCATGGCAGCCGCCTGCTTCCACGGCGGACGCCTGTTTATAGACGAGCCAGCCAGCCCTCATCTCTTACTTCCTCGCATCAAAGCGCGCCTGTATTTCGGCCACGCCGTCCAGGACCGCAGCATGCCCGCCGAAGCGATTCAAAAACTTGGCCAGGCGCTCCAGGCATGGGGTGGCCAGTATGAGAGTGAAGTGTATGACGGCGCGTTTCACAGTTGGACCATGCCGGACAGTCCGGTCTATAATTGCGCCCAGGCCGAACGCGCGTTCGACAAATTGACCCAGCTATTTAACGCCACACTCAAATGATTAAGGCTCTATCCAAAATTCCCGGAAAAAATTTGTCCGCCCCCTAGGTTCTGGAACGTTTACCAGTCGAAGCACAAGAGCTTCAAACATAAGTTCGAGACATAATCGAAAAGCAAAAGGAGAAACGTCATGGGCGAATTTACTTTCTTGTACCGGGGCGGCGATCGGTCCGGATCCCCGGAAGAGATGCAGCAAGTCATGCAGAAGTGGGTGGCCTGGATGAAGGAACTCGGCGATAAAGGGCACCTGAAAGATCCTGGCCACCCATTGGAGCACACCGGTAAAGTCGTAAAAGGCAAAGGGAAAAACGTAACCGACGGCCCCTACGTTGAGACCAAGGACATCATCGGCGGGTACACCCTGATAAACGCCAAGGACCTCGACGAAGCCGCGCAACTCTCGCTAGGCTGCCCGATTCTGGACCGCGGAGGCCTTGTCGAAGTGCGGCCCATTATGAAACTAGATATGTAGTGGAACCCGGCGATCATCTCTTTCGGCGCGAGTCAGGGCGCATGGTCGCTGCCCTGACTCATATTCTAGGAATCCACAACCTGCCCTTGGCCGAGGACGTCGTGCAGGACGCCTTCTGTCGGGCCTTAGAGGTCTGGCGATTCCGCGGTGTGCCCGAAAACCCTTCGGCGTGGCTTATGGCCACCGCTAAAAACCGTGCCCTCGACCTAATCCGCCGGGAACGCACTGCTCGCACGTTTGCGCCGGAACTGGGCCGCCTTCTCAATAGCGAATGGACGGTTGCGAGCGTCGTCCAAGACGCGTTTTTGCCAAATGCTATTAAGGACGATCAGCTTCGGATGATGTTCTCCTGCTGTCATCCTCGCCTCACCGAGGAAGCACAGGTCGCCCTTGTGCTTCATATCTTGTGCGGCTTCAGCGTCGGCGAGATCGCCAACGCGTTTGTAAGCAGCCACGCGGCCACCGAGAAGCGCATCTCGCGGGCAAAGAAGGTGCTCGCCGCATCGAAAACTCTATTCGACATAGCGGATACCGCTTTGCCGGCCCGTCTTTCAGCCGTTCACCGCGCCCTTTATCTGCTCTTCAACGAGGGCTATCACGGCGCATCTCCAGAATCGGCGGTCCGCGCCGATCTATGTCAACAAGCGATGCGCCTGGCCGCCTTGCTTCTTGATCATCCGCTGACCGCTCTCCCCGCCACATACGCGCTCTCCGCGCTCATGTGCTTTCACGCGGCACGCTTGCCCGCGCGCCTTGATCACTCTGGGGACTTGACCACGCTTTCTGACCAGGATCGATCGCGGTGGGATCTCAATCTCGTCGCCGACGGAAAGAGGCTTTTGGACCTCTCGGCTTTTGGTTCCGAAATCACCGAATATCATGTCGAGGCGGCCATCGCGTTGCTTCACGCGGCAGCGACGAGCGCCGACAACACAGATTGGAATCGTGTCGTTTCGCTCTACGATCTTCTAATGAAGATTCGCCCCTCTCCTGTTGTCGCGCTCAACCGTGCGATTGCCGTTGCCCAGAAAGAAGGTCCTGAACGTGGACTTGAAGAGATCGGCGCAATCGCTGGACGCGATCGCCTGACTGACTATCCGTTCTACTCCGCTGCGGTCGGTGAGTTGCACCTTCGTAGAGGACATGTCGAAATCGCCCGCGAGCACTTTCAAGCCGCCGTCGCTCTCGCCCGCAATCCCACGGAGCGCCGATTCCTCGAGAAGCGCATTTCCGCTTGCGAAAACGGCCGATCTACTCGTACCTCAATGCCGCCATCGGATCGGCCTTCATCGCCCGCCGCGCCGGCACACAACTCGCTACCACCGCTGCCCCCGCCAGCACGATCGAGACGATCGCGAGAATCAGCGGATCCGACGGACGAACGCCAAAAAGGATGCTCGATAGAAAGCGCGTAAGCGCGAACGTTGCGATGAGGCCGATAACCAGGCCGAGGCCAACTGCGCCCAGCCCTTGACCCACTACCAGCCTCAGCACATCGGCGGACCCAGCGCCCAGTGCCACGCGCACTCCGAACTCATGCGTTCGCTGAGCGGCGGAAAACGAGATCACGCCGTAAATGCCTACCGCCGCCATTAACAATGCCATCGCGGCAAAAATGACTAGAAGAATCGCGATAATTCGCTGCGGTGCCAGTGACTCTGACGCGAGTTCGTGCATACTCATGACAAACGAAACCGCCTGATCCTTATCTACGGCCCAGACTGCACCTTCCGCCGCGCGAGCCAGTCGCGCGGGATCCGATCCCGTTCGAATGGCGAAGCACATGAGGGGCGCCGGAGCTTGAGAAAACGGCAGATAAATCTCTTCCTTGATCTCCGATGTCAACCCAAGCTGATGAACATCGCCTACCACCCCCACAATCTCGACAGGAGCCTTTAGCCCATCGACGTTGACCCGTTTGCCCACCGGATCTTGATTAGGCAAGAGCTGCCGGGCAAGGGTCTTGCTGATAACGGCGACTGGTGTAGAGTTGCGCGTATCGTCATCGATAAACGACCGGCCGCTGATCAAAGGAATACCCAAGGCGCGAAAGTAATCTCGCGATACGGAACTCCACACGGGGAGCCGCTGCGAAGAGGCGAGTTGTCCCACTAGCGTGACACCTCGTGTTCCCCACCAGCCGCTAAGAGGAACGAAGGTCACTGTCCCGGCCGATTCCACGCCCGGCAGGGACTCGATGCGACTTAGAACCTGTCCGCTCAAAGCAAGCTGTTTGGCCTCTGTGTGGTACTTGTAATCCGGCAACAGTAAGCGCATTGTCAGCACGTTTTGAGGATTGAAGCCCAGATCGCCGCCGAGCAGATAGGCAAAACTCTTGACTGCTAGCCCCGCAGCCGCAAGCAGAACCAAGGATAATGCAACTTCGGCCACCACTAGCGCGTTTCGTAAACGGTGTCCGGCTAAACCACCCGCCATACCGCGTTCAGACCGCTTCAATGACTCGCTGGTTTCGATGCGGACGGCCTGGAGAGCGGGAACCAGCCCGAAGATCACGCCCGTGAGCAAAGAGAGAGCAAGAGTGAACGCCAGCACCCAAGCATCGATCGGAATTTCTTCCACGTGAGGAATGCTGAGATTTGCAATTGTGGGTGGGAACATCGCCACCAGAGCCCGACTACATAAAAGAGCAAGCAGCAGCCCGATGAGTCCGCCGGCCAATCCCAGCACCACGCTCTCAGTTAGAAACTGCCGTACTAGCCGTGAGTTGCTGGCCCCGAGTGCGGTCCGGACCGCAACTTCCTTTTGGCGTCCGACCGCTTCTACTAAGAGAAGATTGGCGATATTCGCGCAGGCAATCAGTAGCACGAAGCCCACCGCGCACAGGAGCACCAAGAGCGCCGGGCGAATATCCCCGGTGATCGTCTGGCGCAGACTGATGATCTTTGTCGTTGCTTCTTCCTTGTTTGTCTTCGGATACTCGTGTGCTAAGCGCTCTGCGAGTAAGTTCATTTCCCGCTGTGCCTGCTGAGTGGTAATGCCGTTCTTCAGGCGAGCTATTATTCGCAGAAAACTATAGCTGCGATCGTTTACTGCTTCCCGCGGGATTATAAGAGGCGTCCACAACTCGGTCGATTGCGGATATTGGACGCCCTTTGGCATCACTCCAATCACCGTGTAGGGCGCGCCGTCCAGCCTGATCGTCTTTCCCACGATGCCCGTATCTGCGCCAAAATGGCTCCGCCATAGACGGTAGCCGAGCACCACGACGTGATTCTTCCCCGGCTGTTCTTCTTCTGGAAGAAAAGTACGGCCGACCAGCGGAGTCACGCCGAGCACGTGAAAGTAATTAGCCGAAAACTGATAGGCGATGATCGGCGTAGGTTCTCCAGAGCCCGTCAATGTATACATCGCGTCGGTGGAAGCGGCCATTTCTTCGAATACATGGCTCTGCGATCGCCAGTCGAGGAAATCAAGCCGTGAGACCTGGTCGGTGTCAAAACCGCGCTGCCGGTTGTTTCCCCATACCATGACCAGGCGGTCGGCGTCTTTGTATGGCAATGGACGGAGCAGCACAGTGCTTACCACGCTGAAAATCGCCGTGTTCGCGCCTGTGCCGAGCGCGAGCATAAGGAGCGCCGTAACAGCCACGCCGGGCTTTCTGACCATGGCTCGCGCTCCGAAGCGCACATCTTGCCAGACGCGTTCCAGTGATGCCCATCCCCACACTTCGCGCACAGTTTCCCTCACTAAAGTTGAATTCCCAAACGCCCGTCGCGCCGCATAGCGGGCCTCCTCCAACTCGAGGCCTGTTTCCCGCTGCTCTTCCGCCTCAAGTTCCAGATGTGAACGCAGCTCGCGCTCTAGGTCTTCCGCGTGTCGCTTTCGCCACCACCAACGCACTTCTAACCTCCATTACTCCTCGCGTAGCGCCGTCATGGGGTCTACTCGCGAGGCCCGTCGCGCAGGCAGATAGCTGGCTGCCAAAGAGACTGCGAGTAAAAGTGCCGCTCCAGCAAAGTACGAGATCGGATCCAGTGTGCGAACACCGAATAGTAATTTCGAGACGGACGCACTAGCTATTCCCGCGGCGCCGAGTCCTACAACAATGCCCCAGACCGTCAGCCGGGCGCCTTCGCCCATCACAAGTTTGATGTTTTCGATTGGCCTTGCACCCATCGCCATTCGAAGCCCCATTTCACGCGTGCGCTGTGTGACCGAGTGCGAAAGAACACCGTAAACGCCAATCAGCGACAATACCAGCGCCAGTAACGCAAAATCGGCTGCCAAGGACAGCGAAGCGCGCCGCGTTGCCAATGATGCCGAAACCACTTGATGAAGAGTGCTGAATCCCAGAATGGGCAACGCGTGATCCACTGACCAAATCTCGTTTTGCGCGGCCGCCGCCAGTCGCATCGGATCGTTTCCTCCGCGCATGCGAAGCACGAACACGCCGCTCGTTGTGGCCCCGCTCTCCACTTGATAGAGCGAGTTGTAAATTGCTGGTCCGATCGGTTTGTCGAGCGCTTCAGCGTGAATATCGCCCGCAACTCCGATTACCGTAAGATGCCGACCGCCCCATTTGAACCCTTTCCCAACAGGATCGTCGTCATGCCAATATTCGCGTGCCATGCTTTCATTGATAACTGCCGCTAGTGGCGAATGCGGCGCGTCTCGATCCGTAAAGCTCCTTCCCCTCAGCAGCGGAATGCGCATGACCCGGAAGTAATCACCGCTCACCAGCGCGTTGTCGGCCCAATGAAACTCATCAGGGGGAGCGCCATCGATCAGAAATCCAATTTGGCGCTCGTCGGCAAGCGGCACATGACTGGTCACTGCGACGGCTTCCACGCCGGGTAGCGACGAGAGGCGGCCCGCAATGGAGCCTTCGACTTCGTGACGGCGCTCGGCGGAGCCATAGCGCTGTCGGTTTAATTCGGTCCGAACAATCAAGGTATGCTCGGGATCGAATCCCAATGGGATCTGAAGTACATGAACGAAGCTTCTGAAGAGCAAGCCCGACCCGACCAGCAGCACTACCGAGCAGGCAATCTCGGCGAGGATTAAGCTGCGCGCCAGTCGTCGCTGCCCAAGGCTTGGCCCAGATTGCCGGGCAGTCCGTATGAGAGCGTCATTTATGTCCGGTTTTCGTGCCGTCCATGCCGGAGCAAGACCACACAGAAGACACGTCACAGCAGAGAGCCCCAAGGTGAAGAGAAGCACTCGCCAATCGACGCTTACCGCTGCGAGATTAACATCGTTCATCCAGAGCGTCTCGATGATCCGGATCAGTGCGTAGGCTAAGGCACAGCCTGCCCCGCCTCCAATGAAGGCAAGCACAGCCGTCTCGCTAAACACCTGGCGCATGAGTCTTGATGCACTCGCTCCCAACGCATGCCGAATGGATATTTCGCGTTGCCGCGCTCCAGCTCGCGCCAGGAGCAGATTCGCCACATTGGCACATGCAATCAGCAAAACGAATCCGACTGCACCGCACAACATAAACAGAACGGTTCGGATCCGTTCGCCTAAATCGGGTGACCAATGCTCTGCGGTCGCGTCCAGCACTACATTTCCGGAATAGATGTCCGGGTGTTCTCGCTGAAATTGCTTCGCAACGCGCTGAACATCCTCTCTCGCCAGCGAGAGCGATGCATCATCTCTTAATCGGGCAACAATACTGGTATCGAAGCTGCTCGCCCAATCAAGCAATTCATCCTTGGTAAACCATAGTGGAGTCCACAAGGCAGAGGGCTCGCCCGGAGTGGCTTTCGTCGCGGGAAACGCGAACCCTTCCGGCATCACGCCAATAACTTCATACGGCTGCTCATTCAGCCGGATGGTTCTTCCGAGCACGCCTGGATCTCCGTTGTAGCGGTTCTTCCAATATCGGTGGCTTAAAACGACCACCTTCCCGGCGCCAATGGATTCCTCTTGCGCGGTGAAAACACGTCCAATCAGAGCCGAAACACCAAGCGTGGGGAAAAGACTGGCTGTCGCCTGACAGGCGGGAATGTGCTCCGGGTGATTCTCGTTCGTTACGTCAAAGCTTGCTTCCTGGTATCCCGCGAGGCTCGAAAACATGCGCGTCCTGTCGCGGTAGGCGACAAATTCCGGCGGAGCTGTTCCTAGCCGGCGTGCGCTCATTTTAGGTTCGCTCTGCCATATGCGAATGAGCCGATCCGGCCTGGGATATGGCAGCGGACGAAGCAATACCGCATCCATAATGCTGAAAATCGCCGTGTTCGCGCCGATACCCAGTGCGAGCGTCAGGATCGCTGTTGCCGCGAAGCCCGGGTTCTTACGGATGCTTCGAACCGAGTAGCGAAGATCTTTTGCGAGAGCGTCCGCCCTCGCCCAAGTCCATAGATCCCGCACCTCATCCCTCACCAGCCCGGCGTTTCCGAATGCCCGCCGTGCCGCATAGCGCGCCTCTTCGCTGCTAAGGCCCGTATCCTGCTGCTCCTCCGTCTCAAGCTCCAGGTGCGATCCCAGTTCGCGCTCTAAATCTTTCTCGCGCCGCTTTCGCCACGGCCAGTTCATCTTAGAAGATATTCTACCCAGAATCCCTCCACACTGGGTAGACGGCCTTCTGTCGATCTTGTCAGCGAGTAAATTGATATGAGCAATGCACGATGATCATCGCTGATTTGTCTCAAATCGCCGGACGGGTGTACCCGGCTCGTCGCCGCACCCAGAATCTAGTTGGAGGCGCCAGCCCGATTCAGGCCAGTCACTTCTCGATGGGCAATGTGACCCTCCAGCCGAATGGTGGCCAAGTACCCTGGCATAGCCAGGAGCAGGAAGAAATCTACTTCATCCTCGAAGGAACGGCTGAAATGTGCCTCGGCGATGAGCGGCAAACGATTATGACTGGTCAGGCCGTCTACATTCCGCCGGGTGTTTTCCACCAACTGACGAACATCGGCGACACGCCCTGTCGCATGCTTTATTGTTATGGACCTGCCGGAGATGTTGCCCACTGGCGGCAGGAACTGGAGGGAACGCTTCCGCGCGCAGGTCTCGAAGTGCCGCCGCTGCCCGCCGGCGCACGGCCCCAATGCACAGCTAAACCAAGCGCATGAGCTCACAAGACGTTCACACCCTCGGCATCGTCATGAATGGCGTAACAGGCCGCATGGGCCTGAATCAACATCTGCGCCGTTCCATTCAAGCGATCATTTCCCAAGGTGGCATTAACTGCCCCAGCGGTACCATCATGCCGAAACCAATTCTGGTGGGGCGCAATGCCGCGAAAGTGGAGGCCATTTCAAATGAGTGCGGTGGCCTGCCATGGACGACTGACCTCGATGCCGCTCTCTCCGATCCCGCCTATTCGATTTATTTCGACGCCCAGACAACCGATCGCCGTGCGGCGTGCGTGGGCAAAGCGATCCTCGCAGGGAAGCACATCTTTTGCGAAAAACCTGTGGCCGATACTCTGTCCGCCGCTCTAGATCTGTATCGCCACGCCGAAGGCGCCGGTGTGAAGCATGGCGTGGTCCAGGATAAGTTATGGCTTCCTGGGATGCTGAAGCTGAAAATACTTCGCGACAGTGGCTTCTTCGGCACCATCTTGTCAGTGCGTGGCGAGTTCGGTTATTGGGTTTTTGAAGGTGATCGAATTCCCGCGCAGCGGCCGTCCTGGAATTATCGAAAAGAGCAGGGCGGCGGCATTATCTTCGACATGCTCTGCCATTGGCGTTATCTCTTGGATGACTTGTTCGGGAACGTGAAAGCCGTCTCCTGCATCGGCGCGACTCACATCCCTCAGCGCTGGGACGAATGGGGCAAGCCTTATAGCGCAACCGCTGACGATTCGGCGTATGCCACGTTCCAGCTTGAAAACGGCATCATCGCTCATTTCAACTCGTCCTGGTGTGTACGCGTCCGGCGCGACGATCTCCTCACAATTCAGGTCGATGGAACACAGGGAAGCGCGGTCGCGGGGCTTCGTCATTGCTGGATTCAGCCTTATGGCGCTACGCCGCGGCCAGTTTGGAACCCTGACATAGACAATCCGTTGGATTTCTACCAGGGTTGGCAGAAAATGCCGGAACAGATGCCGTTTGAAAATGCTTTCAAACGGCAGTGGGAACTCTTCCTCTTGCACGTCATCGCCAATGAGCCGTTTCCCTGGACGCTGCTGGCGGGCGCGAAGGGCGTGCAACTGGCGGAGAAGGGAATTGAGTCGTGGCAGAAGCGCGCCTGGGTCGCGATCGACCCGCTTGATGGTGTCAGCCGTTGAAGCCGGTCGCCATAGTAACCGGTGCGAGTCGCGGAATAGGGCGCGGCATAGCGGCCGAGCTCGCAATGACCCACGACGTGATCGCAACCTATAAAGGACGACGTGATGCCGCTGAATCCCTCCGCGCCGAATCCGGCGTTGAAATCGTTCAATGCGATGTGGCCAAATCATCCGATCGCCAGTCTCTGATCGACTACGTCCGCGCTCGCTTCGCCCGGCTGGATTTGCTCGTCAACAACGCGGGCATCGCGCCGCGCACCCGCCTCGATCTTCTCGAATCCACCGAGGAAAGTTTCGACGAGCTGATCTCCGTAAATTTAAAAGGGCCACATTTTCTAACGCAGCTCGCCGCTCGCTGGATGTCGGAAACCGGAAAGGGCCGCATCGTCTTCATCACCTCAATCTCCTCGTACACTGTGTCAGTCAATCGCGGCGACTACTGCATGTCTAAGGCCGGCCTGAGCATGTCGGTGGCGCTTTGGGCCCAGAGGCTTGCAGCCTCTGGCATAAAGGTTTTCGAGATCCGTCCGGGGATCGTTCGCACCGATATGATCGCCTCTGTCGAAGGCGAATATGAAGAGAAAATCGCAGCCGGTCTGCTCCCCCAAGCTCGCATGGGAGAGCCGAAGGACATTGCGCTTGCCATTCGCGCCATAGCCGCCGGCCTGCTCGACTACTCCACGGGCCAGATTTTGAACATCGACGGTGGTTTCCACCTGCGTAGCCTGTGATGCGAGTGCGCGGGCTCTTCACAGGCAAGCTCTTTTATGGTTGGATCGTAACCGCAGCCGCGTTCGTCACTCTGGGTCTCGCGGTAGGGCTGCCCTATTACAACATTCCGTTCTTTTACGATTACTTCGCAAAAGCCTTCCACTGGACAACGCCGCAAATAACGCTCGGCTTCCCTCTGGCTGCCTTGCCGACCGTTGTAATTGGTCCGCTTCTGATCCATCGGTTCAGCCCCCGCAAGCTCATTCTTTGCGGGACAGTGCTTACCTGCGGCGGCCTGATTTGGTTCGGGCTGATGGGTCCGAATGTATGGATCTATCGAGGCATTTGGGTCGTCTTCACGACCGGCTACATCCTTTCCGGTCCCATTCCGCACCAAATCATCATTGCGCAATGGTTCCGCAAGAATCGCGGAATGGCCATGGGCATAATCTATGTCGGCCTGGGATTCTTCGGTTTTCTGGGCTCCTACGTAGTCAAGCCGCTCACGGAA
>Ga0213882_10000289_pt1 | contig 18708 bp, 13 predicted proteins | sample BarmaccoBMER_R09_FD_160106 | JGI IMG/M metagenome (GOLD analysis project Ga0213882, IMG submission 160106) | Barbacenia macrantha exposed rock microbial communities from rupestrian grasslands, the National Park of Serra do Cipo, Brazil - ER_R09 ...
GAGCCTGGCCTTTCAGGCCCGCCTGGAAGCGAAGCATGCGAGGCGCGCGGATCTCGTGATTACGGTCAGTAATTACTGTGCGAGGCGTGTCGAGGAGCTTTATGGCATTACCAACGCGGTCGTTGTGTCGGAGTTGATCGATCTGGAAGCTTGGCGGACCCTATTCCGAGAGCATCCAGCCAGGCCTGACCCGCAAAAATTCACCGTATTATCCGTGTGCCGGTTTTATCCTCGAAAGCGAGTGGATCTGTTACTTCGGGCGGCTGCCCTGATTCGGGACCGGATCCCGCAACTCGAATTACGGATTGTGGGGAACGGTCCGGAATACAGCAGGCTGAGGCAGATCAGTCTCGATCTGCACCTGGAAAATGTTGTGCGCTGGCTTGGCGATTGCAGTAGACCAACACTGGCCGCCGAGTATACGCGCGCTGATGTCTTCTGCTTGCCGAGCAGCCAGGAAGGTTTCGGCATCGTGTTTCTCGAGGCGATGGCTGCCGGCAAGCCGATTATTGCGGCGCGCGCCGCTGCTGTACCCGAAGTGGTCCAGAGTGGTCTTCTGGTTGAGCCGGGCAATCACGAAGCCATTACCGAAGCGATTATTGCTCTTTACCGCGATCCGGATTTACGCGATTCTCTCGCTTCGTCTGGCTTGCGTGAGGTCGAGAGATTTGAAATGCGGCGTGTAGCCTCGCAATTCTTGTCGGAGGTGGCGAAGGTCGCTCCGGGCATCAAGGCCGTATATCCGTACCAAGCGGCAGAAGGTGCGCTCCGATGAAAGTTGGGAAGCAGCGCGGAGAGGTCGAAGGGCAGTATCCGCGCCCGTGGAAGAGTGTCTTGGCTGGAGCGGTGGCAGGGTTGGCCGGTTCGTTTGCCATGAGCCAGTTTCATGCGTTATTGCCGCAAAGCACGCCGCCCACACGCCAGAATGGCGAGGACTCGACCGTAAAAGTAGCTTCTGCCATTTCGCACGTAATCTTTGACCACGATCTAAGCGGCCACGAAGAGGAAATCGCAGGACCACTAGTACATTACGTTTTTGGTACGGGGGTAGGGGCGCTCTACGGAACAGTGGTTGAATATGCGAAGCCCGTTCAGGCCGGATGGGGATTGGCATTCGGCACCGCGGTCTGGCTCGGCGCGCACGTCCTTATAGTCCCCGCCCTGGGACTTTCGGAACCGATCACACGATCAAGTTCTTCTGCGGAAGCTGCTGAATTCGCAGCTCATCTGGTCTATGGAACGGTTGTGGAGAGCGTCAGACGCGTTCTCCACGGTTTGTATAATGAAGCAACATCGGCTAACCCGATCAAAACGAAGCTGCTGTAGAGAGGGAGAGGTGGCTGAGTGGTCGAAAGCAGCGGTTTGCTAAACCGTCGTAGGGGCCTAAACCTCTACCGGGGGTTCGAATCCCCCCCTCTCCGCCAGATCACTGACAGATGTGGTTCTAGGCTGTTTACAGAGCCTGCACTAGTCTCACGAATATCGCGGGCCGCGGCCCAGTTGCTCTTGACATCAGTGTAAGTTGACTCGCCTTATCGCTTGTTTCCATTTTGTAAACAGTTCGTAAACGTTGGAGCTGGCGATTGTAACGTCAGCGTCGCTCCCGGAGTTCCTTGTCTCTGATATCCTCGAAAATTAGGGAAAGTTCGAGGTTTTTCAATGTCCGGACATAGTAAATGGGCTACTATTAAACACAAGAAAGCGGCCCTGGACGCCAAGCGCGGCAAGACGTTCACGCGCTTGATCAAGGAAATCACTATCGCCGCGCGCAACGGCGGCGATCCTGACGCAAATCCCCGGCTGCGCACCGCAGTAGCTGCCGCCAAGGCTGTCAGCATGCCCGCAGATAACATCAAACGTGCCATCATGCGCGGTACTGGAGAACTGGAGGGCAGCCAAATTGAAGAGATCCTGTTTGAGGGTTACGGTCCGGGCGGTGCCGCCGTGCTGGTCAACGTTGCCACTGACAACCGTAACCGAACAGTGAGTGAGATCCGACATCTGTTCTCGAAAAATGGCGGGAATCTCGGCGAACACGGCAGCGTTTCCTGGATGTTCGAGCGCAAGAGCCAGGTGATTGTTGATGGCGAGAAGTCCAACGAGGATCAGCTCATGGGGATTGTCCTCGACGCCGGCGCCGACGACCTTCGCGATCACGGCGGTACGTGGGAAATTCTTTCCTCTGCCGAGGCTCACGAAACGGTCTTAAAGGCGCTCGAGAAGGCCGGAATAGAAACTGAATCGGCTGAAATCGCAATGGTTCCCAAGAACACGATCAGGCTGGAGGGAAAGAACGCGCAAGCGATGCTGAAACTCTACGATGCTCTCGAAGAGCATGATGACGTGCAAAACGTCTACGGCAATTACGAAGTGGACGAGGCGGCCGTAGAAGCTTTGGCGTGAACCCCTACTCCGGTCCAAACATCTCACTTCCTAAGGTTCGGTAGCTATTCGCGAACTTTCTCATGCGGATTATCGGGATAGACTGTGGAACCGAGCGCACCGGCTTCGGCGTGATCGATACAGATGGCCGGTCTCACCAGTTCATCGACGCAGGTGTCATTCGCACCCGACCCGCTGACCCGCTCGATCGACGTCTTTGCTTCATTGCGCGCGAACTCCGCTCTGCTCTCGACCGCTATTCTCCTGATGCGGTGGCGGTGGAAGAAGTGTTTCACGCTATTAACGCCAAGTCGGCACTGAAATTGGCCCATGTGCGAGGAGCCGCTCTTCTGTTGGCTGCTGAGGCTGGCCTCGCCGTTAGCGAATACTCGCCGCTCGAAGTCAAAATCAGTGTGGTTGGGTACGGGCGCGCGGAGAAACAACAGGTTCAGATGATGGTCCTGTCACTGCTTGGGATAGGGCGTGAGTTCGAATCCTTTGATGCCACAGATGCGCTAGCCGTTGCCATCTGCCACGGTACCCGCGCTGGTTTGCCGATGGCCGCTGGAGGAGAGCTGTGAAATTCCTGGTGTTTCCGTTTCTTGCCGTGTCCCTACTTGCCGCTCCCCCGAAGCTGAGTTATTCAAGATCTTTTCCGGGGAGCACGCCTGAATATTTCGAACTTACGGTTGATCGCACGGGACAGCTCGAGTATACGGAATCCGTGAAGAAGGACGATCAGCCTTTAAAAACAGTCCTGCCTGAAGCCGACACCGCTGCGCTCTTCGCGTTGGCCCAGCAGCTTAACTACTTCAAGGACCCCCTGGAATCCGGTTTGAAGGTGGCCAATACGGGAAAAAAGACGTTCCGATACGAGCCCGAAAACGGTCCCGCCAGCCAAGCGGTTTTCAACTATTCGAGCAACGAGACGGCACAGCAGCTTCTTAAGCGTTTTGAAGACATCGCGTCCACCGAACACGCTTACATAGACCTCGATACGAGCGTGCACTTCGACAAGCTGGGAGTGAATGATGCGCTCGCCGAGATTGAAGCTCTTTGGTTACACAAGCAACTGGCCGCTCCCAGCCAGTTCATTCCTCTACTGACTCGCATTGCTACACATGACTCGTTCATGCATCTTGTGCGGGAGCGTGCGGCTCGTCTGAAAGACGAATTTCAGTCGCCCCCCGCCAGCGTTGCCGTTTCCAGCCAAAAATGAATGGATCTTCCTTTCTGAATCCAGCGGCAGGTCAGCTTGCCGCGCTTTAATCGCGTAATTTGGATCGTTCTTGACAGTGTGGGTATTGGAGCCATGCCCGACGCGAGGGTGTATGGTGACGAGGGAAGCGACACGCTTGGTAATATTGCGAGGCGCATCAAGCTGGAGCTGCCGAATCTGTGCCGCTTTGGACTCGGCAATATCAAACCTCTTCCCGCGCTCTGCCCTGTGGCGCATCCCGCCGGAGCTTACGGCCGCTGCCAGTTAGCGTCTCCCGGAAAGGATACAACGACCGGGCATTGGGAAATGGCCGGCATTATCCTTAAGAAGCCGTTCCCTATCTACCCTCACGGGTTCCCGCCAGAGGTCATGGCGGCCTTCGAAGCGCGAATCAGGCGCAAGGCGATCGGCAACAAACCTGCTTCCGGCACCGAAATCATCAAAGAACTCGGGGAAGAACATACGCGGACCGGTTGGCCCATCGTATACACTTCGGCCGATAGCGTCTTTCAGGTTGCTGCGCATGAAAGCGTTATTCCAATCGAAAAGCTTTATCATATTTGCGAAATAGCTCGCGGGATTCTGACAGGTCCCAATGAAGTGGGACGGGTCATCGCTCGTCCATTCGAAGGTTCACCTGGTCATTACACGCGAACCGCTCGCCGTCACGACTTTGCCGTTCCGCCTCTCCCGGGCATGTTGCTCGATAAGCTGGCCGAGCGCGGCGTCCCAGTGTTCGCCATAGGCAAGATCTACGACATCTTTCTAGGTCGAGGTATCGCGCGGTTCGAAAAGACGACGAGTAACGAGGATGGCATGCAGAAGACTCTCGCGGCGATGCGCGAGCAGTCCGACGGGGTCATTTTCGTAAATCTCGTCGATTTTGATCAGCTTTACGGCCACCGCAACGATGTGCAAGGCTACGCCGGGGCGCTTGAATCCGTCGATCGATGGTTGTCCTGCCTCGAGCTACAGGAGGAGGATCTTGTGATCCTTACTGCTGATCACGGTTGTGATCCGACTACTCCATCCACTGATCATTCGCGTGAATACACACCGTTGCTGATCTACGGCCCGAGGGTTCGCGCGGGCACAAATTTGAGTGTCAGGAATTCGCTCGCAGATATCGGACAAACCGTTGCCGAGAATTTCGGGACTTCGATCAAGGCCGGCGTCAGCTTTCTTCAGGAAATTTGAAAGGATAAATGTCTTCACAGTCTACGAGGCGACGCATCATGGCCGGGAATTGGAAAATGTACAAGACCCCACAAGATACCGCTCGCTTCTTTATCGATTTCAGGCCGCTGATCGCAAATGTCAATCACTGCGAGATCGTAATCTTCCCCCCGGCAATCGATATTCCCGAAGCGGTTGCTTCAGCCGCTAACAGCGGAATTGCAATTGGCGGCCAAAATATCTATTGGGCCGCTGAGGGTGCCTTCACAGGGGAGATTTCCGCGCAAATGATTCGTGCGGCTGGTGCGGCCTGGGTCCTGGTCGGCCACAGCGAACGCCGGCATCACGTCGCCCATGAAGCCGACGGCGATGTTTTGAAAAAAACACAGGCAGCCCTCTCAGCCGGTTTGACGCCCGTCATCTGTGTCGGAGAGAAGCTCGAAGAGCACAAGGCCGGCAAGGCCAATGATGTTCTTGTCCGGCAGTTTGCGGGCGGCATCGCCGGACTTACGGAAGAGCAATTTGCGCGCATAGTGATCGCCTACGAACCCGTTTGGGCCATTGGAACCGGTCAGGTCGCGACGCCTGACATCGCTTCAAACGCGCATAAGCTGATTCGCTCCGAGGCTGAAAAACGCTTCGGCGACACGGCCGCCCAACAACTTCGCATTCTATATGGCGGAAGCGTAAAGCCCGACAATATTCAGGGGCTCATGCGCGAGCCCGAAATTGATGGTACTCTTGTCGGGGGTGCGAGCCTCGATCCCGAATCGTTTGCCGAAATTGTGAAAGCAGCCTGAACGCCGCACTGTTGATCACTGCCGCTTTTTCGCGAAGAGGACTTGCGCGGCGCTTGTCCCGCCGTTCTCGAGCGCTACGGATGAGGCGGCGAGATAAAGTACCCACGTCCGATATGTCCTTTCATTTACGAGCGAACGGCACGCACTAGCATTCTGTAGCAGGTTCTTCACCCAGCGACGGCAGGTAAAAGCATAATGCGTTCGTAGATCTCGTAGCCCGACTACCTCGAAGCCTGCTCGTTCTCCCTCTCGCACGACATCCGCTAAATGCACGAGACCCGAGCCCGGAAATACACTCTTCACCAGGAAGAGCGTGTCGGCTCCATCGGTTACATTTTGGGGGCGGATCAGCCCGCGGTTTAGAAACAAGCCGCCCGCGGCTAGCAGCGAATAGATCTTCTTAAAATACTCGCCTAGCCTGCGCGGGCCAACGTGTTCGAACATTCCAACAGAGGCGATCTTGTCGTAAGTTCCCCTCAGGTCTCGGTAATCGCGCAGATCCACTTGCACCCGATCGCTCAACCCGAGTCTTTCGACAGTGTCCCGCGAAAAGGCCAGTTGCTGGGCGGCTAGCGTGCAGCCGTGCGCCTTGACCCAAAATCGCTCCGCTGCGTACACGACGAGCCCGCCCCAGCCGCTGCCCACGTCTAAGAAACGTTCGTTCTCTCTTAACACCAAATCCCGGCAAATTTGATCAAGCTTTTGCCGTTGCGCCTCCTCGAGCGTATCGTCTGGCTTGTTAAAGTAAGCGGATGAATAGATCATCCTCGAATCTAGGAATTGCGAGTAAAATTCGTTCGAGAGATCGTAATGAAATTGAATATCTCGGGAAGCTCTCGCCTTTCCGCCCAAGAGATAAGAGGTTCGCAAGTGCTCCAGGCGCGCGAGCCCCGAGAAGATCAGCTCGCGAAATGGGGAATGATGCTGGCGTAGGAAACATCGTATGGCTTCGAAGATGTCGCCACGAATCTCGAACTTGCCATTGACAAACGCCAGTGCCGCAGAATGAGCATCCAGACGGAGGAGCCGCGCTGCATCCACTCCGTCCGGCGTTGTAATCGCGAACCGCCCGCTCGGATCTGCGTAGAAGTTTGATGCGCCTGCCGGTCGGCTGAGCCAGATGTGATCTTGGGTTGAGTTCTGACGGTGTGTTGTCCCCATTTTTCCTCCAGGTAATTGATGCCGTACTGTTGAATGTCTTTACTAGGGAACTTCCAATCGGGCCTGAATGTCAGAATACAAGCATCAGCGGTGAATGCGGCGATTGCTGTTAGTTCTGGGCCTCTGTTCTATCGGGGCAACCCTCGGTTACACTCAAACCGATACTGGCGAGATCCGTATTTTTGTCACGGATGCGACCAAGCTTGCCTTGCCGTCGTCGCTCGTATTGACCAGCCAGGCCTCTCGAACGCGACGCGAGTGCCAGACCAATGATGCCGGCGAATTCATTTTTCAGCATCTCCCTTTCGGTGTTTACCGCCTTACGGTCCAGCACGCGGGATTTGCGCCGTATGCAACGAGTATTGACGTTCACTCCGCGGTCCCGCACACTATTCAAGTTCAACTGAGCGTCCAGGCAGCTTCGACCGAAGTGATGGTCAGTGAGGCTGCAACACTGCTCGATCCGCACCGCACAGGTGTAGACTATTCGGTCGGTTCGCAGCAGATCGCTGAGGAGCAATCTGTTGTGCCCGGGCGCGGACTGCTCGACTTGATCGATGACCAGCCGGGATGGCTATTCGAGGGAAACGCTGTGCTTCACCCTCGCGGTTCCGAATACCAGACGTTGTTTGTCGTGGACGGTGTGCCCATGGATGAAAACCGTTCGCCCGGTTTCGCTCCCGGCCTCCAAGCCGCCGATGTCTCCGGTCTCAATATTTTGACCGGCAACATACCAGCCGAATATGGCCGCAAGCTCGGCGGCGTCGTGGAAGTGACGACGTCGCAAGATATCCGGCAGGGCCTGCACGGCTCGGCTGAACTCGGCGGTGGCAGCTTCGGAACGGAAGAGGCCTTTTTGTCGGGAGAGTATGGTTGGAGCCGCGGCTCCGTCACTCTGAGCGGTTCGTTTGAACATACAGACCGCTATCTCGATCCCCCGGTGCTGGGCAACTACACGAATACCGGAACATCCGGCGGCCTATCAGCGGCCTATGATTACGACCTTACCGATTCGGATCGTATTCATCTGACCGTCCAGCGCCGGAACGCAAGCTTCGAAGTGCCAAATGAGAATTTGCAGCAAGCGGCCGGCCAACTTCAGAACCGTGACGCCCCCGAGGATATTGGGCAGGCTGCCTGGTCGCACGGATTTTCCGCCCAAATGGTATTGAACGTCCGTGCAGCGGTCGAGGACCTTTCTACAAATCTATGGTCAAACCCCGACTCGACCCCGATCATCGCGTTTCAGCAGAGGGGGTTCCGCCGCACTTACCTGAATACCAGCCTTTCCCTTCACAAGAATAAACAAGACCTGCAGTTCGGCGCAGACGCGATTTACGCGCCCGTTACCGAAGCGCTGCAATATCAGATCACGGATCCATCGTATTTCGATCCCGGTACGCTGCTAACATTCAATTTCTTTGACCATGCCACAGATCGCGAGCAGGCGCTTTGGGCACAGGACAATCTGCGCTTGGGCAATCTTACACTGAGTGCCGGCCTGCGCTGGGACCATTATTCTTTGCTTGTCCACGATCATGCGTTCAGTCCGCGCCTCGGCGTCGCCTGGTACATCCCAAAGGTGGACCTGCTCCTTCGATTTTCTTATGACCGTGTCTTCCAGACACCGGCCCTCGAAAATCTGTTACTCGCGAGTTCTGCGGAAGTTGACCAAGTCAATCCGGAAGTGCTGCGAATTCCCGTTCCACCTTCCCGAGGCAACTACCTCGAAACCGGTTTCAGCCAGGGCATTTGGGGCAAAGCCCGCCTGGATGTCAGCTTTTACCGCCGCACGTTTGTCAACTATGCCGACGATGACGTTTTTCTCAACACTGGCATTAGTTTTCCAATTGCGTTTCGCAGTGCGAACGTCCACGGTGTGGATGTGAAGCTCGATCTACCGCGATGGGGAAAGCTCTCAGGTTTCATCAGTTACTCCAATATGCATGGTGTCGCGCAACTGCCGGTCGCGGGAGGCCTCTTCGTTGGCGGAGACGCGCAGGGTGTTCTGGGAGTAACATCCAGCTTTCCAATCTCCCAGGACCAGCGCAATACGGCTCGCGCCCGCTTACGGTATCAAGTTCGACCGCGCGCCTGGGCTGCCGTTTCCGCGGAATATGGGAGCGGATTGCCGACTGAAATTAACAGCGACGTAGATATAGCTGATCTCGAAGCGCAGTATGGATCTGCAATCATTAGCCGAGTCAATTTCAACGCGGGCCGTGTTCGACCCAACTTTTCACTTGACCTAAGCGCTGGGATCAATGTCTGGAAGCATGAGAAATCCGCGCTCGATTTGGAGGGCGAGTTGGAAAACCTGACCAATCACCTCAATCTCATCGACTTCGCAGGTCTCTTCTCAGGTACCGCTGTCGGAGTGCCTCGGAGCGGAAGTCTACGTCTGCGCTTCGTATTCTGATCTCGCGTCTGGGGAACATTTTCCTGTTTTCGACGTCGAATGCGAATATGAGAACCAGGTTGGCACGGCTCGTCTGTGTCCTTTTTCTGATCTCGACTTTCTCGCCGGCGCAAGAGATGCGCGAGAATCAGCCGGATCGGCCCATCGGCAAAACGGTGCGCGACCAGGTAATTCAGGATATCGTTACCGATCTGGATCAGTCCTATATTTATCCTGAAGTTGCTTCCGCGATGGGTAAGCACCTGCTGAGCCGGAAGGCCGCGGGCGCCTACGATGCCATTACCAGTTCAAGAGAGTTCGCCAAAGTGCTCACGGACGACTTGCAGTCGATTAGCCACGATAAACACCTGCGAGTTTTCTATAGCTACGACCCCCTGCCCCCAATGACCGGCGGCCCAAGTGCCATCGACCTGCAACATATGCGCGAGGAGATGGCGCGCACGAATTTCGGGTTTGAACGCGTTGAGGTGCTGCCGGGAAACGTGGGTTACCTCGATTTGCGTGGCTTTGTGCCGCTCGAACTTGGAAAGGACAAAGCCGTCGCGAGTATGCGCTTCCTTTCAGATACAGACGCATTGATCATCGATCTGCGAAAAAACGGCGGCGGATCTCCCGATATGGTGGCTTTTCTGTGCAGCTACTTCTTCGGGGATCGAAAGGTGCACCTGAACGACGTCTATTGGAGGGAGCGGAATCACACGGACGAATGGTGGACCACGCCGGACGTTCCGGGTCCGAAATATGGAAACAAGCCCGTCTATCTTCTGACCAGCCCTTTCACATTCTCGGCGGCGGAAGAATTCGCCTATGACCTGCAAAACCAAAAGCGCGTCACGATTGTGGGCGAAACGACCGGGGGCGGCGCTCATCCTGGCGGCCCGGCACGGCTGAACGAACACTTCGGTCTGGGCATTCCGAGAGGCCGCGCGATTAATCCGATCACCAAGACTGACTGGGAAGGCGTGGGCGCGAAGCCCGAAATAGCTGTCGATTCAGCTAGCGCATTAAAGACCGCACAGGTTGCAGCCGTGAAACAGATACTCTCCCACACAACTGATGCCCACCACCGGGAGGAACTGAAGGACGTTATCGCCGAAATTCACTAGTGGGCCGGGCTGGTCGAGCTTTCGTTCGCGCGTGAGGCTAAGAACTTGCCCGCGAGCACGACATTCCGACTGGGCGATCGCTCTGTTGGCGGTCGCAGGAACCGCCGTTGGGTTTGCGGCAGGATACGGCGCTGGAAAGACACTGGAGTCGCTGCTCGCAGGCGTGCATCCAACTGACCTGGTGAGCTACTCCCGGAGTCCCTGTGCAAACAGAGCACAGAGCGCGGCTTTGATATATTTTCAACGGCTATATTGCCCAGACCGTGCGCCTCGCCGCACAGTAGCTGCCCCTAATCCTTGAACTGAAATTCGAGCAGCCGGTGGTCCCTTGGGAGACCCTCAATCTCCATAACTGGCCGGACTTCGACCGTGCCGAAGCGCGCCGCCGGAATCCGGGCGGCGATCCGCAGCGCGTCATCCAGATCCTTCGCATCTACCAGATAGTAGCCGCCCAATTGCTCGCGGGTCTCGGCAAACGGTCCGTCCGTTACAAGCCGCTTGCCATCGCGCACGCGAAGGGTCGTCGCCGTTACCGTTGGATGTAGGGGCGCAGCGGCCAGATAGTGTCCGCTCGCCTCTAAATCCCGCGCAAGCTGCGCGGATTCTTTGTAGCAGTCCTCTCGTTCGCTCTGGCTGAAAGTTTTTTCGTCCAAGTAAATCAGCAACATGTATCTCATATCTCTGTCCCCGATCGCGCAATGGGCTCCGTAGTTGAGTCGAACCGCCCAACCCGGGATCGACACTGTCGGAGAATTTATTTAAGTGTATGCACGTGGAATCCGATCAGGCCGTCGCGGAAGTCTATCGTTCCGATTGGGGGCGGATTCTTGCCATTCTGATTCGCTTCTTCAATGATTTCGAACTGGCCGAAGAGGCGGCACAGGAAGCGTTTGCCGCCGCTGTAGATCAATGGCGCACGTCGGGAATCCCGGAGCAGCCTCGGGCCTGGATAATCGAGACGGCCCGCCACAAGGCGATCGACCGGGTGCGCCGGCGCACTCGATTTGCCCAGGCTGTTGAATCCATCGCAGTCACATCGCCGGAGCTCGTCAACGCACCAGACTACGACGTCGCCCGCATTCCCGACGATCGTTTGCGATTAATCTTCACTTGCTGCCATCCGGCGCTAGCGCTCGATTCGCAAGTTGCCCTGACCCTTCGCACTCTGGGCGGTCTGCAAACGGATGAGATTGCCCGAGCATTTCTCGTCTCGCCGACGACCATGGCGCAACGGCTCGTCCGCGCAAAGCGCAAGATTCGCGACGCGCGCATTCCCTATCAAGTTCCCGATCTGAACGAAATGCCCGAGCGCCTCGAGGCGGTCTTGACGGCTATCTACCTGATCTTCAATGAAGGCTATGTGGCCACGCGTGGTGAACCACTGGTCAGGACCGATCTCTGCGCCGAAGCTATTCGTCTTGGCCGGCTTGTGCGAAGCCTTATGTCTCCTCCGTCTGGCGAGGCGATCGCGCTCTTGGCCCTTATGCTCCTTCACGATGCGCGGCGTGAATCGCGTCTTGATGACAACGGAGACCTGGTCACTCTGGAAAACCAGGATCGCAGCCGTTGGAATCGTGCCCAAATCGAGGAGGCATTACCTCTTGTCGAGGAATCGCTTCGTGGCGAGCCGGGTCCCCTGGCCATTCAAGCGGGGCTGGCAGCGCTGCATTGCCGGGCAGCGCGTGCCGAAGATACTGATTGGCCTGAAATTCTGCGGCTCTACGATGTTTTGGAACGTTTGCAGCCATCTCCGGTTGTGTCGTTGAATCGCGCTGTGGCTGTCGCGATGGTCCACGGAAGCCGTGCAGCCCTGGCGCTAATCGATTCACTTGCTCGGTCCGGCGACCTCAATAGCTACCACTTACTCCACGCCACCCGAGCCGATCTGCTTCGCCGGGTGGGCTCATCTGAGGAGGCGGCGCAGAGCTACGCGCGTGCTCTCGCGCTTGTAACCAATGAGAGCGAGCGCCGCTTTCTGGAGCGCCGTTTACGCGAAGTTCAATCAGTTGGCGCGTGAGGCTCATGACTTCGCATCTACCCGCAGCCGAACGGCTGAGATGCCGCTCTCTGTCGCCTACTGAGCGCGCTGGCTGATCTAATGGCCTCCTTTCGGTCGCATTACACTTTCTAACCGACTAAGTCATAGGATCCCAACGCTTTATGGGTGGTTAGACCGCTGCGTTATCGGTTCGTCAGAAAGAATCTAGAAAAATGTCTCGTCGTTTTCGGTTAGCGTCAAACCGAAGGTCTGTTTTCGCTTGCTTTGGGCGAGAGCTGGGAGAGATTGGAAATGAAATCGGTTATATTGGTGAACAAATACAGAATTGTAGTCCCGGAGCATCAGGAAGCGTGTGTTTCCGCACCCCCCTTTGTCCCGGGGATCACACGTTTATTGCTGGTCATGTTATTGGCCGCTGGCTGTCTGTTTGGGCAACTTACGAGTGGTAATATCACTGGCACAGTTTACGACCCAAGCGGGGCCGCTGTTCCGGGCGCCTCTGTGGTCGCTCACAATGTTGCAACGGGAGTGGACGTAACGACTGCCGCGACATCGGCCGGTGATTTCCGCTTTGAGAATCTGCCCGTCGGAACGTACTCCGTCATCGTCACCGCGCCAGGATTCAACAAATCGGAGATCGGCGAAGTGAAGGTTCAACTGAATCAGACCGTAACAACTAACGTGAAGCTAACCCTCGGACGCTCGTCGGAGAGCGTTCAGGTAACCGAGGCGGCGCCTCCCGTCGATACAACTACGGCTCAGGTCCAAACGACTTACGACACAAAGCAGATTGCCGATCTTCCCTCTGCCAGTGGCGGTCAGCTCGGCTCAGGCGTGATAAACCTTTCGCTGTTAAATGCCGGTGTTACGAGTAGCGGTGGCTCAGGATACGGCACAGGCCCTTCTGTTGGTGGCCAGCGCCCAACCAATAACAACTTCACGATCGAAGGAATCGACAACAACAGTCTGTCCGTGACTGGTCCTGTCGTCCAAGTACCCAATGATGCCGTATCGGAGTTCAGTGTTTTGCAAAATCAATTTTCGCCTGATTTCGGTCATTCCTCGGGCGGCCAGTTTAACCAAGTTGTAAAAAGCGGCACGAATCAGTTCCATGGAATGGCCTACGAGTACTTCCAGAACCGTAATCTCAATGCTGCCGACAACCTCGACTACGTGCAGGGGAATCCTCTTCATCCCAGGTTCGATGATAACCGCTTTGGTGGTAACTTCGGCGGTCCCATCATTCGCAATAAGTTATTTTTCTTTGGCGATTACGAGTACAACCCCGCCGGCGCGGCGAATAGCATTGCTTATTATGCTCCAACGGCCGCCGGGTACAGCATGCTGGGTGCGTTGCCTGGTATCAACCAGACGAATTTAGCCGAATACCGGAAGTATCTTGGGACGGCTAGTGTAGCAGCCGCCGATCCAGGGACCCTGCCGTTCTCGGCCCCGGTGGTGGTCGCTCCGGGCCCCGGCAGCAATGAGAGTCTGGGGACAGGTGTATTCGCACCGAACGGGCCCGGAGGCATCGCCGTTCCCGTGGGACAAATCCCTTCATCATTGCCGGCATTCACAAATCATGAGTACGGTGTTGCATCGGTCGATTACACCATATCCGATAAAGACTCTCTGCGCGGGCGATTTATCCTCAACCGCACTGGTGGCATCGACACCACCGGTTTCCCGTCGCTGTTTTTCGGCATCATACCCGAAAACGATTATCTGGTGACCATATCGGAGTACCACAGCTTCACACCGACTGTCCTGAACGAATTGCGACTTGGATTTAACCGCCAGAACCAGACGTTCCCAGAATTCGGCAATCAGTCGTTCCCTGGCCTCGATGCATTCCCCAACATCAATGTGCTCGAGCTGAACGCGGGCTACGGACCCGATCCAAATGCGCCGCAATTCACGATTCAGAACTTGTATCAGCTTACAGACAACGTAACTTGGACAAAAGCAAACCACAACCTCAAATTTGGTTTCGATGGCTGGAGCTCGATCTCACCGACAAGCTTTACGCAGCGCTCCCGCGGGGACTACGAGTGGAGCTTTCTCTCAGATTACTTGTATGATAACTATCCCGATTATATCGCGGAGCGCGGTTTAGGGAACGTTGTTTATTATCAGAATCAGCAACTTCTTGGCGCCTATATCAATGACAGTTGGAAAATGAGGCCTAACGTCACTGTGAACCTCGGGCTGCGCTACGAATACATGAGTAATCCGCTTACCCAGAACACGCAGTCTCTGAATGCAAGCGCTAGTGTTCCGGGCCTGATCGTGTTTAAGTCTCCCACCACCCAGTCCAAGAACTTCATGCCGCGTATAGGCATCGCATACTCGCCAGGTTCCAGTGGCAAAACCTCCATCCGTGCGGGTTTCGGATTGACATATGATGTGCTCTACAACAATCTAGGAACCCTCAGCCTACCTCCGCAATTGAGCACTACCGTGAATGTGTCGGGCTTGGACCAGGCGGGTTTTCTCGCCGGAGGCGGCATCAGCCCAAACACGTCGGTTGCTGTTCCGGAGGGCGCGGCCGCTCGGGCTAAAACTTCCGGTTTCATCCCGGACCAGAAACGCCCTGAAGCGTACAGTTGGAACTTCGGCATTCAGCACCAGTTTGCCGGCAATTACGTCTTCGAGAGTCAGTACCTCGGCACTCGGGGCCTGTTCCTTCCCGTTCAGGTTCAGTTGAACCGGCAGCCGGTTGTAAATGCCTCGAACGCGCTGCCCGTGTACTTCACGCCGCCGAGTCAGGCAACCTTGGATTCGCTTCCGAACACGTTCGCCAGTCTGAACACCGCATTCAATAACGGCGGTTACCTAGTTCCTGCATACGCCAACGCCGGGTTCACGGGCTTACTTACCGCTTTCATGCCGCAAGGTAACTCCATTTATCATGGGTGGACCAATCAGTTGACTCGGCGGTTCTCCAATGGGTTGCAGTTTCAAGGGTCGTATACCTGGAGTCATAACATCGATGATTCAACAGACGCTCTGAACTCGACCACATTAGCGCCGCGCCGTCCGCAGGATTCTCAGAATCTACGGCCGGAGCGTGCGTCCTCATTGCTTGACTATCGCAATCGCATCGTGCTGCAGATGATTTATGATATGCCGTTCTTTAAGGATCGTAACTGGTGGTTGAAGAACATCGTCGGGAACTGGGAGATTGCCCCCGTATATACATTCCAATCGGGTCAGCATGTAACGCCACAGAGCGCAGTCGATTCCAATCTCAATGCAGACAGCGCTCCGGATCGCGTCATCATCAATCCTGCTGGAAATCCCAACCTGGGGACGACTGCTTCGCCTCTCACAAACAGCGCTGGCGCTACCGTCGCCTTTCTGGCGGCGAATCCCCATGCGATGTATGTTGCCGCACCCAAAGGGACGCTTGCGAACGGCGGGCGTAGTCTGCTCAGCCTAGAGCCGATTGACGATATAGATTTAACTCTGCTCAAGCGATTTACTCTAACGGAGCGTTTCCGGCTCGAGTTCTCTGCTCGTGTCTTTAATATCTTCAATCATCCGCAGTATGTGGGCGGCTATGTGAACGATGTCCATCCGTTTGGCCCCAACGGCGGTGGATACTCGGCGGGTTCCGCTGCAGGCGACTTAGCTCGAAGCGCGATAACACCGGGCAGCAGTATCTTTGAGCAGTGGAGCCAGGCATTCTCGAGCAACCCACGGCAGATGACCTTGGCCATGAAGCTGACCTTCTAATCCTTAAGACCAGAGGCAATCCCGCATTGGGCGCGCCCATCGCGCCCGCTTGCCGGGAACCTCAGCAATCAGCGCCGCAACAGATTATTGCCAACCCGACACGAGAAACAGGTTAGAGAGAGTCTGTTCGCTTGAATAAACAAATGTGTTGCGATCCGTTGCGAAGTAGACCGTCATTACGTGAGCTACGCCGCTTGGATTTGGCAAGGTGAGAGTACGGTAAGTATGTGATCTGCCGGTCTTCAGGTCGAGTAAGTCCACGGAGAGAGCGTGTCCTGATATCTTACTCGCTAAGGCGTGACTCTCATCTAGAACAACTGACGGATAGTAACCCTCTTGCCGCGGAATAGTGCGTATTTTATTGGTCGAGAGATCGAGAATCGTCATTCTGCAATCGGGAGACGCTCCGATAGCTAGAGTGCCCTCTGGGTCCACCATGGCGTTATCCATTTGTAGCTTCTGATGAATGGGAACGGGAAGGCCGTCCGGCAGAGCCTGGCGAAAGAGTTCCGGATCCCGGTTCGGGTAGCTGCCCGCAAAGAGAATTTCCTGGTGCTTGGGGATGAACTTTGCCCAATCGTAAGAGATTCCAGAGGTCGAAAGCCGCCACGTCGTCCGATTGCGAAGCGAATGAAGCATGATGACCGTGGCATCGGCCGCATTCGCCGAAAGGATCCACTCGCCATCGCGAGATAGATCCAACGCACGGCCATGGCTGATCTGCTGGGGCGCTTTTTCGGTTGGTGAGTATAGGAAATCGGTGTACTCTCTTCCGCCGCCCGCGCCACTCTCGTCGAACAGAACATATTTCCCGTCACCACTGATCGCGTCAACGTGGGACCAATCGAACAAGGAGATATCTTTTATAGTGCCGGTATCAGCGTTCCCCATGAGCATGGAGACCCGCTGTGGTCCTTCCGTAAGGAGGACCTTGCCGTCCTTCGAAATATCCTTCAGAATGAGACTGCCTGGCATTTCCGCGATGGTGCGGATGCGTCCCTTCAGGTCCACCGCCCGAAGTGCGCGGTCGACACCGGCCCGTGCCGCTGTAAACCAGATCTCGCGTCCAGACGTTTGCCAAGCCACGCCTTGCAAGGACTCCCACCCTGGGCTCAGAACGCGTGCTTGTCCCGAGCGTGCGTCCACGACCATAACTTGGCCGGCGTCGTCGCGAGGTACCGGATGCTCGGCGAAGGCGACGAGTCTCCCGTCTGGCGAAACGCGCACGTCCGATATCCACCCGAGCGATCTGTAAATCTTGTGTCCCGCGGGATACTCGAGAAAAATGCTTGACTTATGCTCGATTACGGCGCAGAGATCGCCATTGGGGCCAAAATCCACCTGCGCCGCCCGATTGTTCAGGGGATGTGCCGTCCCGCCTGATAGGGGTACGCCGAGCAGTGATCCGTTTTGCTCATCACCCGCCCCCACATAGACGGCCGCTTCGCTTCTAGGCGAAATACCCGCAAGGTATCCAAGCGCCGGGCCAAGTTCGCGTGGCTCCCGCCCATCCACTTGGCCGATGAAAACACGGCTGGGATTTCCGTTCCAGGCCGCGCTGTACACAATTTGGCTTCCGTTCTTGTCGAAGCGCGCATTGCTGACTGAACCTTGTTGAAAAGTGAGTTGCTGGAAGATTACCGACGGGCGCGTTAAAAAACGCCTTACCGCAAGTACCGCGAATACGACCAGGATTAGAATTCCCGCATACGTGTACCAGAGAACCCTGCGATTCAACAACTTGGGCCGTTGGACGAATACAGCCTCGTCGGCGCGGGATTCTTCTAAGGCGGGAGTAAATTCTGGCGGTATGCTTTCGTGGCCCGGTACGGAGACGACCTCAACTGGCGCGATAAAGCGGTATCCTAAGCGCGCCAAGGTCTCAATATAAATAGGACTGTCGGCGGATTCTCCCAAAGCAATCCGGAGCCGATTAACGGCGGTATTCAGCCCGCTTTCGAAATCGACAAACGTGTCCGAAGCCCACAGCTTTGCCCGCAAATGGTCTCTGGTAACCATTTTGCCCGGGTGCTCTAACAGTGCATTCAAGACCTGGAACGGCTTCGCCTGAAGGCGTACTCGCACGCCGTGCTTGCGCAGTTCTCCCGTGTCCAGAAACAGTTCAAAAGCGCCGAACCGAACGAGGCGATTCGGCTTCGAGCCATCTCGTAGCACCCCATTGCTTTCCATGGCCTGGAACGATTTAAGACACAGACGTATCCGCGTGAAATTAAGTTCTGTAAATAAATTGCAAATTAGACGCGTGATGCAGAGCGGATGTTGAAAGGCTGGAGAGGTGTCATCTGTAATGAGACTAACTTAGCGCAAAACGTAACAAGAAGTTATCGGGTGAGGAAGAAATTACTTTTCGTCCATTGATATGGTTGCCTCTCTATCTTAGGCTCGAATCCAACAAGGAGCTGGAATCATGGGCCGAACTGTGGGCACTTCATCTACTCTTTGCGGAACAGGGAGTCTTCTGCTGGCGTGCTCCTGGGTGATGGTCCTGATCCCTTCGCTAGCAGCGTGCCCCTCTGGTTCGTCGTGGCCTGAGCTTCGCGAGCAGGCAACAGCAGCGTCTAGCGCCGGTCGGTTTCGAGAGGCGGAAGACAGGCTAAGAACCGCGCTTTCGTGCCTGCCAGACGCGAAAGGCCCTCAAGCGCTTGTGCTCATGAATGAACTGGGGGAAAGTCAGGAGTCTAAATCGG
>Ga0213882_10000291_pt1 | contig 18696 bp, 12 predicted proteins | sample BarmaccoBMER_R09_FD_160106 | JGI IMG/M metagenome (GOLD analysis project Ga0213882, IMG submission 160106) | Barbacenia macrantha exposed rock microbial communities from rupestrian grasslands, the National Park of Serra do Cipo, Brazil - ER_R09 ...
AAGCCAAGCACGTAACGTCATTGTCGAGAGACCATAGTGGTGGGACAACACGAAGCTGTAGTAGGCCAGCGGTGTAGTGAGCACTTGGTAAGCAAGCACAAGTATCAGGAAGTAGACCAGTATTTGCAGGGGAAACCAGCCAGGTATTGGGTGCCACACGAGGGGCAGCAGCAGATTGCGCAGTCCCTTATCCAGGCCGCTTGCCAACAAAAAGAGTACGCCCAATGCGGCTATAGCGAGGTCGACATAGAAGATTTGACGGCGCTTACGGGCATATTCACGCGCCTGTTGTTGACGCTCAAGATCAAGTTCCATTATTTTAACTTCTTAAATGTACACGTTACCTTACCAAAGGTAAGTGTATCGCCATCGTTAATAGGTGTGGCCCTATCCGGCTCAATGCGCTTGCCATTGATACGTGTAGCATTGGTGCTGTTGAGGTCGGTGAGCGTGTAGGTGCTACCGATGTGCTCGAAGACAGCATGGATGCGCGAGACAGTGTCGGAGCCTTGCATACTGCTCAGATCCACTTCGGGATCAATGCCACCGACATCGTGGTCAGAGCGACCAACAGTGGCGCGCTCCCCTTGCAGTTGCACCTGGTTACCATCTGCGAAGATCAGGCTTCCCCAGGGCGTACTGGGGTCAAAGGCAGGCTGAGAGGTCGGCTTTGCGACAATCGGTTTGGCTGGGACAGGTGGATTGGCCACTGTCTGAGCTTGTGCTGCCGCTTGCTGTGCCTGTGGCGACGGTACATAGTAAGGTGTCTGTGGTCGCTGTGGCTGAGGCGGCGCTGTAAGTGTCTGCTCTTGCTTAGACTCAGTCGGCATAAGCGTTACCTTTGGCTGCGGTACTACCGACGGCTGCTGTGTGACAGGAGGTACATAGTAGGGCTGTGGCTGCGGTTGCGCTGCCACGGTGGGGCTATAGGGATCAACCCTGCTGGCCGGAGGAGGTGTATAGGTTGGCGTTTGTGGGGCAGGCGGTGGTGTATAAACGGGCGTCTGTGGCAGAGGTGTCTGCACAGTTGGCGGAGGTGCCTGTGTTGGCGAATTCTGCTGGAAGGTCGAGGATCCGCAATTTGGACAGAATGATGCCCCAGGTTTCAGCTCCGCGTGGCAGTTTGCACAATATGTCTTTTGTGGAGTCAGTGAACGACCGCAACCCGAACAGAAGGTATCGCCTTGGGCATAGGGCGTATTACAACTAGGGCAGTGCAGTGTTGGCGGAGGCGGCGTGTAGACGGGAGTTTGCGCACGAGGGGGTGGTGCCCATTGCTGCTGCACCTGCGGCATCAGGTGAGCTGGAACAGGACCAACCTGTACGTTGGGTCGCTGCTGGCGTACCAGGCCATCCACTATGTTGAGCACCTGATTAGCTAGGCTCGCCTGACGCAACGCACCAACTCCAGCGGTCAATGCCAGTGGCCACAACACGGGCAATGCCACAATACCAACGGCCCCAACGGCAGCTTTATCTAACCACTTCTGCTGACCAATCATCGCTAATACGCCGCCAGCAGTGCGCTGAATAGTGAGCGAAAGCGCAGCCTGCATGCCCAGGATAGCCTCGAAATCGCCACCCTTCTTTAACTGCACCAGCATGTTATCCTTATTGCCTATCTGCTGTGCCTGATACCCTTGCGCCACGTATACATTTACAAGATCAGTAGCAAGTCGTTCAATATCTATCTCTTCAGTGTAATAAAAATGGGCATCCATCCAGTATTCCTCCAACAGGGCTATGCTCTAAGGTTATATAGGGTATATACGTTTCAGAAAAATGCAAGGTTGGATATGGGTGTCTTTTTGCTCTGTTCTAGTATATCATATGCTAAATGCGTTATGCTGATACCGGCCGAACCCCCACCCCTGTGTTTTGGGAGAAGAGCTGTTGGTGCGGGGCTTTGGCAAGGCAAATGGGAGAGCCACTGGGGGTGTAATAAAGAGAATTAGAAACAACTCGCCTCTTGATACGTTTTATACTTAGGAGGTATTTATTCACGTGTCTGATAAACCGAAGCGCCTTTTCAAATCTCCACTTCCTAGAACTGATACTCCAGGAAATGAGGCAGTTCCATTGCCTACTACTGGTGCCTTGGAAGATGTCTCTCAACTAGACACAGTTAAGAGCGCTACTATCTATCTCGGTGAGGTCTCTCCCGATATTTCCCAAGTGAATACACTTCCCCATCAGTGCATGCCCTCACCCTCTCAGCCTCTCTCTCCACTGCCAGAGCAGGGCGATAGCGGCAACTGGCAACCACAACAGCCACCAGCACAATCGGCATTGCAAGCACAGGTACCACGCCAACCAGAATTACAGGCGTATCCAGCGCATCAAAATTGGCAAGGCGTTCCAGGTTCAGCAAACAGAACAGCAAAAGACGTACAAAAGGCAAAGTTGCTGCTGATTATCTTGCTAGTAGGACTTATCTTGCCCGCCGTCTCTACCCTCGTCGAAGTAGTTAACGCTTACAGCATGTATAGCTACGCGCATGAAGGCATACAGCGTCTCAATGCAGTGAAAGGCATGTTCACAGCTCTCACGGAGCACTCTACCTCTATTACCACTGAACAGTTACAGGCTGCCCAACAGCAGGTAGTCGCAGCGCACGATGATTTTCAGTCGCTGCATGACTTACTTAACCAAGATATGGTTATCAACAGCGTCTCTAATATTTTGCCGCAACAGGTTGTCTCTGCTCGTGCGTTAAGCCAGATTGCCGTTGACGCTACCGACATGGGAGCGCAATTAATGAAGACGATAGTTTCGCTCGCTCCTGGCCTGCACGCAGGCTTGACCGAAACTAACACGCAAACTCCCCTACTAACTCCGCTAGCCATGTCCCAAGTACAGACAGATCTAGAGTATATGATGCCTCGCTTAGATGATATTGTGGCACAGTCACATCTGGTTACACTCGACGCGCTTCCGCTCAACGAGCAGCAAAAAAATTTGGTAGCACAAGTCTTTCAGGTACTACCAGAGGTACGTAGCGCTCTGCAGCAAGCGCATGATTTACCGCAGGCTCTGGCATGGGTGCTAGGCGTTGGCCAGCCGCGTTCGTTTCTGATTGAGACTATGGACCGTGCAGAATTGCGTCCGACAGGTGGCTTTACGGGCCTCTTTGGCGAATTGCACATTAATGGCGGTCGCGTCGGCAAGCTCACACTACAAGACATTGGTTTGTTCGAGGAGAATAACCCTAGCTTTCCTTCTAATGGGCAGTTAGCCCCTGAGAAGTATCGTTCCTGGTGGCCTATTCCTAACTGGGGGCTACGCGACTCAAATCTTTCAGCCGATTTTCCTACCTCTGCACAACTGGCTATGGACAGGTACCAGTTTGAGTTTGGCCACACAATCGATGGTGTTGTGGTCATCTCGCCCTTCTTGATCGCTCGTATCCTGCAAGCAACCGGGCCAATCACGCTACCTCAATATCACGAGACGATCACCGCGCTGAACCTCGAAGCGCGCCTGCACTACTATCAGTTAGATAATGCAGGCATTCGCAAAGAAGAGATTGTTGAGCACGTTACTGACACGCCCGATGCTCCCACCAAAGCGCGCAAACTCTTTACAGCAAGACTATCGCAAGCCCTGCAGGATAAAGTTCGTCACGCACAGCTCCCCGAACTGATAGCAATTGCACATGAGATGTTGGACGCTCTCACCACCAAAGACCTGCAGATCTATGTGTCCAACCCTCAGATTGAAAATCTACTCATCCAGTATGGAGCTGCGGCACAGATAGACCACTCAACCACACACGATGGTCTCTATGTTGTACAAGCCAACGTGAGTGCCAATAAAGGGTCGCAGTATGTACGCACGATTATGCACGATACAGTAACACTGAATGCGGCAGGTGGTGCAACGCATGTCATGCAGATGCGGCTTATCTACAATCAAGTTGGACCCGTGTATGGGCTTGATACCTACCGCGATTATGTCCGCGTATACGTCCCGCCGTCTGCAACCTTTTTGTGGGGCAATGGCTTCGATACAGGAACACCGCTCTGCTTCAACAACTGTCCACGTTATGACATCGAGGGAAATGGTGCGCTACTCTGTCCGGCGGGTCTTTCCGCAGCGGGAGTGGCAACTGATATGCTCAACGACCCGTACAACTTGAGCAATCATCCACTTGATAGCGTAGGGCCACCTACGAATTTCAAGAGCGATGACCCACAACGGGCCATGTTTGGCGGTTGGGTAGTAATTCCTAAAAATTGTACAGCAACACTATCACTTTCGTGGTACGTTCCGCCTATGGGACACAACCCATATACATTACTGGTACAGCGGCAGTCCAGCACTTTCCCCGAGTTGGATCTGACCCTGCTGCCTACGCCAGGTGATTGTACAGCCATGAAGACAGTTGGTAGCCATTTTGACTTCGTGATGAGTGGTCGAGATATGCTATTTTCCTTACAGCCCCTCCATACTGATACGAGTTGCTCTGCGCAGCCAGCAGTTTGAGGGCGCGAGCCTATATGGCTGGCAATTTTGTGATATACTCCTGTAATAGATTTCTGATTGAGCGGGGTAAAGGGCTGTGAGGAAAGGATAGAGAACCACTCTAGCAGGAAGCTTGTGGAAGAGAAATACCTATGGAACAACCTGTCGTACTACATATTCTACGCACTGATAATGTCTATCGATTCCGTCTGGATCTTCCCGATGGCTCTACTCAAGAACATATAACTGATCTTACTATAGAGACACGCGAACGCTTACGCAGAGCGCTACAGGCAGTAGCGCAGATGATGCAAACAGCAGCATTGACTGAAGCAGGGCTGCAGACAGTAAAACTCAATGCGGTGGACAATTCTCTTCTCACATTGAGTCGTCTGCTTTATGAGACATTGTTGCCTGTACCTGTGCAGGATGCCCTGTATCGTATAGATACAGCACTTATTCTCAGCACGAATACACCGGATATTCCCTGGGAGCTGGCATATAACGCCAGACAAGGCCGCTATTTGTGCCTAGCAACCAGCATCGGACGGCTCAGTCATACTGGGCGTGATGTACTGCCGCGAGACCGTGCAGCACGAAAATTTGGCCGCCGTGACCAACAAGGACTTTCAATACTCTTTCTCGTCAATCCCACAAATGAACGGTCAGGAGCTGAAGAAGAGGTTGCTATGCTCTGCACCTCTCTGCCAGAAGCAGTGACACGCAGCATTCTCTATCGACAGCAGGTAAATCAGTTGGAGATGCGTATGCGTATCAGTACTGACGCGCCGCATGTTATCCATTACGCTGGGCCTGGGCCGCTCACGAATGCTGTCGGTGAGCCAGTACTGGCGCTAGCGGGAAATTTGCGTCTAGACGCAAATACTGCCGAGCAGGCATTTCAAGCACTACCTAAACGGCCTCTGGTGTTTCTAAGCTATTACGAGGATGAACGTCAACGTACGGGTATGAGCCAGCAAGAGAACGACGTGTTGATGGAACGCCTCGCCGAGAACCTGATCAAGGCTGGAGCAGGCGCAGTTGTCGTAGCTCGCTGGCCTGTTCATCCGCAACGTTCTCGCGAGTTCGCTAGCTTCTTCTATCAAGATGTGGCTGATGGAGTAACACTGGGTGAGGCAATGCGTCGTACGCGCACAGCTATGGTAAAGCATCATCACAACGATATGTTCTGGATGTCGTACGTGCTCTACGGTGATCCTACACAACGTCTTGTTATTAGCTCTCCATCGAACAAGGAGCGACCTATTGAGCCGCGTTTCGAGGCACTTGAAGATAGTTATATTATGGAGCATCGTTTCTTCCCTGAAAATTCGTCCGACCGCCGTTTCCTGCGTAGTGTGCTAGAGCTTGCCCTGGGTGAAGCACGCAAGATGCACAAGGATTACCTAGGAACTCCTCATCTATTCATTGCTTTGACCAAGCTTGACGGCGGCTGTACACAGGACGCGCTACGTACGCTGGGCTTCTCGCCAAAGCAAGTGCGCGATGTCATTCGCCTAGCACTAGGATCCGGTAAAGCCACCAGTGATACACCCATTCTGCCAACGCGCCGTTGTAAAGAGATTCTCCAGACAGCGGAGCACAACGCACTGACCGCCGACTCGACCTTTGTAGATGAACGGGCCATTGCACAGGCGGTGCTGAGCGAAGGTGATGGTGTTACCCATGAACTGCTCACCAAGCTAGGTATCAATCCTGCCCAGTTGATCGAGTTAGTTATGGCAAGCGAGGCACATTCCTTACTCGAACTTGTGCCCTCGGCTAGTGCAAATCCAGAGCTTGCTCCGACTGAACTTTCCGATGCAAGTAACCCCGAGTTGGGGGTGCGGGGAGGCACATCGGTGCTAGAGCGCCTAGGACGTGACCTGACGAAGTTGGCGAGTAATAAGCAACTCACACCACTTATTGGGCGTGAGAAAGAGATACGCCTCTTGATGCAGACGTTGATGCTCAAGGACCGTAACAATCCCATTCTGATAGGTGACTCCGGTGTGGGCAAAACAACTATTGTTGGCGGCCTTGCACAGCGTATTGTCGATGGCAAAGTCTCTGCAGAGCTACATGGCAAGCGCCTTATCGAGTTGTCGGCCAGTTCATTAGTAGCCGGGACCAAGTATCGCGGTGAGTTTGAAGAACGCTTGTTGAAAATTCTGGAAGAAGCAGAGACAAGTGGAAACATCATCCTCTTTATTGATGAGATGCATTTGCTTATAGGAACTGGCCGCGCCGCCGACGGCAGTATAGATGCAGCGGGTATTCTCAAACCCGCCCTGGCTGGTGGTCGCTTGCGCTGTATTGGTGCCACGACACCGCAGGAATATCGCACGATCGAGAAGGACAGCGCGCTGGAACGTCGGCTACGGCCCGTCATGGTAGAGGAACCTACGGCAGATGAGGCCTTGGCGATTCTGACAGGCATGCGCGATCTCTATGAGGAGCATCATCATGCTACCATTACCGATGAGGCCCTGCACGCGGCAGTCCATCTTTCAGTACAATATCTTCCCAACCTACGTTTGCCCGACAAAGCATGCAGTGTGCTCGACGAAGCCTGTTCGCAGGCGCGTGTCTTTTCAGTAGAGAACGAATCGCAGGAACAGGATGACCGCGACGAGTTGGGGGTACCACCCGTTATCACGGCAGTGATGATCGCGGAGGTGATTTCTTATCGTACTGGTATTCCCGTGCGCGCCCCTGGTCGTGAGGAGCGGGACCGCTTACTGAGTCTTGAGACACGGCTAAAAGCGAGAGTGATCGGGCAGAATGAAGCTGTTAGCCGTGTAACACAGGCGATTCAAGTTGCACGTGCAGGCTTGAAGGCCCGTAATCGTCCTATGGGCGTCTTTCTCTTCTTAGGACCAACAGGGGTAGGAAAGACCGAGCTAGCACGCGCCTTAGCAGCAGAGGTGTTTGGTTCCAATGAGCATCTCATCCGTGTTGATATGTCCGAGTACATGGAGAAGCACGCTGTTTCGCGTATGATCGGTGCCCCTCCAGGCTATGTCGGATACGATCAAGAGGGTCAACTCACGGGAAAGTTACGTCGACGCCCCCACTGTGTTGTATTACTGGATGAATTGGAGAAGGCGCACCCAGAGGTGTTTGACCTCTTCCTGCAGGTCTTTGACGCTGGCCGCCTCACAGACGCTCAGGGGCATACTATTGATGCACAACATGCTATCTGGATCATGACCTCGAATGTCGGCACCGACATGCTTGGTCGCTCGATGCCTAGTGGTTTCCGGGCAAGCCTGAAGGGAACGGCAGAGGAGATGCAGCGTGAGCAACTCATGGATCGTTTGCGTCAGAGCTTCCGACCGGAATTCTTGAACCGCATCGACGAGATTGTCATTTTCCATGCATTGGACAGAGAGCAAGCAAAAGCCATCACTCGTCTACAAATGAACGAATTAGGGGCTCGTCTGCTAGAGCAGGGCTTGATTTTGCAGGCCGATGATAGTGCAATAGAGCTGCTTTGCAAAGAAGGTTTTAGTCAAACGCAGGGCGCACGTCCACTGCGCCGTGTCATTGAGCGTATGCTTACAGTTCCGCTTAGCCTACGTATCTTACTGGGCGACATCGCTAAAAATAGCGAAGTACACGTGAGCGCCGTCAACGACAAGCTAGAGATTGCTCTTCTCAATTCTTTGACCATACTAGACGAACCTGTGGCAGACGCCGAGAAGGAGGTGAGTTTATGAAAGCCGTAAAAACGCACGTTGGACGTTGTGATACATGTGGAGAGCCAGCAGCATACGCCCAATTACTCTCAGGGGGGCGTAGTTTCCGTTTCTGTGAGCAGCATGCTCCTCTTCTGGTAAAGAAGCAGGCTGCAGCTACTAGTAGCACGAGTAATGAGGATACAAAGAAATAACAGGGTACGTAGCAGGCCGACCGCAACAAGGCGGCCCTGCTACCCACCCTGTTGCTATAGTATAATAGTGCCCAGTTGGAGGTGGATGTGACTTATAGACTATATAATAATGATTGTCTTGAATGGCTTGACGAGCAACCGGAAAACAGTTTTGAAGCAATCGTTACTGATCCTCCTTATGGCTTAAAAGAATACTCTGAAAAAGAGCAATTGAAACTGAGAAGGGGAAATAAAGGAGGAATGTGGCGTATACCACCTGCCTTGGGAGGGAATATCAGATCTCCTCTACCACGCTTTACAGTTTTAAATCAGCAGGATATAGAAAACTTATATAAATTTTTCTCCATCTGGGGGGTGAAAGCGTTGCGTGTTGTAGTACCGGGCGCACATTTATTTGTTGCAACTAACACACATTTATCTCATGTACTCTGTACTGCTTTAACAGACGCGGGTTGGGAGAAGCGTGGTGAAATTGTACGTCTTGTACAGACATTAAAAGGCGGCGATAGACCTAAAAATGCAGAGGAAGAGTTTTCTGATGTTACGGTGATACCCCGTTCAGCATGGGAACCATGGGAACTATTTCGTAAACCAATTGAAGGGCGTATACAAGACAATCTGCGCAAGTGGAAAACGGGTGGACTGCGTCGTGACTCTGCAGAGCGTCCTTTTACTGATCTTGTGCCAAGTGAACGCACTCCTCAGCAAGAGCGAGACATCGCAAATCATCCTTCACTCAAGCCTCAGCGGTTTATGAGAAAAATTGTTTACGCCTCTCTCCCCTTGGGAGAAGGAAGAGTTCTTGATCCTTTCATGGGAGGGGGTTCTACTATAGCAGCAGCCGAGAGCGTCGGGTATGATAGTGTTGGAGTAGAGATTGATAAGCAATACTATCAGATCGCTGCAGGCAGTATTGCTTCGCTTACAACTCTATATATCGAAGAAGAGAAGACTCCAGAGGTGATAAAAAGCAACTTTGATTCACAAGAGCATGTACTCTGTTACAGCCAGAGACAACTGTTCAGTGATACTTATAGGCAATGATGTACTGTCAATGCTAGTGAATACTTTTTGATGCATCGAGAATTACGGAGAATAGGCTGCTCTATTCTTATGAGGATGGCTCCGTGTCGTCACCTTTCTCCAGTGTACCAGTTCTTACCACGTCAAGATACCAATATGGCTGGCGCTTGCGTAGTAGCGGTTTGCTGCGCACCACATTGCCGGGAATGCTATTGCGTGGGTCGTAGGCAAGTTCACCTGTGAGCGAACCCGCCAGATCGCCAGGGGCATATCCTAATTGGTGGGTTGTACGGCGACCGGTGCGCTGCTCCCGCGTATCAACGGTCATCATGAGGAATGGCTCATCCTCTTCTGCAACCACCTCTTGCCAGGGATATGTAGTGTAGGTGGGTGAAAAGATGCCACTCAATCCATTAGCCGTGACATTCCCATACTGACCACTCCAATTGGCAAGGGCGAGGTAGACGTTGTGTTCGGCAGCACGTATACGCCAGATGAGATAGTGCAGCGGATCGTATCCCTGTGGCTCGACGTTCATGGGATGTGGGATGCTTGTTGAGGCTAAGCCGATAGCATCCGGGAAGTCGAGAAATGCCGATGCGCATACAAGGTCCGCCCCCTTGGCGGCAAGAACACGCAGTGTTTCAGGAAATAGTACGTCGTAGCCAGTTGCCAGACCAATACGACCCAAGGCTGTATCAAACGTGGGCAAGCCCAGGTTGCCAGGAGAGGCCCAAAGGCGGTCTTGTTGCGTGAGGTGAATTTTCCGGTAAAGGCCATAGATACCTTCAGGATCAATAAGCAGCACTGTATTGTAGTAGACACCTTCAGCTTCTTCTGCAACACCGACTACCATACTGATCTGTAGTTCCTCTGCCAGAGTCACTAGGGCCTGTGTCTCCGGCCCTGGAATTTGAATGGCACCATCGCGGAAATGAGCAATAGTGTCGTCTGGTTGTTTACTACTCTCTGGTGGGAGAGGACCGGGGAGCATCAGTTCAGGTAGTACTAGCACATCAGGGCTAGCTGGTGCATAATAGTGCGTAAAGCTCTGCATCATTGTATACAGCGTTTGTAGCGTTTGAGTACGTGATTGTACAGGAATAGTGGACAAGTGTGTCTGAATGATGCCGATGCAAGAGAGTTGGCCCGTTGGCAGTTCTCCCAGTCCATAGAGGCTGTGGTAGTGTAGAGGCTCCCATAGGTAGCTATTGTGTACGACGGGGATATATTCAGTAGGTCTGCGATCAGCAAAGCGGTGCCCTACTGTCTCCTGACCTCCCCAACGCTTATCGCGGCTGCGTTCGAGGTCAACCTCACCATAGACGATACCTTCTCCATTATCAAGGTATGCTTGAATTGAGCCATCAGGGTTGAGCACACAACTGCCACCGCTAAATTGTTCTCCACGCTCAAGCCCGCAGCGGTTAGCCGCAATGAGGTAGACACCATTTTCAAAGGCGCGCGCTATCCAATAACTGCAAGGACACTTTTCGTCAAACCAGTTTGTGGGGAAGAGTAGGACATCTGCACCACGCAGTGCTGAAATGCGTGCCGCCTCAAAGTATGCTGCATCCGCGCAAACAAGCACGCTGAGACGGCCTAGCGGCGTCTCCCATACTGGCATACCCAGGTCTCCATCACGTGCCCAACGTGGCTCCGAGCAGTAAGAATGAAGCTTGCGGTACGTGCCCAGCAATCCGTCTGGGCCAAGGAGGGCTACGCTATTGTAATAGACTTGTGTCATGGGGTCTACTTCGGGCAGACCTATGGCAATAAAGCAGTCATAGCGTGCTGCAAGGCGGTGAAAGTGCTCTGTAGTCGGACCCGGTATTGGCTCCACATATGGCGCAATTTCACTGCGCGATTCCCAGCAATAGCCAACGGTCGTCATTTCCGGTAGAACAATCAAACGTGCTCCATGAGTGGCAGCTTCTTCAACCAATCTCAACAATGCGGCAATATTTCTCTCTTTTTCCCCAAACATTGGGTCATACTGAATGGCCGCGACGCGATACCTCATTGAGAAAGGGGAAGGTGTGGACAGTGCGCTCATGCTAGACTCCTCTGATCTTCCTAGCTGTGGTGTGTACATCGACGCTGTCTGGATTGTGAGCTACACCTGAAGTTGCTACAACAATACCACCTACATACGATAAGGTCAAGAGGTAGGAGAGAAAGCTCTAGTCCTTAACCTTCTCTATTGCTTCCTTGAATTGGTGGTACACAGTATCAAGGTGCTCGGGCAAGACTTTGGTATCGGCGATGATCGGCATAAAATTGGTGTCGCCATTCCAGCGCGGTACAATATGATAATGAACGTGCTCGGCGAAGCCTGCACCAGCGGCTTTCCCTTCGTTGATGCCCATGTTGAAGCCATGGGGGTTCATAGTAAGACGAATAGCACGTAGGGCAAGTTGAGCCTGCGCCATAAGATCGGCCAGCGTGGCAGCATCGAGCTTCTCTATTGAGTCTATGTGCTGGTAGGGGGCAATCATCAGGTGGCCACTATTGTAGGGATAGCGATTGAGCATCATATAACAGTACGTGCCGCGATAGAGGATGTGATACTCTTCATCGCGCAGTGCGGCTGGTTGCGTGCAAAAAATACATCCCGCCGCAGGTGGATTCTCGGATACAATATATGCCATACGCCAGGGTGCCCATAAATGTTCCATACACATTCACCATTAATTATCTTGATCGTCATGCTTCGCTTGTGGCGCAGGGAACGGATTAACCCACTGCTCTGCCCAAGTGTGAATGGCCTCGATCACGGGTTTGAGTGCGTGCCCTTTCTCCGTTAATTGGTATTCGACACGCACAGGAACTTGCGGGTAAACGATGCGCTTTACTAACCCTTCCATCTCCAGCTCCCGCAAGCGGTCACTGAGCACCCGGTCAGAAAGCCCCTCTACCAGTGAGGTAAGTTCACAAAAACGGCGCGGACCCTCCATCAGTGCATAGAGTAGGAGTCCTGTCCAGCGCTTACCGAGTATCTGGACTGCATGCTCATAGCGAGGACAGATATGAGTTGCTGACGTTGCTGTTGTCGAGATTGTCGGCTTCATTGCCATATATGCCTGCCACTAGGGACCCCAAGGGTCGATACAACGGATAACCCAACTGAATTTGATAGAAGATGCTGTTAACGATGTGGAGAGTATAGCACGATTTCTTATACTAGCGCAAGCAATGCAGCACATAAAAAGTAACTATTGAAACAAAATCATTCATGTACAACTTCGCTCTGCCAGGTGCAGGTGGGAGGAATGGCTTTTTTAAGCGCCACAGCTAGACCATCAAAGTCTGTTACGTCGTCACGGTAAACAGCCCATGCCTTGGCTTTTTGTCCGGCAGTTGTGACTTTACGGTACATAGTGACGCTGATGCGTTTGCCATATGGTCCTGGATCACTCTTCTGTCGAGGAAAAAATTCTTCTTTGATACGCGTCATATCTTGCCAATGCACCTCGATTATCTCGCCGTTACGGCTACGTTTAACCACTGCCTTCGGCCCTAACGTGATAGTAAAAGGGACAGGGGCCGCAATGCGTAGATAGATGATGAAGCCGATGATGAACAAAATAGCGAGTGTAGTACTGCCCAGCGCTGAAACTCCCTGATGCAAAGCAATCCAGAGCACAAGCAAGGTAAGAACAACGACGCCCAGTGCAGTTACTATGCGCTTGAAGGGGCTTAGTCCTGGTCCGATAAATATCTGTTCTTCCATAATTGACGCCATGAGCTATTCCTACTACTCTATTTCCCTAAAGCCTGATGTTTTTGCTATAAGCTATTGTAGCAAAAAGTGGCCTTGGTGTGGTATACTAGGGCCGCTGTTTTCGATTAGATACCCCGGAGGTGGATAGATATTTTACGAGCATTGTTAGGCCCAAATTGGGACAAGGGAGAAGGTCAATCGTGTCGACACAGCCCCCTTTAGGGTCATCGACTATATCACCTCACAGTTCTAGTATGCAACCCGCTCGGCAGAGAGTTACTGGGAAGCTGCTAGCGACACAGGGTTATGTCTTGGGGATTGAGATCAGCGGGAGTAGTGGGTATCAATCGGTGGTACTGGCCAATCTGGATGGTACTATTCTACACGGTGTTCGTTGTCCTTTAGAGGATGTTGCAGATACGAGTAGCGTTCTTAAACTTGTGAACGAGATGATAGGTGAAGTAGCTAGTGCCGAGCAACTGTGCGACGGACGACTGCTACGAGTAGGGGTCGCCGTAGGTGGGCTGGTCGATGTGGCACAGGGTGTGGTACGGACACTCTATCGTGCGCATGGTTGGGATAATTTTCCCCTACAAGATTATTTTGCTGAGCGACTAGGCATTCCTTGTATTATAGATAACAATGCGAACGCAGCAGCTTTGGCCGAGGTACAACGAGGTACGGGAAGTGGCGAACGTAGTGTGCTCTATGTCGGATTGAATAGAGGGATTGGCGGCGGATTGGTCGTCAATGGGCGTGTGTATCACGGAGCATCGTGTGCTGCCGGTGAAATTGGACATATGCTAGTAAAGGAGCGGGGACCGCGCTGCTCCTGCGGTCGCTATGGCCATCTTGAGTCGATAGCTTCAGCGCAGGCGATTAGGCAGGCCATGATAGGACAGTCGACAAAATACGCGGAAAGCGAGGTAGCATCAATGACGGTGGAGCAAATTTATTGCTTAGCGGCAGAGGGTGACGAAATTGCACAGCAGGTTGTAGACGAGGTACATCAGTATCTAGCCATTGCATTAGCAAATATCGTTCATTTAGTGAATCCTGGTATGATCGTCCTGGGAGGATCAGTAGCACAGGTTGGCGAACTGTTGATTAGACCAATACAAATACGCCTTCGCGAGTTGTGCCTAGCAGAGGCATTTGATGCATTACGTATAGTGCAGAGCAGTTTGGGTGAAGAGGCAAGTATTATTGGAGCAGTCACGTTAGCTCTACAGGATATGTAGTACTTTCATATGAGAGAGATATGGTAGAAACAGGTCGGGTCATTCATAGGCGCTACCTCCTACAACGGATTATCAAGCAGGAACATACCTGTACCATCTATCAAGCATTAGACCAGGTACTGCAGCGTACAGTTTCAGTAAAAGTCATTCCTGCTGCACACGCATCTGCTTATCGAGCAGCTATCCGTCTCACATCGCAGTTTTCTCACCCCAACATCGTTGGCACCTATGACTTGATAGTAGAACCCGAGACGCTTTACGTAGTGCAAGAATACGTGGACGGGGACGAATTTGCTGTGTTACTACAAACACAACTCCCTGCTCTACAAATTGTTGATATAGGTGTGCAAGTCTGCAGCGCTCTCGTGTATGCGGGCAGCGCTTCACGCAAGGTGTGTCACGGCAATCTCACTCCAAATGCGATTATGCGCGACCGTCGCGGTCTTATTCGTGTCAACAACTTTGCCCTTCCCAGCGACTTGGCCTACTTCACCAACTGGAGTCGTATTGGTGGCGTTCATGCTGACGGGATAGTGTCTGATCGAGAACTGGCATGGGGGCATGCCAGTGAAGGACGGCGTGCCGACGATACACGTGCCCTTGGTCTTTTGCTCTATCAATTGCTGGCTGGACGCACACCGGGGGTGAGTTCAGTTGAACCTCCCAGTGATGGACGCTTGCATTTCTTGCGTAACGTGCCTGCGCAGCTATGTGAAATTGTCGCGCGTGCAGTAGTGCGGCAACATCCACAGCACATTAGTACTGCTGAAACTCTCTCTAGTGAGCTGAAGGCGTTAGCCGAGACGCTAGAGCCACCCAGTTCGTTAGCAATCGGCGGTGTGTACCAGCCGGAAGACCCCACCAAATCCAAATCCCTGCTTGGTATAGGCAGGCTAGCTACTGCTCCGACTGTACGAGAAATGCAGACGGACTCCGTACTTTTACGTCCACCCTCAGATATTGCATCTCAGCAAGCCGCGGCCAAGCCTTTTGCAGCAGCGCCAACTGTGGCTGACTTCGACTTCAAACTCGCCACTGCTGACCAGAGCAATTACCCTGAGCGAGAGGCACAAGCACCTTCACAACGCCTCAGTCTTCCTATGCTTTTACTTATTGGCCTGATCGTCTTCGCCCTATTCTTCGCAGTCGGGTATTTTGTAGCGAATATACTTCCTCATTAGTTTGCTTCTACGAAGCACGTACCTCACCGCTTGCCAATTGGCTCTGTATGAGCCTGGCATAGTACCCATTGCGTCGCAGCAATTCATCATGAGTGCCACGCTCCACAATCTGCCCCTGGTCTAGGACGAGAATGACATGTGCATTGCGAATAGTACTTAAACGATGGGCAATAATAATTTGTGTGCAAGGTAACGGGCGTATGTTTCTCTCGATCGTTTGCTCCGTTACTACGTCCAAGCTGCTGGTTGCCTCATCGAGCAGGAGAATGACTGGCTGGTTTGCTAGGGCACGAGCAAGAGCAAGCCTCTGGCGCTGCCCACCGGAGAGAGCGTTGCCACCTTCTGAGACAAGCGTCTCGTACTCCATAGCCATCTCCATAATATCATCGTGAATAGCAGCAAGCTGAGCTGCCCTCATGACTGCGTCCATGTCCAGGGAAGGATCATTGAGGGTAATGTTTTCGCGAATTGATCCACTAAATATGTTTGCCTCTTGCATCACTACGCCAAACTGTGAACGGACTGCCTGATAATTGAGTTTGTGCAGAGGATTACCATCATAATAAATCTCACCCTTTGTAGGAGCATATAGGCCAAGCAACAAGCTGCCCAGCGTGCTCTTGCCAGAGCCAGTACGCCCTACAATTGCCACCTTTTGCCCTGGTCGAATAATCAGATTGATATCGCGCAACACCATGGGTGACTGCGGGTCATACTGAAAATGCACATGCTCCAACCTGATGTGTCCTGTTAGCCGAGGCGGTTGAGATACGGTCTGTACATCCTGCTCCGGCTCTGCCTCAACCACATCAGCAAGGCGCTCTATGTGCGCACGTACCAGTTGCAGTTGTCTGCCACTGAGAACTAGAGAGGAAAGGGGTCCGAGAACGGAAGCGCCTATTGCCATCAGAGCCAGCATCGTGCCAATCGATGGCATGGTCCCATTGATCACCTGCAACGTCCCTACCCACAGCATGATAAGCGGGGCGCTTGTGCTGAGTGTAGACAGCACAGTATCAATGAGAGAAGTAACATAGATGCGACGCACTGAGATATTCAACTGATCAAGGAACAAGTTGGTCCAGCGTTCAAGCGCTCGCTGCTCGGCCCCCGCGGACTTCAGTGTCCTGATGCCAGCTAAGGTCTCGGTCATATATCCCTGTGACTTGCCTATGGCGGTGAGTTCTTGCCTGTTGAGGTCGCTCAGTGCCTTGCCTGTGCTTAAAAGCAGGATAGCCTGCAACCCGCCAGTCACCAGAACTATGTACGTAAACGACGGCGACTGCCAGAATAAGATAGCGAAGTAGATCAGCACGAAGCTACCATCCAACAGTGTTGAGAAGAGTTGATTACTAATCGTGTCTCGGATAACGGTATTGCTACCTACACGTGCGAGAATATCTCCAGTTGAGCGCTGTAGAAAGAAGCGCTGAGGAAGGCTTAACAGATGTTCTAAGAAACTGAGTATCATGTTTATATCGACACGCGTTTGTAAATAGAGCAATATAAGCGAGCGTAGCAGCCTCACCACCAGTTGAGCCAGCACAAGCAGAATCATGCCTATGCCAAAAATCTGCAAGGTACTGCTCATCTTCATAGGAATAAGGGAATCTATTGCTACTTTAGAGAGTAGAGGAAAGACAAGCCCCAGCAACTGTAGCAAGAGGGATGCCCCGAGTACTTGCACCAGTGCCACAGGAGCTTGGCTGATGTACTTCTTCGCATATGTACCCAGGTTTAAGTGCGATACCTTATTCTCCCGCGAGAACTGTACACCAGGTTCCAGCATGATAACGACCCCGGTAAAGCCTTCATCAAACTCCTTAGCCGTCATACGCCTGCGGCCCGATGCTGGATCGACCACATCTACATATCTGGGAGTCCAGCGCTCAACCACAATGAAGTGATTGAACTCCCAGTGAGCAATCGCGGGCAAGGTCACGAAACGAAAATCGTTTTCTGGGAGAGAGACACCTCTTACGCGTGTGCCGTACTTGCGGGCAGCTTTGACGATACCGAGCGCATTGAGGCCATCGCGACCAACTCCACACTTTTCACGTACTTCCGAAACTGTCGTCTTGCGTCCATAGTAGCTAAGTAACATAGCCAGACAAGCTGGACCGCACTCAACCATACTGATCTGTAGTAAGACAGGTACTCGTCTTTTGCGGAACAAGTGTCTGCGCGGCTTCTCAGGCTCCTCTGAGGTATTCTCCGTAGCCGTTGCTGATGAACGAGCTTTATCCTGGGAGGCGGCGGTGAGTGCCTGGAGCTGCATGGTCTCTTGACTGGCTATCTGCGCTCTATGCTCGATCAGACGTACAAGCTGTGGCGAGATATCTTGCCGCGTTGGTTGTGGTTGGAGTGGCGACGCAATGGTAACTCGTCTGAGCATTGCAGTACGTCGCTCGTCTAACGCTGGTACATTTGAGGGTAGAGGAGCCATAGGTCCGATAATATTCTCTTCTCTGTTAGCGTCTATCTGTTTTTGCCCCGCCGGCGGTGTGATCGGTAATAGATTGATATTTGGGTTGTTACTGTTTATTTGGTGTTTTTTGCCAGATGGTAATTTGCTCAATGAATTTGTTTCTGCATCGAAGGTATTCATCTATGGTTCCTTCAGCTCAAGAGGGTGTTGAAGAGCGGAAAAATAGCGAGAGCAGACGCTGTGATCCAACCTGGATTTGAGCATGAACGATGCTTCCTGCATACAACTGACTCGACATACCCGGTCCTAATCTGACGAGAGCTACAAGCGAAGGTTCAAACACTACAAGCTTATAGGAGTTGAGCACTGCGCTGGGACTAAGAATAGTCGGCTCAACACTATCAATGGTGCGGGGAAGTGGAGAGCCACTGCCAACTTGCACCTGAACCGGCAGTCCAGTACGTAAATGTACAGATGAAGTCGCTGGTAGCAGAATAACAGCGACGGCCTCGTCATTTCCCAGAGACGCGGTAGCGCTCTGGTCGAGGACGAGACCTGTTCCCGTGGTATAAAGTGGAACCTGACCCAACCATGCGACTAATCCGGCCGCCGTTAGCACGACAAGAACTACCCAGGATAAAGCAAATACGGGCGGAGCAACAAGACGTGGTAGGACGCTTTTTTCTCTGCTCTGCACATACTTCTCTAATGCTTTACTACGGAAGATAAGGCGTTTAGAT
>Ga0213882_10000292_pt1 | contig 18631 bp, 15 predicted proteins | sample BarmaccoBMER_R09_FD_160106 | JGI IMG/M metagenome (GOLD analysis project Ga0213882, IMG submission 160106) | Barbacenia macrantha exposed rock microbial communities from rupestrian grasslands, the National Park of Serra do Cipo, Brazil - ER_R09 ...
CGGGCGCTCAGCTCGAGCACGGCCTGCCGCGCCTCCTCGATCCGCGCCTGCGTTGCCGGCGGCAGCCGCTCCGGAATGCTCAGCAGCATGCCGATCCCGGTCAGCACCTGCCCGATCTCGTCGTGCAGCTCACGGGCGATCTGTTTCCCGGTCGTCTCCTGCATCTCGATCAGCCTTCTCGGCAGAGTTCGCAGCGCCTCTTCCGCCCGCTTCTCCGCGGTGACGTCGCGGAGAATTGCGTAAATCTGCACCTCGCCGTCCGGCAGCAGGACCGGCACGCGCTGCGTGGCCAGCAAAAGACGTGTTTTCGGAGAGGCGATGAGCTCGGAGAGCCGGCGCCCTGTCGATTCCTCCGCGCGGTAGCCGAACATTCGGGTGAACTCGCGATTGATGCGGATGACGCGGTCGTCCTCCGTCGTCAGCGCCACGGCCTGCGGCGCCTGCTCGAACAGTTCATCGAGCAGTGCGCGCTGCTTCTGCAGACGATCGACCACCGACGTCAGCACGGCAACGATCAGAACGGTGACCGGGATGACACTGATGCCGATCAAGCCCAGAGACCGGATGCTGACGGTGTGTCTCAGGACCGCCGGCTCCGTCGAAATCATGAAGACGACTCCTGCCATCGCGGTGTAATGCATGACAGGGTTGGCAGATCCGCGGAGCAGCGCTACGGCGTGCTTGCTCGGCCGCCGCCGTGGAGTCGAATCCCAGGAGCGATGCGCCAGCCGGACAGCAAACGAACAGATCGTGATGGCGAAGGCGGTCGAAAGCGTGACCAGCAGCGGGGAGTGATGGTTCTGCAACCGCGGAGAGCGGATCGACGCCATCGCCGTGTAGTGAAGCGCGGAGATGCCGACGCCGCCGAGCAACGCGCCGGCCACGATGGCTCGTGGCCACGTCAATTCGCGCCGAATCATGACCAGAAGGGTCGCCGCCGATCCTGCCGCGCCGACGACCCACGACAGGACCACGATCCGCCAGTCGAGCTGCAGCGGGAGGTTCAGCGCGAGGTTGCCGGTGTAGTGCATCGACCAGGTGGCCATGCCATCCACGGCCGCGGCGCCTGCAAACCAAGCCGCCCACGCTCTTCCCTCGGTGTTCCGAAGGCGCTCGAGCAGATACACCGCGGCGTAGGCGCCCGTGATCGAGACGATCACCGATAGCACGACGATCCGCGGGTCGTGCGACGCCGGAATGGCCGCTTGAGGAAGTATCCGGTGCGCCCTCCCAGGCGCGCTAGCCGAATATTACGCCCGCGCTACTGCCGAGTGGATGGTCTCGATCAGAAGACCGAACTCGAACGGCTTGAGCAGGTAAAACACTTCGCCGCCGGGGGAGAGCTCGTCGAGCTGCCCGCGATCGGCATGCCCGGTCGAGAAAATCACCGGCAGGCCGGGATGCATGACCATCACCTTTCGATAAACCTCCGTGCCGTCGATGTCGGGCAGCCCGACATCGAGGACCATGACATCCGGAAGGGCACGGCTGACGCGCTCGATGGCTTCGTGTCCCGAGCTTGCGACGTCCACTTCGAGTCCTTCCAGTTCCAGCAGCGCCGAGACGCCCGAGGACACGGCCGGATCGTCCTCCACGAGAAGGACACGGACGGTCCCGCCGGTTTGTTGGTGATTGCCCCCCGCCTCGGGAATCTCTCCTCCCGCCTCCGGGAGAACTGCCGCCGAACCGGCATCCTCAGCAGCGAGCGGCAGAAAGATGTGGAACGTCGTTCCGAGGCCGACCTCGCTCTCGACGAAGATCTCCCCGCCGTGTCTCTGTACGACCTGATGCGTGACGGCCAGTCCCAGCCCGGTTCCGCTCGGCTTGGTTGTGTAAAGCGGCTCGAAAATGTGCTGGAGGATCTCCGGTCCGATCCCGCAACCGGTGTCGCGCAGGATGAAGTGCGCGAAACGCTCCGGGGCCTCGACGATGCCGAACGGGAACTGCGCGCCGGCCGGCTCCCGGCGCACGGCCATGGTGAACCGGCCGCCTCCGGGCATGGCATCGCGCGCGTTGAGTACGAGATTCATCACGATCTGATGGATCTGGTTCTCGTCCGCTTCGACGGCGATCCGGGGGTCGCGCGAGTGCACATCGACCTTGTAGGCGGAGCTGAGAATGGACCGCGCTTCCAGTGCCACGGTCTGCAGACACGATTCGGCATCGAAAACCGAGCGATTCAGCTCGGCCGGCTGTGTGAAGCGAAGAATGTCGTGCGTGATTCTCCTTCCGCGCGCGACGGAACGCGCGATGTGGTCGACAGCGGTTTCGACGCGCTTCGGATCGCGCCGGATCAGATCGACGAACGGGGCGATTCCCATGAGGACGTTGTTGAACTCGTGCGCGATCGTCGCGGCCATCCGGCCGAGGGCGGAGAGGCGGTTCGCCTGCTCGAGCTTGAGCTCCAGCTTGCGCCGCTCGCTCACGTCCATGAAAGCGACGACCACCCCGACGACTGCCCCGTTGTCGATGATCGGGGCGGCGGAGTAGTCGACCGGCACCGCGATGCCGTCGCGGCGCCAGAACGTATCGCTCGAGACGCTGCGCGTAGCCGATGACCAGAGCACGTGCTGGATGGGACACTGCTCGGCGGCATACGGGTTGCCGTCCGGATGGCGGCTATGCATCGTGTCATGAATGTTGCGGCCGAGGAGCTCCTCGCGCGACCAGCCGAGCATCCGGGCCGCGGCACGGTTCACCATCGTGCAGCGCCCCGTCACGTCCATGGTGTACATCCCCTCGACCGTCGACTCGAGCACGAGCTGCAGATTGCGGGTGACCTGCTCCCGCTCGCGCTCCGTTTTCCGCTCTTCCGTTACATCGCGCGCGAAGCCGTAGGTTTCGGTCCTGACGCCGTCGCGAATCTCGGGAAACGAGGTGACGTGCAGCAGTACGCTTTTGTCCCGGCCGGTGATCAACAACTCTCTCTCGACCACGACAGTTGTTTCCTTGAGGTCCCGGAAGAGCTCCAGACACTTCCGGACGTCCCCTTGATGAATCAATTCGAGGAACGGGCGGCTGATCCACTCCTCGCATCGCCAGCCGGTGATGCTTTCGAAGGCGCGGTTCAACGTGACCAGACGCCCTTCCGCGTCGATGGTGAAGATGATTTCGGACGCCCCTTCGACGACGGTCCGGTAGCGCTTTTCGGACTCGATGAGCTGCTGCTGCGCGCCGGCACGCTCCATTGCATCGGCGAGGATGTTCGCGAGCGCCTGGACGAAGTCGATATCGGATGCGCCGAAGTTCCGGGTGACTTTGCTGTGCGCCGTCAGCACGCCGTAGATCTTCGTCGCGCTGGCAACGGGAACGCACAGGCCGCTGCGGACGCCTGCCGAGAGCGCGGCTTTGGCGGTGACCAGGTGCGCCGCGCTCTCGTAGTCGTTTACGACCACCGGTTTCCCGCTGAGCACCGTCAGGCCGACATGCGTGTTCTCGCGGACCGGAGACTCGAGGGGCATGACGTCACCCCACACGCCGGCGCGAAAGAACAGACTGTCCCGCGTCTCATTCAGTTCGGCGAAGATCGACCACTCCACATCCAGGCCGCGGCGCACGAGGTCACAGGCCTGCTGCAAGGTGCCGTCATCGAACGACGCGAGCGCCGACTGGCCGAGATCTGCGATGGCGTTCTGCTGCAACGCGCGCGTCCGCAACTCCGCCTCCGCCCGCCAACGCTCCATGGCCTGCCCCAGGACGATGGCTACCGATCGCAGAAAGTCGATATCGGTCGTGCTGAACGATCTCTTCGATCGCGTGTAGATACCGAGAACGCCCCACGGTTCGGCTTCGCCGCAGTCGATTGCGACCGTGATCCCGCTGACCACGCCGTGCCGGCGAACCAGCTCGGAGGGCTCGAAGCGAGTTTCCGTGTGAATGTCCGAAAGGATCACCGGCGGTCCTGAATCGAGCGTAAATGCGGCCTGCGAGCCGCGTCCGCTGCTGACCTTCGTCGTGCCGATGGCGTTCTCATCCCATCCTTCTCCGGCGATGAGGATGAGACTTCCGTTCTGACGCTGCAGCACTTCGGAGAATTCAACCTCGAGAACGATGCTGACGACCGTCGCCGTCTGATTCAGCAGGAATTCGGGAGACATGCCGCTGAGAGCAGCCTGTCCGAGGTGTGCGACCGCGGCCTGCTGCACGGCGGTGCGATGGAGCTCCTGCTCGCGATGGACCCGCTCGGTGATGTCCTGGACGGTGCCGAAGATTTTGATGGGGCGCCCGCTGCCGTCGCGGACCGTGCGGCCGCGCCCGTGCAGAGTGCGCACGTCGCCGTCGCGCAGAATCCGGTAGTCGATCGAGAATGGATCGGTCGCATTCGCGGCGGATTCCAACACGGAGCGCACGACCTCGCGATCGTCGGGAAGAATGGTTTCGTAGACTCTTTCCGGATCCGGTTTCGCGTCAGCCTCGAAGCCGTGCACGCGACGAAGCCCGGCCGACCAGGAGAGGGTACGGGTTGCAAGGTCGTACTCCCAGCTTCCGACGTTCGCAATGACCTGGGCCTCGTCGAGCTGTTCCTTGCTGAGCCGGTTGCTTTCCTCGGCGATCCGCAGAGCGGTGATGTCGTTCGCCAGCACCACCACCGATTCGAATTTGCCCTCGTCCGTCAGCACCTTCGACATCGTGACGGTGGCGATCCTGATCGAGCGGTCAGAATGCCGGTAACGCCGCTCATACTGATCGTGCAACCGCGGCGAGCGAAGGAATTCTTCATAACGAGCAACCGCCGCGGCGATCTCCGCAGCGGGGATGAGCGCCGTGAAATGGCTCCCGACGACGATATCGGCGGGCTTGCCGGCCAGGCGGCAGTACTCGTCGTTCGCTTCGATGATGAAGCCTTTCGCATCCGCGCTGCAGACGCCGATCGGCGCGTTGCGGAATGCCCGGTGGTAACGAGCTTCCGCGGCTTTCAGGTCGCGTTCGAGACGCGTCCGTTCTCTGCGGGTGTCGGCGTCGCGGATTTCGCGTTCGATCGCCGGCGCCAGCCGGCCGAGATCGTCCTTCATCACGTAGTCATTCGCGCCCGCGCGCATCGCTTCGACCGCCCGCGCCTCGCCGATCGTCCCGGAATGGACGATGAACGGCAGGTCGGCGTCGCGCTCCCGCAGCAAGCGCAGCGCCTCGATGCCGCTGAACCCGGGAAGGTGGTAGTCGGAGATGATTGCCGACCACGGGCCGTCGTTCAGGGCACGGAGGTACTCGTCACGCGTTGCGACGACCCGTTTCTCGAATGCCAGTCCGTCGCGTTCCAGAGCGGCAATGGTCAGCTCGGCGTCGTGTTCCGAGTCCTCAAGGAGCAGCAGCCGCATGGCCGTTCCCCTCCGGATCGGGTGGAGCGGTATTCAGCATGAGCCAGTACATCCCGATCTGGCGCGCCGCCTCCAGGAATTGCTCGAAGTCCACCGGCTTCACGATGTAACTGTTCGCTCCGAGCTTGTAGGTCTTGAGCCGGTCGCGCTCCTGCGCCGACGAGGTGAGCACGACCACCGGCAGTAGCCGCGTGTGCGGATGCGCGCGAATGGCGTCGAGTACTTCGAACCCGTCGCGGCGCGGCAGCTTCAGATCGAGCAGTACTACGACCGGAAGCGGCTGGGCCGGCCGGGACGGCGTGCCGTGCAGGATCTCGAGGGCCTGCTGTCCGTCGCGCGCGATGATCAGGTCATTGGCCAGTTGCTGCCGGCGGAAGGCGATCAGCGTCAACTCGATGTCGTCTTCGTTGTCCTCGACGAGAAGAATGCGGCTCACGGTGACTCCTGTTCTGCGCCGCCGAGGGTGAAGCGAAAGGTGGCGCCGCGGCCGGGGGCGGACTCCGCCCAGACCCGGCCGTCGTGTCGATGGATGAGGCGCTGCACGATGGCGAGTCCGATTCCTGTTCCTTCGAACTCGTTGCCATGCAGCCGCTGAAATGGCGCGAACAATTTCTGCGCGAACAGCGGATCGAACCCGACGCCGTTGTCGCGGACGAACAGCGCGTCCCCCTCCCTGCCGATCTCGATCCTCGCTCCGCTCGGCGAGGCTGTGAACTTGACCGCGTTGCCGATGAGGTTCTCGAACACGATTTTGATCAGTTGCGGATCCGCATAGGCGCGAAGCTCCGGCTCGATCGTCCACTCGATCCGCCGCCCCTCCGCCCGTTCCTCCGCCTCGGCTGCAACAGCCTCGATGATCGCGGTCAGGTCCACGCTGGTCCGCCGCATTGCCTTGCGGCTGAGACGCGACAGATTCAGCATGTCGTCGATCAGCTCCGACATCCGCCGCGTGGCCTCACGCACCCGCGTCAGGTAATGTTTCCCTTTGTCGTCGAGCGTCTCCGCATAGCCGATGAGAAGTTCGCGGCTGAAGCCATCGATGCTCCGCAGCGGCGCGCGGAGATCGTGCGAGACGGAGTAGCTGAACGTTTCCAGCTCCTCATTGGCCTGGCTGAGCCGGGTGGCGAGCTCCTCGACGCGCTGGCGCAGCTTCTCGATGTCGGTCGCTGGCGACGCCTGCCTGACGGTTGCGCGCACGCTCGCGACCGCGCCGCCGCCCTCCAGCTCTTCCACGCGGCCGCGCAGAATCTCGTGCGCTCGCTCGAGCGCCGCGCGCGCGGTTTCCAGCTCACGCTCCCGGCGCATGTACTTGTGCCGAAGACGCAGCGTGAAGCCCGAGAGGGCCAGAAGGAGTACCGTGCTGAAGATGATGATGATGGACACCGGGAGGGACATATTTCGCTGCGTCACGAACCCTAACCGGTGCGAAGGCGGCGCGCTATCAGACTGCGTGGGCGAAGTCTGTCCGCATTTGTCCTACAGTCTTCAGTTTTCGAGCTCATGCCGGAGCTTCTGCTTCGCGCGGATGTAGAGCGGACCAACGGAGCCGAGGGGGATGCCCAGACGGTCGCTCGCTTCGGCGTAGGAAAGCTGCTCGAGCCCGATCAGCTCGCACAGCGCGCGCGACTTGTCGTCGAGGCGCTGGAGGGCCTGCCGTACCGCCGTGACGGCGACCGTTGCCGCCGTGTAGCTGCGCTCCGCGGCCGGCAAGGCTTCGAATGGACGCTCGCGCGCGGCTCGCTCCAGCGTCCGCTTGCAGAGATTGATCACCGTCCCGGTGAGCCACGCCCCGGCATCGAGGACGAAACGGCGATTCTCAAGAAAGGCATACCAGGCTTGGTGCAGGACATCCTGCGTCTCATCGGGGCCGAGGCCGAAGCGCCGCGCCATCATGGCGCGCAGCCGCGGAGCGGTCTCGCGATACAGCGTCTCGAGGTTCTTCGGACGCAGGGTGCGGACCGTGGAAAGGAAGTCGTCCGTTTCGAACGGCTTGCGCAGAAGAGTGGACGCGCCGATCTCGAGCAATCGCTTCTCGATGGCGGGGGTGGCATAGCTGGTCATCGCCGCCACGGCCGTGCCGGGGCTGATCCGCCGGATCGTCTCGATGAGTCGCAGCCCGTCGTCGCCACATTGCAGCCGCAGATCGGTCAGCACCACGGGATAGAAGCGGTCCGATGCCATCTTCTCCGCGGAGACGGCGTCCCTCGCGATGGTCGCGGGGATATTCTCGAGGGAAAGAAGCTGCTGCAGACCGGAAACGATCGTCAGTTCATCGTCGACGAGAAGTACGGGGTGCATGGGCATCGGTGGTTTCTCCGGGAGGTCATGGCGATCTCGATGGCGAGCGACCGCGTCGGAACGGGCGCGGCGGCCCGCCTCCGCGCTTCGCCGGAAGGAGCCGCCAGGATGAACATCGGCAGTGCGATCGTGCTCGTTCGTTTCATGACATCAGTACGCCGATGCAGGGAGGAGCCGTCGTCCCCCCTGCACCGGCTGTCCACCGTTTTGCGATCAATTGGACGTGGCCGTAAAGGCGATGCTGTTGTCGATCGCAGCGGCAGCGGCGCTGTCGGCGACGACGATGTCCCACGAGTAGCTGCCGGTCGAACCGTAGGTGCCGGTCGAGGTCAGCGTCGTGGCCGCGGAGTCGCTCAGCGTGCTGCCGTTGAGCTTCCAGGTGATGCCCGAGGCCGGAGCGCTGCCGAGCTGCGCGGTCAAGGTGTAATCGGTGCTGGTGAGGTTGGCCTTATCGACCTTCACCCCGGCCGTCGAGGACAGCGTCCAGTTGGACGCGCCGCGAGCGAGCGTGAAGCCGGTCGGAGCCGCACCGAACTTGCTGATGGACCCGAGCGCGCTCGTCGCCGCGGCCGTTCCCGTGCCCGACGTCGTGCCGCCGGCGGATTCGATGGTCAGGCTGATCGAGCTCTCGACGGTTCCCGTCACCGTCAGCGTCCCGCTCGACGTGTCGGCAAAGGCCGCCGGCGCGAGTGCCAGCATCGCTACTGCACCAACAACTGCGTAGATTTTCTTCATGGTCATTCTCTCCTCGAACTTTCGTTCCGTTGATTTGGTACTTCCTGTATGAGTCGGGGAGAGGCCATTAAAAAATACAGCCCTGCCGGGCGCGCCACCGTAGGAATGCGGCGCGAACATTCGTAGGACGTTGCCTTACAGAAGGCCCGTGCGGATGGCGTAGGCGATGATTTCGCCGTTCGACTTGAAGCCGGTCTTCATGAGGATGCGCGTCCGGTAGGTGCTGACGGTCTTGACGCTCAGATGCAGCGCATCGGCGATGTCGGTGGCCGACTTTCCCTGCCCGAGAAGGCGGAAGACTTCGAACTCGCGCGCGGACAGCCGCTCGTGCGGCGCGCCGGCCGAACCGCGCTTCACGTCGGCGGCCATCTGCTCTGCAACCGCTTCGCTCACGTAGGTCCGCCCCATCGCCACGCGCTGGATCGCTTCGATGAGCTCCTCCGGTGAACGATCCTTCTGGATGTAGCCGGACGCGCCGGCGCGGAGGCAGCGGATCGCGTACTGCTCTTCGGCATGCATGCTCAGCATCAGCACCGGCAGGGCCGGAAATTCGGCCCGGATGTGGCCGAGAAGATCGATGCCGCTGCGCAGTCCCAGCGAAACATCGAGAATCACCATGTCGATCGACCCGGAGCGCAAGGCCGGCAGGATGTCGTCGGCAGACGATACTTCCGCGGCCACCTTCCACGCCGGACGCATGGCCACGATCTGCTGCAGTCCGCGTCTGACGATACTGTGGTCGTCGGCAATCAGAATGTTCATCGCGGAATCTTCACGAACACGCGCGTACCGCGGCTCGGGCTCCCCTCGATGATAACGGAGCCGCCCAGGGCGTGGGAGCGCTCGCGCATGCCGAGGAGTCCGAGTGTCGTTCTGCTGTCGATTTCTTCGACAGTGATACCTCGTCCGTCGTCCACGATCTCCGCACAAAGGTCATCGCTGCTCGCTTCAATGTGCACCTCGACGGAAGTGGCGCCGGCATGCCTGGCGATGTTCGTCAGTGCTTCCTGCACGATGCGATAAAGCGCGGTGGCACGGTCGGCATCGACAGAGAGGTCGTCCGGACAGAACCACGATGTGGTGGTGATGCCGGTCCGCTTCTGGAACGAGGCCAGCTCGTGTTCCAGCGCGGGCCGGAAGCCGAAATCGTCCAGCACTGCCGGGCGCAGCGCAGTAGCCACGCGCCGCACCGTGCCGAGTGTGTCGTCGATGAGGTCGAACATGGTGGCGATTCGCGCGTTGGCCCGCTCCACCTCCTCGCCGCGCCACTCTTTTCGGAGGAGGTCCAGATCGAGCCGCAGTGAGGTCAACCGCTGTCCGAGCTCGTCGTGCACTTCGCGTGCGATCCGCCGCCGCTCCGCTTCTTGCAGGTGGTTCAGGGCGGAGGAGAGCCTGCGCAGCTGTTCGCGTGAATCGGCCAGCGCGACTTCCGCCTGTCTCCGCTCCGTAATGTCGATGCTTAGCTTGATGGCCCCCTTGATCGTGCCGTCGCGTTCGCGCAGCGGTTCGACGAGATTGTCGAACGTACGGCCGTTGTACATGTGTTCGAAGCGGGTCGGCTCCCCGCCGAGCGCGGTGCGGGTTGCCGCGATTGCGGTCGACGCACCGAGCAGATCCACGGTCCGCCCGACCACCGCCTTCGGATCGAGACCGAGGGCGGCCAGACCGGCCCCCTGCGCGGAGGTGAACCGCATGTCACGGTCGACGACGGCGACGATGGCCGGGAGTTGATCGAGCAGCAGGCCCAGCCGGTTCTTTCCCTCCGCGAGCTGGTCTTCGGCTACGCTGCGCGCCGTCGCGGCTGCGAACATGGCCGCGATCGTCTGCAGCGGATGAAGGGCCCCGCGATGAAACGGCGCCGTCTTCGAGTACGCCGCCAGCACATAGGCCACGTCCCCGCTCCCGACGCAGACCGCCGCTCCGTACCCGTACTCGCGCAAGTGCGGCGCGCCGGTCTTGTCAGCGGCGGTAAGCGCGCGCAGCAGAGGCTCGGCATCGGACGCAGACGCGACGAGCGACCGCCGGTCGCGCCTGCGCACTTCGTCCGCGGGCAGCAGCTCCGCGTAGTCTGCCTGCAGCGCCATCTTGACATTCGCGACAGCGGCGCGGCGCAATGCGTCACCGTCCCGCTCCGTGACCGCGCGCTGCGCGAAGGCGGCCAGCGCATTCGCCGTTTCGAGCAGGGACTGGTACCCGTGCTCGGCCGAGCTCAATCTCCGCTGCGCGTCGCGCATCGGCGTGAGATCGTGAAGAACGGCGAGGGCCGCCTCGATGGAACCGTCGGGAGCTCTGGCGGCGGCGATGGTGATGACCACGTCGAACTCGCTTCCTTGCTTGCGGCGGCGCCGTGTCTCGTGATGCGGAAGGACGCGTCCCTGGAAGATGGATTCCCTCAGACGCTCGTGCGCCTCCTTCAACCGATAGGGGATCGCGGGATGCGGTTTTCCCATCACTTCCGCCGCGGTCCAGCCGAGCACGGTTTCGGCCGCTGCATTCCAGAGGATGACGCGGCCGAGGCGGTCGACCCCGACGACGGGGAGCGGAAGCGCTTCGAGAAAAGCGTTGAGGAGCTTATCCATCAGAAACAACTCAGCGCATTCCTACTTATTTTGGAACCTGATGTCTGTCGGGCGGCGTCCTACATTCGGAATGCGAAGCATCCGAAAGACGCTCGCGTCCGGCGGCGAGTGAGATCGAAGGACACAAAATCGAGCGGATGAAACATCCGGATTTTTCTGCCTCTCTTTGTGGGTGCTGCCAACATCCCGCATTCCAGGACCGAATACAGGATCGGCCCTTCAGCGGATTACCTTCCGGGCCGAACTGCGCCTCGCTGTGATGAAGACAGTTCCGGGTGGAGGGGCGGGGTTCTGGAACGGCTGTCCGGCCGCACGCTCGTCAGTGTGGCCCGTACTCGCCAACGCCATCGCTTGGAAACATCTCTTCGGCGTTCAACTTCCAGAACTTCCGAAGTTCTGTCTCTGTCGCTGCTAACCGTTCAGGAATGAAGAGATCGGAGATGCGATCGTAGTTCTCGCTCAGAAGGTGAGCATGTCGACGCAGCAACGCTGAATCTGCTGGCCCGTATGCATTGCTCGCGATCCGCAGGTACTCGTAAAGCCGAGGAGCCATGTACCAGCTCGTTCCATCCGGGGGACCGACGTCGAGGAGTATTTCACCTCGATCGCGCACGAACTTCAGCGCCAGCTCCGGCGAGGCATACATCAGTACTTCATTTCCGAAGTGTTGATCATCGTAATGCTCAAAGGTCTTCCTAAACTTCTTTGCTTCAAACAGATCACGAAACGCATCGTGAATGTCTCTTTCGAGTCGCGCCATCATTTCAGGTTGGCTCCGTTGCGTACCAGTTCGAGTCCGCCTTCGACGGACGGTAGCCCTGCTGATACAGATAGCGAAGTTCCTACTCATACGCACTGCTTGGCTGCAGGAACCTTTCTCATTCAATAACCCTCTTCAGATGGCTGAAGAATATAGTGGGAAGGGTGGCAGGATGCTAATAGGTGACGGAGTCACACGACCGCGCGGGTAGCGCGCGCAGGTCAGCTTGTTGGTGTGAGACGTGATGATCGCGGGAGCGATTGGCGATCGCCCTGCAGGCGCCTTCGACGCGGCTGGCACGGCGGGTCATCTATGCTCACTCCTTAGCATGCCTGCGATCACGTCACGCACCGGCCGCGCCGAACCTGACGCGCATTCGATCGTGGACGGCAGCAGCGATACCGCAGAGCAGAGTGACAGCAGCCGGTAGCAGAGCCACGATGAACTCGAACTCACCGATGCTCATCGGTCCGCGACCTTCAGAAGCGATTCCTGTCGCACCTTTCCATGGCGCGGGCTCTCGTATCGTCATCACCCACAGCACGGCAGCGACGACGGCCGGCTCGATGACTGTGTACGCCGGGAGAACGAAGCGGTGCATTCGCCGCACTCTCGACAGTGAAGCTAGCACCGGCAAGGCGATCATCACCGCTGCGGTCAGCACGAGGTCTTCCACGGAACGTCCGGGTATCAGACAAGCACTCAATGCGATCGTCAATGCTGTTGCCGGTCGAACGGCAATGATCTGCTCAGCGTCGAATACGAGGCACATCAACGCCGTAGCTGCGGTGACCACGTAGACGTGCGGATACGTAGCAAAAGAGTGGATGAACACCTGCGCGGTCGTCGTGAGCCCCCACCCTTCCACCGCTTTGAGAAGAACGACGGAGACAGCGACGAGCACCGGCTGCTGCCATCGTGGAGCCAACCCCACGGCCTTCGTTGCAGCGACAAGCACCACGACCGCTGTAAGCCACCACCAACTTGGCTCATCCCATGTCCGTAGCGAGCCGATGAGAACGGTCGCTGCGGAAATCGCAAACATGATCGAAACGAAGTGCAGCGAGCGTTCTTTCGGTTGATTCCCGGCGTCACCAGCCACGTGCATTTCCACACCACTCACGAGCCTCACCGGTAACATCCCTCGCTCGTCAGGTTCCACTCCGCGCTCGACCTCCAGCTTCAGCCCCTGGAACTCCATCGCTTCACGCAGATTCTTGAACATCTGCGCCTGCTCCTCAGGCGGTATGGTCGCCATCTCTCCGTCCCAGTGTTGGAATGCATCGGGATCGACGCTCAGGCACGGCTTGCCATTGAGCAGACCGCTCTCCACATCCAGCGTTACCACCTTCCCCTTATCCCGGTATTCGGAAGTGAAGCGTCCCGTCCGTTGCACGACGAACCCACGATCGCTTTTCACCCCTTGTTTGTTGAGCCAGGTGAACATTGTCATCTTCCGAACATGAAGCGTGGTTTGAGTACAGGATCGATGCCGAATACTGCGGGTTGTTGCGCAGCGTTGCCAACGCGATCTCATGATAGGAGCTCGTCGGCCGCACCTGCCCGAATAACCGCGTGTGAAGTTGTCGCTCTGGTCGAAGTGCTGATTCGACGACAGGCCGGCAAGCGTTGCGCTGATCGTATCGCCAACGGTGTTGTAGACGAACGTCTGCGCGAACGGGCGGAGACGCGCTCACCTGCGTCGGGAGGTCGCTTGTTCCCGCCGGCCTAGCTGGTGACGTTCACGCTCGAGAATGGATTCGTGATCGACGATGCGATCATAGTGGGGCCGAACTTGCTCGAGGTGAGGCGTCCGGGCGGAGTCATCGTTCGCGAATGACGCGCGATTGATGCCGGTGGTCGGCGTGGTTGAGCTGGCGGTCGCGGCCGAGGCTAGCACGAGGAGCAGGGGCGCTCTTTTCTTCGCCACCATCGTCGTTCGCCCTAGGACAGCAGCAGCTGAGGGAAAAGCAGATGCTCGCACCACATGGACCATGCAGCAACTGCGCGAGCATCGGTGGAGTACTGCGTCATGACTGCGATGCCATCTTCTGTCCTCGCTCGATGCGACCGCTCGCTAAGCTTCCCAAGGATGAGCAGGAAGTGGCCATGCAGATTCTCGACGGCGTCATCGCCAAGTACGAACTCGCTCACCTCGCCGAACGGGTCGAACGGCCGGCCTGATCGTCTTGCATTTGTCCCAACCGAATGAACTGAATCTCCGTCCCAATGCACACTGTTCTTTGGTTGCCGCATCGAGCTTGGGCAACTGTCAGAAAAGTCTTAATTGGTGGACCACTTCGAAGCTCCAGACCGTAGCTTATTCTTTGAGAACTCCAGTTTCTTCAGTTCGCTGGCCGTCAGCTCTGCGCGTATTGGCTCCAGCAGATCGACCACTTTCGCGTAGTTCTTCTCGCGCCACGCGACCTCCAGCTTCTGCCTTGTGTTGGACATCTCGACCTCTCTTGCATACTGTCGTAGCGAATGGTCGGTCACGTTCCGCAGATGTTCGAACAGCTTCGGATCGTCGAATAGGCCAGCATCCACGTAACGTGCGAACTGCGATGCCAGTTTGGTGACCCCCCGCTCGATTTCTTCTGCTGTTTGCGCGGCGTAATCCCTATAACGATCCGCCTCTTCAGGTTCGAAAAGTCGAATAACTGCGGACATCGGAAAACGCACGCTGCTCTCAATGAGAGAGCCCACTTCCAACCCGATTTCGAACGAATACTCCTCGTAAAAAACCAGAATATATGCCTGCACGGACTCGTAGCGAACGCTATGGGAGTTCGCACGTACCTGATAAAAGCCGAATTGCCGCAGGAACTCGAAACATCTCGATACCGCGTCCGGAAAGACACTGTCATGAATGGGGGGGCGACTTTGTGACTTACTCATGGAGTGGGAGGCATCCACAGATTCGTGGCAGGGTCGAATTCCCAAGTGCGGCTGATGCCGATGACGTTTCCGGCCTCGTCGTGATCTTCGAAGACGGTGTCGGTCCATCCGGTTTGCGGGGTGCGTCCTGGCTGGCCCGCCTCGTCCACGAGTCTGCTGGCCAAGACCGCGCTGCAGCCGACCCTAGTCCGGGAGGTTCCAAGCTCACCGTCATCGGTCGCCTGCAGGCGACCTTGTGCCCGCGAAGCCAGCTCTCGACGGTTCGCATCAAGACTTCTTTCGCACCCCAAGGAAATTCATGCCGTTGGTTCCCTAGTCGTGGCGGAGGCTCGCGCCAAATCTTGCGTTCCACCATTCAGAACGTCAGCAGCATTGGATCTTAGACGCGTTGCGAGTTCTCGTACGACACTCTGCAGATCTTCGCTGACCAACTGCTCCCGTCTCGCCGCGCGTCGTTTCATTTCAGCAAAGGACAGACCCGAGTCAATCGGAGGAATTACCGGCACAAGAGAGCCTTGTGTCCGAAAACTAATTAGTTCTTCCAGATCCATCGCCCAACCGCGTGTCACGTCGTGCAATCCGACCGCTAGCAAGTTTTCACCTGGACGGAAGTCAATATCGATCCGAATCGGCGAGCGACGGTAAATCATTCGGACCAGCGCGTCCCGAAGGTCGCCGAACCACAAATACTCCGGTTCTTCTGAAGTAAACCCATATTCGTCGACCAGGTAACGGAACGAGCTTTTCACGCTTGCCACGAAGGCAGAGACGCGACGTCTTGACTGTTCTTCAAAATCCTGGCGTGACTTGAATTCTTCTGCCATATGACCACCGAGTTAACGAACTATCTTCAAGAGCATAGAAAGCGCCGCGGCTCAGGCTACCAGGTTCGAGGCCGATGTCTACGAACAAAGCATTCTTGTTCGACCAGTACCGTATCCACGACCGGTTTGCATCGAGCGTTTGGTTGTTTAGCCCTGTGAAGTTGCGCATCTGGTATGTGCGAACTTGCAGTCCCGCCATGCGCAGTTCGGATGACCTTCCTTGTCGTACGAATCGATATCGATCTCGGCATCCGGCGTCCTCATCATCGAGACGCGGCCGGCGGAGTCGTAACGGAACTCGTCGAGGACGACGCTGCCGACGATCTGGAACAGCTTGCCGGTGTCGGGGTAGTAGGAGTAGGTGACCTTCTGGCCCTGGCGGTTGGTGTACGTCGAGATCCGCGGGCCTTCCCACTCGAAGTGCTCGAACGTATTGTCCGGGTACTTGCGGCTCAGCGGCCGGCCGATGAAGTCCTTGTCCGTGACGGTGGTTTCCTGCGAGACCTGGTCGGTGTACTTGGTGGGCACCCCGAGAGCGCTGGTCTGATGGGCGATCTGCTGCGAATCGGGAACGGTGCTGCGGGGGATCGAAGCGAAGGCGGTTGCGCTCGCCAAGATTGCCGCGAGCGCGAACAGCGGGAACGCGCTTTTTTTGGCCGTCATTCGGCGTTCACTCTACGACAGCAGCAGCGAAGGAAAAAGCAGGATTCCCTCGCACCACACTGGCTTGCGCGCGCGCTTCTCTCAAGTCACGATAGATCACTTATTGATCGGTAGCACGAAAGAGTCGGAGGCCCCGAAAAAAATCCGCCATGCGGTTCTTCACAATCGCTTCCAACGCATCAATGAAGAGAGCGACGATCGGAAAAGCTCGAAGTATCATCTCGGTCCTTGACGCTTTCCTCGCGAAGAAGCGGATCAAACGGATGGCTGCGTCGGCGTGAGCGCCTGTAGATCGGCTCTGGCTACCGCTCAGCAGGAACATGACAAGCTTCATCACGTACTTGGACTCTTTCGCTCCCGTGCATCGATGACCTCTTTTGGCTACGCGCGGACTTTTTTCGCACCGCGACGGGATGCTCGCGTTTCTGCGGATACCGTGGTCTTTAGCATCGCCGCAAGTGTCTCATCAAGTGTCTGTACGAGATCCCAGTGGCGCGCGAACGCTTCCTTGGCCGTTATTGACGAACCTTCCTTAGGGTACATCGGTACATCGGAAAGTGACCCCATGCCAGCGATAATGGACTTAAGTTCGGTGAGCACATCGTGGAACTTATCGTTTCGATAAGAAGTGTGCTCGATGATATTACGACGTTTCGCCAACCAGCTGGCCCGATCATCCCAACCACATTCGCGTAGTAGTGTTTCGATCTGCCTCAGAGTTTCTACAAGTTTCTTCTTCATTTGAGAGGCACTTCGCCAACGAACTTTAGATAGTCGCCCGGAACAGTTCCGGGTGGAAACAGAATTTGATATCCCTTACCGTCGGCAACCTTGCCGTAGTAGAGAGTGATTTCCTGCGTAAACTCATACTCCCGCAACTTTTCGACGGGATTGCCCCACTTGATAAGGTTGGATTGAGACTCTGTACCGCGACGTGTGGCCGTTCGACGCGTGTTGAGCCAAGGGCCAGGCCGTGCAGGATCTTCGCCTTCCTGCGGCGAACGAAATACTCTGGTGCCAGGTTTGTATGTGCGCTCGAGTACGACATCGAACGCACCCCCGACTGATCCCGTGAGCGGCGGGAGCTTTCGTAAGCTTCGTGCGCGCCGCGGCACGTTCCGCACGCCCGATCCAACCGCTCCGACCTCGGAGGAGAAGATCGACTCGCCATACGCATCGATGGCATCGTTAACAAACTGCTTAGTTCGCCGCCAGGCGCCGCTGAAATTGACCCCTTCTGTTTGAGCAATGTGCGGCCCAAACGCGCCGACCACCGCAGCACCGATGTTCCGCACACCCTCGTCCGCAACTACGCCGGCATGAATCTGCTCGAACGACATCGAGAGAACGTCTGTCTTACCGTGGGCCCGCGCGTAGTCGAAAAAGAGGGCTGCATTGTCCGGCGTGCCCCCGAACGTCATCATTTGAGTAGCGAGATAGTTATCTTCGGAATCCAACACGCCTGTATCGCTCGTGACCGCACGCTGACGTCTGATCTGCGCCTGCAGAGTCTTCCTCTTTTGCCAGATCGCATCGACTTGTGAGCCGTACCATGCGGTGTACGCCTGCAACTTGTCGTCGTATGAGTCCTCACCGGTCGGGTCTCTGCGATTGACCGGATCACCTGTGGCAAACGCATACAAATTCGACGAATCCTTATACGCCATGGGATCCCCCGACAGGAACGTCCCGGTCTCCGGGCTGTACCAGCGCGCTCGCGCGTAGACCAATCCGGTCGCTGGGTCGCTGAACGGCAGCGCCTGGAACTTCGCGGTGAAGAGGGCGCTCGTGGCGTCTGCGCCGGTGCCGGTGGAGCCGAGGAGGGCAAGGGACGGGACGTTGTAGATCGTGGTCGTGTTTTGGCTGCTGTTGCTGATGGCGGCCACGAACGTCGAGATGGAGCTGAGCGAGTCGCGGATCTCGACCGGGAGGGCGGGGCTGGTGAAGATGCCGTTCAGCCGTGCCCACTCGGTGGGGGGGAGGATGGGGAGGCCGCTGGCCCAGCCCTGGGCGCGGAGCGTGGGAGTCACGCCGATCGAGAGCGCCTGGGCGGCGGGGTCGTTGAGCGTGGACCAGTCCGTGGGCGAGAGGGTGAACTTCGCGGAGTAGGCGTCGCCGCTGACCGCTTGCGCGGCGCCGATGAAGGTCTTCACGGTCGCGCCGTTCGTGGTGACCGATGCCAGGCGCAGGCCGGTGGCGAGCGTCCCGGATTCGAGCGGCTCGGTGGCGTGGATCGTCACGTCGATCGACTGCAGGTTGCCGGACGAATCCTTCGTGGCGTGGATCGAGGCACGGTCGATCGTGGCGCCGGCGAAGGAGACATCTTCCGAGCCGGCCGGATCGTCGGGCAGATCGCGCGCGACGAGTTGGGCGTCGGCGTTCAGTACGGCCTGCAGCGAGCCGGCGGCCGCCTCGTCGAAGACGGGGTAGAGGCGATTCAGCTTGCCGCTGAGGTCACCGGCGGGCATCGTCACTTCGATCGGATCGTCGTAGGTCAGACCGCCGTGGATGATCTGCCGCATCAGGCCGGCGTTCGGATCGGACGGCTGCGGATTCGTG
>Ga0213882_10000294_pt1 | contig 18584 bp, 18 predicted proteins | sample BarmaccoBMER_R09_FD_160106 | JGI IMG/M metagenome (GOLD analysis project Ga0213882, IMG submission 160106) | Barbacenia macrantha exposed rock microbial communities from rupestrian grasslands, the National Park of Serra do Cipo, Brazil - ER_R09 ...
TCGGCCGTCGTAGTCGGCGGCCACCTGGTCCATGAACCTGATGAACTCCTTGGTGCGACGGCGCTGAAAACACCGACCCAGCACCTCGCCGGTGGTGGTGTTCAACGCCGCGAAGAGGTTCGTGGTCCCATGCCGGGTGTAGTCAATGCTTGATGTCAGACGGTGAGTGCACCACCGGCTTGACCTGGGGCGAGGGCTCGTAAGGTGGCTCGCGCATCGGGCAGCCCCTGGCCTGCCCGCTAGTAGCTCGATGTGAGCCCTCGCGAGGGTCCCAGGTCAAGCCGGTGGTGCACTCACCCCTGGAGACCACCGGGTCGGTCGACAGCTTGAACATCCCTTGACGATGCGGTTGAAGATCGTACCCTCGCCACAGTGCGGCAACGAAGTCATGCGACACGCAGATGCCCATCCCTCTTTTGAGATAGCGCGCCATCTCCCGACTCGACCAATGAGAAAATCCGGTCTCCTCCGGCGGTGACTGCCGAGTCAACGCCAAGATTCCTGCCCGAACCTCGGCCGAGATCCCCGGAGGCCGACCGGTCGACACCCGATCACTCAACCCGTCGATGCCCTGCTGCTCATACCGAGCGATCCACTTATACACCGTCGGTTTCGTCGTACCCGCCATCCGCGCTGTCTTCGGAGCCGAGCGCCCCTCCGCTCGCCACAACACGATCTGCGCCCGCGCCGAGACCGACCCATCATAACCCTCACGACGAAGCAACGACTCAAGACCGACGCGATCCTCATCCGTTAGGTTCATGACAGGTACAGTATCATGCCACTAAGTCGAACCGAGGTAAAGCACATTCATTCACGACACAACTAGCCGCTGTCCCATTCCTTCAGGAATGACCTGAACTCGACGTCGTCCCTTGCTGAACAAAGGCTGGGGCAGTTCCCGCCGCCCAGTGGGAGAACCGTGAGTAAGCCCGGAGGGCGTCCACTGTCGCGAACCCAGCGCCTTCGTGGTGTTGTGGTCTCATGGATGCTTGTGCACCCTGTGGCCCACCCATGCACGGTCTCATGGATGCTTGTGCACCCTCCAATCCTGTTGACCAGCTCGCAGGTGAACGGATCCAACACGACGCACTCGCCACGGCGCACCAGCACGGTGACTTCCTCCGCGCTGGCCCCGTGATGTTGGTGGCCGCGGTTGCGGTGTCGCCGGTTCGGGCCACCACCAGATTGAGTGCCTCCCGCCCTTCACGCCTGTCCACAACCAGCCTCGCTGTTATCCACAGGGCGCCAGCTGCGCATTTGATCCCGGCAAGGCAACCCCATCCACAACAAGACCGCCTCATTGTGAGCGCCATCCACAACTCTTCGGCGTGTTATACACGTAGCGCTCCACATGACTGGCGTGCTAGCGTGTACCGACTTGAGTTCCTCGGCTACCACAGTGGAAACGCTCGCTACGATTGCTTTGCTGGAAACCCGACAATGTGCGACCCTAGACGTGAGGAGATTGACCCACCGTGAGGTATAGCCAGAGGGTAAACTTGGACGATGGCGTGCCCAACGAAGGTTTCAGGCGAAGCGACGTCGCAGCTGCTGTAGCGGAGTTCCACACCGCGTTTAACCTCCCCCGTCAGGCACAACCTTCCGTCAATGTGGAAAAAACTCTAGAAACGCTGCGAATCTCACTGCTCGAAGAGGAGGTCGGCGAGCTGGTCGCAGCAGCACATGCGCGCGACCTGGTCGGAATAGCCGATGCTTTGGCGGATATCACCTATGTAGTGTACGGTACCGCGTTGACCTATGGAATAGACCTGGACTCCGTGCTCGCTGAGGTTCACCGATCAAATATGAGCAAGCTGGACCGAAATGGCAAGCCGATCACAAGAGCGGACGGGAAGGTGCTGAAGTCTCAAGGTTATTCGCCGCCTAATATCGCAGCCGTCTTGCAGCATCAAATCGCCCGCGGCGAAAGCACGATATAGCTTTGGCCGGAGCGAACCCGCACCTCCCAGCCCGTCTGGAATTCTGAATTTCTGTCATCCTCTTCAAGCCGGGCTGCTGTTCTCATGCTGACGGTGACCAGGAACACTGCGGTGACCGCGAGGAACGCTGACGAGGCGGACACAGGGGTTACCCCACACTCACCTGCCCGCCCGGGGCTGATCACGCTCGCTGCGCGCGGCCTGCCGGGCCGCGCTCGCACGGGCCGGCCCAGTGAACGCTCGTGGCACGGCCGCCCTACCGGTCACACAACCAATATCGGCGGGTAACCCGCCGATGAACGGAGGACACACTGCTGGAGAAGTGACGCTCGTCTGGTACCGCTTCGGCGCCGAAGCCGATTACCATCGTCGGAGAGCGAGGAGGACAATGTGCGCCCGCGACCCTCCTTCCTCCTCAGCATCTTCGGTACGGATGTGTGTATCGACCTCGGTATCGACCTCGGTGGCGTCGGCGGTGGCATCCTCTGGGGGCGTCTCTGGGGGCGGCCGGCGAACAGTTACTGCATGGCCATGGGCGGTAGCATAGGCATCCTCCAAGTCGCCAACGCCCACCACGTCTGGCTCCCATACGTCATCATCTCCAGCTGGTACATCGCCACACTCCTCGGGTTATCTTCAGCTGGTACATCGGCGCACTCCTCGGCAAACCCGACCTTGACCGCTGGTCCCCCCGGTGGTAAGCACCGAGAAAACAACGGATAGTCGAGTCGACGCCAGCCGAGAGGCGTTGCCGGGCGTCGAGTCGGTGCCGTGACCGCTGACGGGTAGGGCGGGCTGACTGAATCGACCATCCATAGAGGTCAATACCGGTACGCGCAAAAGCGTCATCGAGCTGCCTTGAAGGTGATTCATTCAGATGACCTGCCGTCAACGTCGGCTGCCTGGAACTGCTACCGTGTGGGCCCGGGCTCCGATATAGTTACTCGACGGGAGAAGTCGAGACCGTTCCCAGGTGGAGATACGCTTCTCAACTCTCTTCACACCTTGGTTCATCCGGAGGTGCTCAGCGCCGCCACAGCGCTGGAGCTGGCCGTCGAGGCTAGGGATACCGCTCACGATGCTCCAGCTCGGGCGGGCCAGGGCGCAGCACATCCCCCGGGGGGCGGCTGGATGTCGCGGAGCCGCTCGCGGTGGCTTCGGTGCGCCGGTGGGAGGGCGTCAACCAGAGCGGCCACGCCCATTCCAGCATTGTGCCGGCCACCGTTCACGTCCGGGCCGGGGAGCGCGGCGGTCTTCCACTGGCTCACGGCGCGATCACCGCCGCGAGCAGGCTCAGCTCGGTCCGCGTCCGCGGGAGGCTGCACCCGCTGGCCGTCGCGCTGGCGACCCAGCCCGGCCGCGACGCGCGGGACCTCGCCCGGATGGCTCGACAGACCGCCTCGGCACCGGCGTGACCAGCCGGTTCCCGGCGACGTGGCGGACCCGACCGCATCCGGCGTTGTACCGCGTCGCGGCCCACTCACCCCACCCTGTACGGTGGTGGCTAAGAGAAACACTGTCGAGATGAACGGGGCCGCCGGTTCCCCCGGCCGCCCCGTCTCCCTGCGCGAGGGGGTCGAGCCATGGGGCGCGGCCGAGCCAAGGCCAAGCAGACGAAGGTGGCCCGGGAACTCAAGTATAGCTCCCCCACCACAGATCTCGCGGCTCTGCAACGAGAGCTGTCGGGCGGCAACGGTGGCAGCCACACCGCCGGCAACGGCGACGGCAGCGGCGGTGACCCGCGCGCTGGAGACCCCGCCGATGAGTTGTACACCACTGAGGACGACGAATACCGCCGCTGAGGCCGGCCACCGTAAGCCGAGGCGCACGAGGCGTCAGAACCGCGGGTGATCCCCTCGAAGCACCGCGCGGACAGAGTGTTTCGAGGTGTCCTCAAGCTCGACGTCGCGAGACTTGCGCACCTCGCCGAGTACCCACGCTGGCACATGTCGGGCCTTCAGCACCGCCAGCGCGCGATCCACCTCAGCCGAGTCGACCACCGCGACCATCCCGACGCCCATGTTGAAGGTGCGCTCCATCTCCGCGCGCTGCACCCGGCCCCGGCGGGCGATCAGCGCGAACTCCGCGGCCGGGGTCCAGCTACCGCGCTCCAGCACGGCGACCAACCCGCGGGGCATCACCCGCGACAGGTTCGCCGTCAGGCCGCCGCCGGTGATGTGCGCGAAGGTCCGCACCTCCGTCTCCGCGACCAACGCCAGGCAGTCCTTGGTGTAGATCCGGGTGGGCTCGAGCAGCTGCTCCCCGAGCGTGCGGCCGAACTCCTCGACATGCCCGTCCAGCGGCATCCGGGCCATGTCCAGCAGCACATGCCGAGCCAGCGAATAGCCGTTGGAGTGCAGCCCGGAGGAGGCCATCGCCACCACCACGTCACCGGGCCGCACGCAGTCGGGCCCCAGGATGGCGTCGGCCTCGACCACGCCCACCCCGGTCGCGGACAGGTCGTAGGCGTCGTCGGTCATCATCCCGGGGTGCTCGGCGGTCTCCCCACCCAGTAGCGCGCAGCCCGCCTGGATGCAGCCGTCGGCGACTCCCCGGACGAGCTCGGCGATCCGCTCCGGCACGACCTTCCCGACGGCGATGTAGTCCTGCAGGAACAACGGCTCGGCGCCACACACCACCAGGTCGTCGACCACCATCGCCACCAGGTCGATCCCGATGGTGTGGTGCACGTCCATCGCCTGCGCTACCGCGATCTTGGTACCGACGCCGTCGGTGGCGCTGGCCAGGACGGGCTCGCGCCAGCGGCCGGGCTTGAGCTTGAACAGGCCGGCGAACCCACCGAGCCCGCCCAGCATCTCCGGGCGGCGAGCCCGCTCAGCGTGGGGTCGCAGGGCGGTGACGGCCTGCTCCCCGGCGGCGATGTCCACCCCGGCCACCGCGTAGGTGGCGTGCGAACTGTCGATCTCGGTAATGGCAGGTACTCCAGGACACGGATGACGATGGCGCGAGAGATACCCCTACGAGCAGTTACCATCACGCTACCTGGTCAGGGACGACACCCGCGGCACCGCGTCGAGGTCTTCGAGCAGGTGCTTGCCGATGGACTCGCCGGGTGGCAGCGGGATCGGGTAACGACCGTCGAAGCAGGCTGTGCACAACCGGGAGGCCGGCTGTTCGGAGGCGGCGATGAGGCCCTCCAGGCTGACGTAACCGAGACTGTCGGCCCCGATCCGGCGCCGTATCCCCTCGACGTCGCCGTCGTCGGTACCGTTGGCGATCAGCTCGGCGTGAGAGGCGAAGTCGATGCCGTAGAAGCACGGCCAGCGCACCGGTGGGCTGGCGATCCGGACGTGCACCTCGACCGCCCCGGCCTCGCGCAGCATCCGGACCAGGGCGCGTTGGGTGTTGCCCCGCACGATGGAGTCGTCTACCACGACCAGACGCAAGCCGTGGATGACATCGCGCAGCGGGTTGAGCTTGAGCCGGATGCCCAGCCGGCGGATCGTCTGGGACGGCTGGATGAAGGTGCGACCGACGTAGGAGTTCTTCACCAGCCCCTTGCCGTAGGGGATGCCTGAGCCCTGCGCGTAGCCGATCGCGGCTGGGGTGCCCGACTCGGGTACCGGGATGACCAGATCGGCCTCGGCCGGATGCTCCCGGGCCAGCCGGCGGCCGACCTCCAGCCGGGTGGCGTGCACGCCGCGCCCGGCGATCGTGGTGTCCGGGCGGGCCAGGTAGACGTACTCGAACACGCAGCCCTTGGGGTCGGGACCGGCGAAGCGGGAGCTGCGCAACCCACCCGCGTCGATGGCCAGCAGCTCGCCGGGCTCCACCTCACGGACGAAGCGGGCACCGACGATGTCCAGCGCCGCGGTCTCGCTGGCGACCACCCAGCCGCGCTCCAGCCTGCCCAGCACCAGCGGGCGGACGCCGTGCGGGTCTCGCGCCGCGTAGAGCGTGCTCTCGTCGCAGAAGACCAGCGAGAACGCTCCCCGCAGCTGGGGCAGCAGGCGCTGGGCGGCGTTCTCGACGCCGGTGTCCGCAGCGGTGGCGAGCAGCCCGGTGATCAGGTCGGAGTCGGTGCTCGCGCCGTTACGGGTGGGCACGCCGACCTTGCGGGACTGCGCCAGCAGCTCGGCGGTGTTGACCAGGTTGCCGTTGTGCCCCAGCGCCAGACCCGACCCGGTGGCCGTGGTGTCGAAGGTGGGCTGGGCGTTCTCCCAGGTACTCGAGCCGGTGGTGGAGTAACGGCAGTGCCCGACCGCGATGTGCCCGGACAGGGTGGACAGCACCTGCTCGTCGAACACCTGGCTGACCAGCCCGAGGTCTTTGAACACCAGCACCCGCGAGCCGTCGGACACCGCGATTCCGGCGGCCTCCTGGCCGCGGTGCTGCAGCGCGAACAGGCCGAAGTAGGCCAGCTTGGCGACCTCTTCACCGGGCGCCCACACACCGAAGACACCGCATTCCTCACGAGGTCCGGTGTAGTCGTGGCACTCTGCGCGGTAGTGGTCGGGATCATGTCGGGGCATGTCGTTGCCCACCTGCGACTCCCTGTATTCCCGAGTTCCGGTCTACCCACAAAACCTTCACAACCAAGCGACCCCACCGACACCCCCACTCTACGTCCCCTCCCTCTCCCCGTCGGCTCCGCATTCAGCGGGCTCAGCGGGGTAAACGGGGCGCTCATAACCCCGCTGAGCCCGCTGAATGCGTCGATCACACTAAGGGGAGGTAGGGGGAGAGGTCGGCGCGGGGGCCGGAGGCGGCGACGGCGCCGGAGGCCAGGGCGGTGGGCCAGGGGTGGCGGGCGGTCGCTAGGGCTAGCCAGGTTCGGGGGTCGGTCTCTATCACGTTGGGTGGGGTGCCTCGGGTGTGTCGGGGGCCCGCCACACACTGCACGGCGGCGAACGGGGGCACCCGCACCTCCACCGTGGCGCCGGGAGCCACCTGCGCCAGCGCGCGAAGGCTGAGCCGGACGGCCCGCGCCAGCTCGTCACGCGCGGGCGGGCGCCCATCACCGTCCAGCCACCCCGCGACCGCGGCGAGCGCGTCCCGCAGCTCACCGGCGTCGACTCGGTGGCGGCGCGTCATGTGCCTCTCCACGCGGGTACGGGGTGGGCGAACAGGGCCGGCAGCGTGCCGTCCCAGGCGGCGCGCAGCTCCTCAAGGGCGAAGGCGGCGACGTCGACGATCTCCAGCACGGGCCCGGCGCGGACCTCGCCGAGCCGGGTCACCGGCACCCGGTGCGCGGCGCACAGCTGCGCGACACGGTGTGCGCCGACGCCGGGCACGCCGATCAGGACGCGCGCGGAGGACTCGGAGAACAGCGCCACGAACGGACCGAGCGGCGCCGGCAGGCTCACCCGGGCGCCGAGGCCGCTCAGCAGGCAGGCTTCCACCAGCGCCTGCGCCAGACCGCCGTCGGACAGGTCGTGCGCCCCGCTCACCAGGCCGTCGCGGGACGCGGCGGCGAGCACCTCACCGATCGCCTGCTCGCGGGCCAGATCCACCGCGGGCGGCCGACCGCCGAGGTGCCCGTGCACCTCGTGCGCCCATTCGCTACCGCCGAGCTCGTCGCGGGTCTCACCGAGCAGCCAGACCCCGTCACCGGTACCGCCCAGCCCGGTCGGGATCCGTCGGCGCACGTCGTCGATCACACCGAGCACCCCGACCACCGGGGTGGGCAGGATCGCGGTGTCCCCGGTCTGGTTGTAGAAGCTCACGTTCCCCCCGGTGACGGGGATGCTGAGGGCCGCGCAACCGTCGGCCAGCCCGTGGACGGCCTGCTCGAACTGCCACATCACGCCGGGATCGGTGGGCGCGCCGAAATTGAGGCAGTTCGTCACGGCCAGCGGGGTGGCACCGGTGACCGCGACGTTGCGGTACGCCTCGGCCAGCGCCAGCTGGGTGCCGGCGTAGGGGTCCAGCGCGCAGTACCGGGCGTTGCAGTCGGTGGCCACCGCCACCCCGCGCTGAGTGGTCTCGTCGATGCGCACCATGCCCGCATCGCTGGGTGGCGCGAGCACGGTGCCGCCCCGCACGTACCGGTCGTACTGATCGGTCACCCAGGCCCGTGAGCACAGCCCGGGGCCGGCCACCATCCTCAGCACCGTGGCGCGCAGCTCGCCCGGTGTGGAGGGTCGCGTCAAGGCGTCCGGTGGGGACGCGTGCATGGCGTCCTGGGTGGACGGCCGTCGCGCCGGGCGGTGGTAGACCGGGCCCTCGTGGGCGAGGGTGCGGGGCGGCACGTCCACCACGGTCTCGCCGTGCCGGGTGATCACCAGTCGGTCGCCGTCGGTGACCTCACCGATCACCGTGGCGGTGAGGTCCCACTTGGCGCAGCGCGCCAGGAAGGCGTCCACATCGCCGGGACGCACCACGGCGCACATCCGCTCCTGGGACTCGCTGCACAGGATCTCGGCCGGCGTCATACCCGACGCCCGCAGCTGCACCGAGTCGAGATCCACCCGCATGCCTCCGTCGCCCGCGCTGGCCAGCTCGCTCGTCGCGCAGGACAGGCCCGCCCCGCCGAGGTCCTGGATGCCGACCACCAGGCCGGCGCCGACGACCTCCAGGCAGCATTCGACCAGCACCTTCTCGGTGAACGGGTCGCCGACCTGGACGCTGGGCAACTTCGCGCGACCCCCGCTGGAACCGCCGCCGAAGCTTTCGCTGGCCAGCACCGATACCCCGCCGATGCCGTCGCGGCCGGTGCGCGCACCGAACAGGACGATCTTGTTGCCGATGCCGCTGGCGTGCGCCAGGTGCAGGTCAGCCACCCGCATCACCCCCACGCACAGCGCGTTGACCAGTGGGTTTCCCGCATAAGAGGGGTCGAAGCCAAGCTCACCACCGATGTTGGGCAAGCCGAGGCAGTTGCCGTAGCCCCCGATACCGGCGACCACTCCGGGCAGCACCCGCGCGGTGTCGGCGGCGTCGGCGGGGCCGAAACGCAGCGAGTCGGCGACCGCGACCGGCCGGGCACCCATGGCCATGATGTCGCGCACGATCCCGCCGACCCCGGTCGCCGCGCCCTGGTAGGGCTCCACATAGGACGGATGGTTGTGTGACTCGATCTTGAACGTCACCGCCCAGCCGTCACCGACCTCGACGACACCGGCGTTTTCTCCGATACCGGCGAGCATCCGCTTCCGCATCGCCTCGGTGGTCGTCTCCCCGAGATAGCGCAGGTGCACCTTGGAGGACTTGTAGGAGCAGTGCTCGCTCCACATCACCGAGTACATCGCCAGCTCGGCCTCGGTCGGTGCCCGCCTGAGGATCTCACGAATCCGCGCGTACTCGTCGTCGGCCAACCCCAAGTCGCGGTAGGGCTGCGGCTGCTCCGGGTTGCGCACCCGTCGAGGGTATGCGGCGCTGTACACTCCGCCCACGCGGAGGAGGCGACCATGACCGATGCGCCGCGGGTGATCCCCTCCGGAGGGTGGACCGTCGAGCACCTCGACGCGCCCCCGGAGAGTCGCTACCGCCACGAGCTGACCGATGGAGCGCTGACCGTGGCGCCCTCATCATCGAGTCCGCACCAAGCCGTCGCGATGCGTCTCGGCGTCCGCCTGGAGGCACTCGCGCCCGAGCCGCTCATTGTGACGCAGGCCGTGGAGATCCGCTTCGGACGGCAGCTGACCCGCGTCCCCGACGTCCTGGTGGTGCGCAGCGACCAGCCGGGGCGGCACTGGTTCGCGCCGTCGGAGGTGCTGGTGGCCGTCGAGATCGAGTCACCGGGAAGCCACCGGGAGGACCGCGCCACCAACCCACGCTGTACGCCCGGTATGGAATCCCGCACTACTGGCGGATCGAGCTCGACCGGCCGTTGGTCAGCGTGCACTGCCTCGGGCACGGTGACTGCTACCAGATGACCGGAGCGGGCCCGCGGCTGGCCGTCAGCGAGCCGTTCGCCTTCGACGTCGCGGTCGCCGATCTGCTGCCGCGGTAGGCTGGGCGCGGTGAAGGTCCCGTCGTGCCCGCGCGAGGTCTCTAAGCGGGTAGCGCATCCAGCACCGCGTCGAGGACGGAGCGGAAGATGTCCAGCCCGTCGGTCGAGGGCCCGGTGAGCGGGTCGATCGCGTGCTCGGGATGCGGCATCAAGCCGACCACCCGGCCGTCGGCCGAGGTGATCCCGGCGATATCGTGCGCCGCGCCGTTCGGGTTGCCACCCAGGTAGCGGAACACCACCCGACCGTCGCCCTCCAGGCCGGCCAGCGTCGCCGCATCGGCCACGTACCGGCCCTCGATGGACTTCAGCGGCACCACGATCTCCGCACCGGGGGCATATCGGCCCGTCCAGGCGGTGGCGCTGGTCTCCACCCGCAGCCGCTGGTCGCGGCAGACGAAGCGCAGCCCGGCGTTGCGCACCAGGGCACCGGGCAGCAGACGAGCCTCACAGAGGATCTGAAACCCGTTGCAGATGCCCAGCACCGGGGTGCCGCGACGGGCGGCGTCAAGGACCACGCCCATCACCGGTTGGTGTGCGGCGATCGCGCCGGCTCGCAGGTAGTCGCCGTAGGAGAAGCCGCCGGGCAGCACTACCGCATCCACTCCGTGCAGGTCGGCGTCCGCGTGCCAGAGCGGTAGCGCCAGCGCCCCGGCGTGGCGCACGGCACGGGCCGCGTCCACATCGTCGAGCGTGCCGGGGAAGGTGATGACGCCGATCCGGCAGGGACCGATCTGCCGGGGAGTGATGTCCCCGGGACTGATCTCACCGGGACTCACAGTCGGCGTACCGTCCAGTCCTCGATCACCGGGTTGGCGAGCAGCTCACCCGCGATCCGATGCAGTGTCTCGGCGTCGACATCGTCCTCGACATCGAGCTCGAAATGCTTGCCCTGCCGCACGTCGCGCACCCCGTGCAAACCCAGCCGGGGCAACGCGCGCGCGATCGCCTGACCCTGCGGGTCGAGGATCTCGGGTTTGGGAACGACGTCGACAACCACTCGGGGCACGCTGTAAGAGGCTACCCGTGCTCGGCCCGCACGTGGCACGCTTGGCCGTAGGTGCGGCGGGCCCAGGATAAGAGCATCAGCGCAGGAGGGGGTACCCGCGTGCAGATCATTCACTTCCGGCAGTCCTGTGTGCTGGTCGAGACCGGGACGGCTCGGCTGCTGCTGGATCCCGGGATCTACTCCGCCGGCTACCACGAGCTCACCAGGCTGGACGCGATCCTCATCACCCACCAGCACCCTGACCACCTCGACCTTCAGGCGCTGCCCGCGCTGCTGACCGCCAACCCGGCGGCGCGGCTACTGGTCGACTCCGGCTCGGCACCGCAGCTGGCCGAGGCGGGCATCGCGCACGAGGTGGTGGGTCCTGGGCACCGGGTGGAGCTGGCCGGCACGGGCGTCGAGGTGATCGGCGGTGACCATGGCGTGATCCACCCCGATATCCCCGTCGTGCCGAACAACGGCTACCTGATCGAGGGCGACGCCGGCACGATCCTGCACCCCGGGGACTCGTTCGCGCCACCCGAGCACGACGTCGAGGTGTTGCTACTGCCCACCGCAGCGCCGTGGCTCAAGCTTTCCGAAGCGGTGGACTACCTCCGGGCCATCACCCCGTCCCTCGCGGTGCCGATCCACCAGGCCATCTTGGCCAAGCCGAACAAGCACTACGACCTGTTCCGCGAGCTTGCACCCGCTGGCACCGACATCCGGATCGCGGCGCACGCCGAGCCTCTTAAGCTCTGACCCCGACAAGCTCTGACCCGATCGGCACGAGGTGAAGGTCGTGGGGGTGTCGACCGGGCCTGGCCGGCACCCCCACGCCACGATGGACCACTCGTGGAAACTCCTGCGACTACTTGGGTGCGACACCCACCAGGCCAAGAAGATCGCCGGTGTCACCCACGATAGGCAACCCTTGCAGCAGGTTGCCCAGAACCGACGGCAGTTGCACCGGGGACGGCAGCGACAGAGCCGGCAGCCCAAGTGCCGAGATCTGCGGCAGCAGGTCCAGCGCCGGCAGTCCCATCTGGGCGGCTGCGGGATCCTGCCGGGCGGACGCCGCAGCCATCTCCCGCAACACACCCGCGTTGCCCGACCTCAGGAGAATCGGAGAGGTCTCGATCCCGAACGCATTGCCGTTGACCGTGCCGGTGAACGGAGCAGTGCCGACCTGCTGTCTGATGAACCCGGTGTCGCCCTTGATGCCCTGGGCGGTCCTGATGACATCATCAGCCTGCCCTGTGACGACGACGACCCGGCTCCTGATGTCGTACACATTGTCGAGGGTTCCGGCGAGCTCCCCATCGATGGAGTGCACGTAGGAGTTGATCGACCTAGCGCTACCCAGAACCATCACCAAGTTCGGAGCAATCGTACCGACAGCCTTGTTGATATCCAGCACCGAGCCGTTGATCTGCTTAGCGGATTTGTTGATCGGACCCACAGCATCGTTGACCTGCTTGAGGCTGGTGTCGATACTGCTGGCGGAGTCGGCGATGCGACCGATGGTCGGGCTGAGGTTCTGGGCCGCATCACGGATCTGGTTCGCGGTATTAGAGACGCTGGTGAGGACCGGAACCGTGTTGAGCTTGCTGTTGATCGGCGTCAACGCACTGTTGATGGTGCCGACCCGACTCTCGATCCGGTTAGCGGCTGCCAGGATGCCCGTCAGGAAGATCACCGCAGTCAGCGCCCAGAGGACGACGATCACGAGCATGATCCCTGGTAGGGCTTGGGATGTTAAGCGTCGCATCAGTCACCTCCTTTACGGGTGGCACTTGAACGGAGGCAGCAGGGACAGCGTGGGGGAGGTGCAGATGTTGGTCAGGTGGCGGTTCGTCTCCTGAAGCTGAAGGTTGATGGTGCTGGTGTCGTTCTGGATACCTTGCAGGAGCCCGTTGATGACGTTGACCTGCGGAGTGACCAAGGCGGTGCCCCGGCTGTCGATGTTCTGGACCGACTCCAGCGTGCCGTCGATCGACTGCGCGAGGCCGAGGACGTTCAGCAGCACGTTGGAGGTGTCGATCAGGGAGGTGGAGATGGCCGCTACCGACTGCGAGGCGCCCACCAGGGTGCCCGAGGTGTTCACCAGCGAACCTGATGTGTTGACCAGCGAGGCGGACGTGTCCTTCAACGAGGCGTCGATGGACTGCGCCGTACCCCTGATCGACACCAGCGAAGCGGTGGCGTCGGCCACCTGGCCGCGGATCGGCTTCAAGGCGGAATCGATGTCGGTCAGCGCGGCGTTGATCGTCTGGATGTAGTTCGGCAGAGGCTGGACGTTACCCGTGGCGCCCGTCACCGAGCTGGACGCCGTGAACAGCCCGTTATCAATCGACTCGAGCGCTCGCACGATGCCGATCAGGAAGCCGATGACGACGATGACGACGATGAGCCCGAGCGTAGTGAAGATCCACAGAAACCGAGCGAACGAGCTACCGGTGGCAGGAGGCGGGACAGTCGCCGACGTTCTAGAGAATTGCTGTGTTGTCATCTTCCATCCTCCTAGCAGCGCGGCGACGGCGGGTTGATCAGGTTAAGACGGACCTTGGCATCGATGCAGCGAGACGTCAGCTCCGCGTTGATCGCCTGGTTGACGATGTTGCCGGTGTCGATCTTGATGTTTCTGGCGATGAGGACCGTCCTGGCCAGAGCATCATTGATGTTCGCCGCGTCGATGTCGATGCGCTGCGCAACGTCGAGGATGGCTGCGGCCCGGTTGTTGATGCCCTTCGCGGTGCTGTTGATCGCGAAAGCGGTACCGTTGATCGTTCCGACGTTGGTGTTGATGTCCCTGGCGCTCCCGTTGATGGTGGTCGCCGTACCGTTGATCGTCGCGGCCGAGCCGTTGATGGTCCCGGCGGTGCCGTTGATCGACTTGGCCACACCGTCGATGTCACGAGCGGTGGCGTCGGCCGTGTTGAGCAGACCCTGCAGCGGCTTCGCGCTCTGCAAGATCGAAGCGGCAAGCTCGTTGGTCCGGTTCAGCTGGATGACCGAGTTGGTCGCGACGTCGATGTTGCCGGCGTTTCCAGAGATAGTCTGCGCCTTCTTGTCGATGCTCTGCGCCGCAGCCAGGGTTCGGGCCAGCAGCGCAGCCGCTATGCCGATGACCACGACACCGACGACGAGGATGACGACACTGACAACGTTGAACAGTCCAGCTCCTCCAGATCCGCTGGATCGAGCATCCGTTCTAGCCAACTCCACCACCGCTTCCTTAGTGCAGGATTTTTCATGCAGGGAAGCGTGCTGGGCGGGGAGTCACGGCGGGACAGACGAGTGTCGCCGCAACGGCCGACGCCGCTGGGACGGCCTCCTTTCTCAACACGCCTCCCCGGGGCAGCTGCTCCCGTCAGGTACGCGGCAGCTTGGAGGAAGTCGACCAAGAAAGCAAGTGGGTGACCGTGAGGACGGAGTGTAGTGACCTCGCCCGCCTCCGGACCCGCTCACGCCGGGCGAGGGCGGCCGTTCCCGCCCTCCGCGACCGCCTCGACTCGGGTTTTGGTGATCAGCTCATCGTGTTTGAGCTGCGCAGATAGGCGGGAGAACAGATGCGGTCGCGGTGCGCGACCGGGCGTCTGGAGCCGAAAACGCGGGCTGTCTACCCACCGTATGCTTCTGGGAGGGCAGTTACCTACCGTCACAATTTTCTGAGTGACCCAGCAGTAACATGCCGAGGTTGGGCGTCATTTCCGACCGATAACTACATTGAGTCAGCGAGCCACCCTAATGGGTGGATATTGGATCGTTCACCCGAAATAGCCACCAGGACGCGTGTCCCAAGGTCCGGAGTGCAGCCGGCAACCGGCGGGCCACGAGCAGGAGGAACCCGCCTGCCCCAGGGCGCCCACGGCCGTTTCAAGATCATTATTTGAGGGGTTCGCGTGGGGATGGACCACTGTCACCGGGTGCGGGCAGGAGGGGTCGGTATTCCTTGGTGGATCGCGCCCGCCGGGGCGGTATCGGGGTTTGATCGCCGGAAGTGAGCCGTGGCCGTTCGGTAGTGAACGGCCACGGCTCACTTCCGTCGATCAAGGTGGTCGAGTCGAGTCCTGGCGCAAGCTCCGAATCAATGATCTTGAAACGACCGCGGGGTGCCCGAGGAGGGGTCAGTCGAAGCGTCGCACCAGACGTACCAGCACCCAACTCACGACCAGCCAGAAGGCCGCGGCGAGGCCGTAGTCGACCACGATGCGCGTCCTGGTGTCGGGCGGCGCGAACAGGCCGCGGAAGCCCAGCTGAAGACGGTCCGCCCAGTACGCCACGAACCTGGTGATGTCGTTGGTGGGGTTCGCTTCACCTAACGTGAGCACCACATGCGCCACCAAGATCAGGACGAAGAGTCCGCCCACGATCCGGATCACGCTCGCGAGGGCCGCAGCGATCCTGGCTCGCCTTTCGCGGACCGACGTACGGCTGGAGGCCATGACCGCGAGTCTGCCACGGACGACACCATGCGTGCCGGAATGCTCACCGGACATGTTCGGCGACCAGGCGCCCAGTCAGGCGCCCAGTCAGGCGCCCAGTAATGTCCACTCGCGCCCTCTCGGATACCGGGACGGCGGTTGCGCACCGCCCGGTGGCCCCGGCTACCGTGACGGCGTGGCACGCGCCCTCCTGCTTCGCCGCCGCGATGGGGTCTGACGACGACCGGCCCCCCGTCGCGGAGTCGCCCGCGCGCATCCGCCGGTCGGATTTCCCCGGTTACCCGGCTTACCCGGCTACAGAGAGCGCAGAAGCAGAAGATGACTCCCAGGCCCGTTGACATCGGCGCCGGCACATTCGCCTCAGGTGACACCAGCCGCATCCGGCCGCCCGCCGGCTCGGCTCCAGCCGATCAGTCCTCATGGAACCTCCAGCGCGGCAGCGCGATGCCCGTACACCGCTACCGGCCCTTCGGCCGGACTGTGGAGCCGGTGTCCCTCCCAGACCGCACCTGGCCCGACGTCACGATCAGCCGGGCACCGCTGTGGTGCGCAGTGGACCTGCGAGACGGCAACCAGGCTTTGATCGATCCGATGAGCCCGGTCCGCAAGCGGCGCATGTTCGAGCTGCTGGTGCGGATGGGCTACAAGGAGATCGAGGTCGGGTTCCCCTCCGCGAGCCGGACCGACTTCGACTTCGTCCGCGAGATCATCGCCGAGGACGCGGTGCCCGAGGACGTGCGCATCCAGGTGCTCTCACAGTGCCGGCCCGAGCTGATCGAGCGTACCTTCGAGGCACTACAGGGTGCGCAAAAGGCGATCGTGCACATCTACAACTCGACCTCGATCCTGCAGCGCCGGGTGGTGTTCAGGGAGGAGCGCGAGGGGATCAAGAAGATCGCCACCGCCGCGGCCGAGATGCTGGTGGAGTACGCGGATAAGTACTCCGACACCGACTTCCGGTTCCAGTACTCGCCGGAGTCTTACACCGGCACCGAGCTGAGTTACAGCGCGGAGGTGTGCAACGCGGTCACCGAGATCTGGCGGCCCACTCCGGACGCGCCGGTGATCCTGAATCTGCCGGCCACCGTCGAGATGGCCACCCCGAACGTCTACGCCGACTCCATCGAGTGGATGCACCGCAACCTGGAAAGGCGCGACGCGGTGATTCTCTCGCTGCATCCGCACAATGACCGCGGCACCGCGGTGGCCGCCGCCGAGCTGGGCTACCAGGCCGGCGCGCAACGCATCGAGGGCTGCCTGTTCGGCAACGGGGAACGTACCGGAAACGTGTGCCTGGTGACGCTGGGAATGAACCTGTTCAGCCAGGGCATCGATCCTCAGATCGACTTCTCCGACATCGACGAGATCCGCCGCACGGTGGAGTACTGCAACCAGCTGCCGGTGTCTGAGCGTCATCCCTATGGTGGTGACCTGGTCTACACCGCGTTCTCCGGTAGCCACCAGGACGCGATCAACAAGGGACTGCGGGCGATGCGGGCCGACGCTGCGGCGGCCGGCGTCGACATCGGCGAGCACCGCTGGGAAGTGCCGTACCTGCCCATCGACCCGAAGGACGTCGGGCGCACCTACGAGGCCGTGATCCGGGTGAACTCGCAGTCGGGCAAGGGCGGTGTCGCCTATGTGATGAAAGCCGAGCACCAGCTGGATCTGCCGCGCCGGCTACAGATCGAGTTCTCCCGGATCATCCAGCAGCACACCGATACCGACGGTGGCGAGATCTCGCCGCAGCAGATCCGGGACATCTTCGCGGAGCACTACCTGGACCGGCGGACCCCCCTGCGGGTGCTGCGGCACCGGTTGTCCGACGACGGCGAGGGCCATGACGAGATCTGCGCCGATGTGCTGGTGGAGGATGAGGAGCACCAGATCAGCGGATCGGGCAACGGTCCGATCGCGGCCTTCGTGGATGCCCTGGCCGCGCTGGGCTTCGACGTCCGGGTGCTCGACTACTTCGAGCACGCGATGTCAGCCGGGGACAATGCCGCAGCGGCGGCATATGTCGAGTGCACCGTCAGCGAGCAGGTCCTGTGGGGCGTCGGCGTCTCCGGGTCCATCGTCACCGCCTCACTCAACGCCGTCGTGTCGGCGGTGAACCGCGCCCTGCGCTGAGTCTTCTCCTGGGCCACAGCTCACTTCCGACGATCATCCCGGCCACCACGCAGGCTGAGCGGCCTCCCCGGGGTCACGCTCACCGACCTCTGCGGTTTGTCCATCCCGCTCGGCGGGAATGACCCTGGCAGTAGCCCGAAGGGAACTATCGATGAGTGCGGTACGACCGTCGGCCGACGAAGAGCGACTGGCCAGGGGCCTCGGCTGGCTGAGTATGGGGTTGGGAGTCGCGCAGCTGCTGGTACCCGGACACGTCAACCGGCTCATCGGGGTCGCCGGTACCCGCCGTAACCGAGTGGTCATGCGGGCGGTCGGTCTACGCGAGCTGGGTGGCGCGGTCGGCATTCTCGGCCGTTCCCGGCCCGTGGGCTTTCTGTTCGCCCGCCTCGCCGGCGATGCCATGGACCTGCTGCTCCTGCGGGCCGCCCGCCGAGACACGGGCAACGCCCGATACCGGGTGGCGACCGCGGCCGTCGCCGGCGTCGCGGTGCTGGACCTGGTCGCCGGCGCACAGACCAGTCGCTCCGCTCCGCCTATGGTGGCCGCGGCCTTCCGCGGCCTGGCCGAGCTGCGGCAGGCGCGCGCGTTCCATCCCCGCGGGCTGATGCTCGCCGGGGAGCTCACCATCGGAGCGGGGAGCGGCCTTCCGGTGGACGCGGGAGCCCGGCCGGTGGTCGCCAGGCTCTCCAAGGGCGTGGGCACACCGGGTGGGGCTCCCGACATCCTCGGACTCGCCGTGCGCATCCCGACCGGCGAGGGACCCGCGGCGTCCTGGGACCTCGCGTTGTCCAGCTCGGGAAGCGGGGCCCTGAGCCGGATGGTTCCGCTGCCGGCCCGGCGATGGGGCGCGGCGCGCTACGGCAGCATCGTTCCCTACCGCTACGGTGGTCGACGAGTGTGGCTGCTCGCGGTACCTGAAGACGGTCACCCCCCCGGACCCGCATCGTTGACGCGGTTGCAGCGGTGGATAGGCGAGCACCCGCTGCGGTTCACCCTCCACACCGGACTCAGCGCCGGCGGCTGGCGGGAGGCCGCCAGGTTGACGCTGCACACCGTGCTACCCGGCACTGAGGCGGACCGGGTGGCCTTCGACCCGATGACGAACCGCCCTCCAGAACTTCGAATGTCTCCACGCTGGCTCAGCCGGATGCGTGAGCGGGCCT
>Ga0213882_10000295_pt1 | contig 18571 bp, 17 predicted proteins | sample BarmaccoBMER_R09_FD_160106 | JGI IMG/M metagenome (GOLD analysis project Ga0213882, IMG submission 160106) | Barbacenia macrantha exposed rock microbial communities from rupestrian grasslands, the National Park of Serra do Cipo, Brazil - ER_R09 ...
ACTCTGCGCCCGCGCACGGTTCATGAATTCGAGAAGTATGCGGCCCTCATCGAGCAGCAATTAAACGAGCGCTGGAGCGGCACGCGCCCATTCTTAGCGATTGACGAGTCGTTGCAGGAGAAGTCGAAGGTCCTCGCTGGAGAAATGCTGATTCGCCCAGGAACGGAGGCGAATCCGATCAGTATTTCGAACGGGCTGATTCATGATTGGCTCGGCGACGTTTTTATACCCAACACGACGGTAGCGAAGGTGCTGGGAATCCTTCAGAATTATGACCGGCATCATGAAATCTATCCCGAAGTTATCGAGTCGCGGTTGATTGAGCGAAAGGGAAATGACGTGAAGGGCTACTGGCGCTTGGAGCGCAAGAATCCAATCGTGACGGTGGATTTCGATGTGTACCAGGACGCGCATTACGAGCAGATCGCGCCCAGTAAGTGGGTTTGCCGGGCTTACGCGAAGGATATCTCAGAAGTGGACAACCCTGGGTCATCTGGCGAGAAGAAGTACTCGCCCGGCGAGGGTTCGGGCTTCCTCTGGCGTGTGTACGCATATTGGAGCTTGCAGGAGATGAGCGGCGGCGTTCTTGCGGAGAATCGTAGCCTGTCCCTCTCGCGCGACATCCCTTTGGCAGTCTCCTGGATCATCAAGCCCTTTGTCCAGGATGTTCCGAGACAATCTTTGGAATCTACCCTGAAGAACACTCGCAGGGCCGTCGCGAGCGCTCCGTTGAATTGATTCCCCGCGCTGAAATGATTCGCGGCGCGTACCAGTGTCTGGCCATCACGCATCCAGTAAACAGGAATCCATCATGTTCGGAAAGCAAGGAAGAGGGCTCAAGCTCCTCAAGATTCTGGCGGGAATCGCAATACCTCTCGGCGCGGTGTGGTTTTGGAGGCGGAATTGCACTTGCCGGGACCAAACCGAGAGAGACAAGCAAGACCAGCTCCAAGAGATCGCTGTCGAGGACAGTTTTCCTGCAAGCGACCCGCCCGCAAGCTGGTGAGCCAACGGGAAATTCCGCTATACTGATGCCTGATAATGCGTGAGAAGGCTTCCTCCTTTCAACCCGTTGCGTTTACATTGACCGTCGCCGCGGCGCTTCTGCGGCTGGCTCCCCATCCACCGAACTTCACTCCGGTCGGCGGTGTTGCGCTATTCGGCGGAGCGAGGCTACGGGGTTGGCAGGCGTACGGGATTCCAGTCCTGGCCATGCTGGTGACCGACCCGATTCTGAGCCGCTTGGCCGGTTATTCTGCCTATTCCTGGGCGACTGTCGTCATTTATGCTTGTTTTCTGATCAACGTGGTTCTCGGTCGCGTGTTTCTCAGACACACTTCGAACCCCGCGCGAATTGCCTCTATCGTGTTAATCGGAAGCATTCAGTTCTTTCTGCTCACAAACCTTTATGAATGGTGGGCGGGCGTGTCGCTGTATCCGCATACCTGGACGGGATTAGTCACGTGCTATGAGGCTGCGCTTCCCTTCTTCGGGCGCACGCTTCTGGGGGATCTCTTCTACTCGGCAGTACTGTTCGGTGCTCACGCGTTCGTCAGCCGAAAGCTCGAGGCCAACAAAACGGCTGCAGCTTGAGTCTGCTTACGCTCTAGGCTGTTTACTCGTAGCGCAACGCTTCCGTCGGATTAAGCTGCGAAGCGCGCCTTGCCGGCAAGAGGCCGAAGCCGACCCCTACGGCAAACGAAACCGCAAAAGCAACGAGCACGGAAAGCAAAGAAATGGGCACGTGCACCTGCTGCGTGATCAGGCGAACGCTGAGGGGCAGAGCCAGTCCGACTATGATTCCGACGAAGCCGCCGCTGAGGCTGATGAGAACGGATTCGACCAGAAACTGCAGCAGTACATCTCGGCGGGAGGCGCCCACGGCCATGCGAAGTCCAATCTCGCGGGTTCGCTCTGTAACGGTAACCAGCATGATGTTCATGATGCCGATTCCCGAGATCAACAGGGCAATCGTCGAGACGATGATCAATACGATCGTGAGAATGGTCGCGATCCGATCCGCCGTTTCCAGGATCGCGCTCAAATTCTGCACATTGTACTTCGCTCCAGCCCGATGGCGCCGCTCCAGGATGTCGTTGACCTGCTGAGTCACGCTGAGCACATCGGCCGCATTGCGTACCGCGATGTAGACAGGGTTGATGCGCTCATACGGCATGAAGTACTCCATCACCGTAATTGGGACCAGGATAGTTTCGTCCGTGATCTCACCCTGCCCCATGGTGGTGGTCTTCTCACGGAAGGTCCCGATTACAGTGAACTCGAGCTGGCTGATTTTGATAGTCTGACCCAGCGCAGCCTGCTGGCTTCCGAACATCTTGACCGCCAGCTTGTCTATGAGCATTGCGACATGCTCGCGTAGGGTCACGTCGCTTTCATCGATTGCGCGGCCATTCAGGATAACGAGATTGCGAACCGTTGCGTACTGATCGTCAACGCCATCCACCGTAACCTCTCGCACTTTGCCGTTCGTCACGATTTTGTCGTGCGTGTTCATTACGGCTGACGCTGCGATGATCGTGCTCCCCAGGTCCTCGCGTATCGCTTGTACGTCGCCAAGCTTGACGAAGTCGCCTTCCACTTCGGCGATATTCTGTCCACCGGCTTCGTAATCCGCATACACGAGATTCGAGCCGATTCCGCGAATCTGGTCGAGGATCAGATCCTTGCTGGCAAGAGAAATGGTGACGACGAGAATGACGGACGCATTCCCGATGATGAGCCCCAGAGCTGTGAGAAACGTACGAAGGCGGTTCGCGTGCAGAGCCTGCAGGCTGAAGCTGACCGCCTCGGTGAGGTTCATCTACTCTCAGTGATACCAACCGGGAGAGATGCGGAGCGGAAATCCTGCACGGGTACCCATATTGGTTATGCGCCGCCAACTTGCCTCAGCAGCCGAACCGCTTCCTGCTTAGGCGGATCGTCGGCCGTGACGGGCGCTTGCACGTATTTGACCAGCAACTCCTTTGCTTCGTCCAGGTTTCGCTTCTGCTGAATATAAATGCCGGCAGTCGCCAGCCATAGACGGGGCGAATTCGGGGCCGTCTGCCGCGCTTGAGAAAGAACGGAGTCACTCTCGCTCACGTGCCCCTGACTAGCCAGCAGCTTGGCGAGTTCTATCAAATGGCCGACGCTTCGCGGCGCCGCGGCGATGGATTGCCGCAGTTCCCGTTCTGCGTCGTGGTATTCCTTCTTTTTCTGGGCGACCTTCGATCGCTGAAAATAGGCCTGAGCAGGATCGACGGCAGCCATTTTGGCGGTAACTCCGAGCGCCTTGTCGTATCCACCGCCCATAAAGCCCGGGGCTTCCAAGTAATAGTCGAAAAGATCATCCAGAGCATCACTATTTCGCGGATCCAATGCCACCGATTGCTCAAAAGCCTGGCGAGCCTTGGAAGCCCATCCGATCGCAGATAGTGGATTGGAAGTTTCCGCGCGCCTACCGTACGCTCGACCAAGCCAATCCGTGTACTCGGCGTTTTGAGGACAGCCCTGAACAGCTTTTTCCAGGAACCCGCTCGCTTTTTTGAAATCAGCGAGCATGAAGTAATCGCGCCCGAGCAGGAATTGCACCGCCGGGTCCGTAGACTGTTTATCGAGCAGCGCGATCGAGCGCTCGTAATCGGTGTGCGTATACAACTCCTCCGCCCGATTTGGCGCCGCCGAAAAGCCGGGAAGTGACGCTAGCGCGAGCGCGCCTACAAGAATCCGCACGCGAATATCTTGAGACAAAGCAACCTCTTTTGTTTTGCCTTTTATTTTAAGCCAATTAACCAGATGTTCACGAGCGGCTCGAGGTTGCGGCGGACCGCGCCAGAACGTTCGGAAGGTATAGTATTGTTAGGCTGAATTTCATTCAGGAAGGTAACAAACCTATGCTCGCTCAGTTGCGACGCTCGCTCCTCTTGACCGGTTTCGCTCTCCTGGCGGCCGGCTGTGTCTGGGCTCAAACTACGACGATTGAAGGTGACGTCAAGGGTGCGAACGGAGAGGGCGTCAAAGGCGCGGTAATTCACTTAACACGTACAGACATTAAGGGAAATTACGAAGTCAAATCTGACAAGAAGGGCCATTGGATCTACACGGGCTTGCCCATGGGTAAGTTCGACATCACCTGCTCCATCAACGGCCAAGTAGTCGACAAAGTGAACGGCGTCCAATCGAAGTACGGCGACCCGACCGAAGTCAATTTTGACGCGGCTAAAGCTGCACAGCAGCAAGCCGCAGCGCAGCAAGCCAACGCGAGCGGCGAGTTAAGCCAAGACCAAGCTCGCGGCATGAGCAAAGAGCAGAAAGAGCAGTATGAAGCTCAATTGAAGAAGAACTCCGAGGCTATCAAGAAGAACAAGGCTCTGAACGACACCTTCAACGCGGGGCAAGACGCGCTGAAGGCCGCGCAGGCCGATACCGATCAGGCAAAGAAAGCCACGGATTACCAGACTGCCGTTGACGCCTTCAACAAGGGCGCGGAAATGGATGCCGGCCAGGCGGCGATCTGGAACAGCCTCGGCGAAGCGTACACCGGGCTGGCAAAGACCCAAACGGGAGACGCTCAGACGAAATCCTATGATCAGGCCGTCGACGCTTACAAGAAGAGCCTTGCGCTCCCACCGCCTAAAGGGCAGGAGAATGATGATGCTAAGCGGCAGGCCGCAATTTACAACCAGATCGGAAACATCTATGGTGCCGAAAAGAAGATGCCCGAAGCCACCGACGCTTTGAACAAGGCGGCTCAACTGGATCCAGCAATGGCCGCAAAGGCCAATTTCAATATGGGCGCAAATCTGGTCAACGGCGGACACCCGGATCAGGCAGCCGAGTTTTTCAAGAAGGCCGCCGATGCCGATCCAAATTATGCTGAGGCCTGGTTTCAATACGGCAGTTTGCTCATGATGAAGGGTGCCGTTGATCCGAAGACTGGGCAGCAGACCTATCCTCCAGATACGGCAACAGCTTTGAAGAAATACCTGGAACTCGATCCAAACGGCAAGCACGCGCAAGAAGCGACTTCGATGCTGCAGGCCATGGGTGAGAAGGTACAGACCAACGTGACGGTTAAAAAACCGAAGAAGTAGTTCGGGAATCCCCGTCAAATTTAAGTGTGGGCAGTGGTTCGCTCACACACTCGTTAAATCATGTTTCGCGCCATCCTCGAATTGATCATCACAATCATCGTTGTGATGGCGGCCAGGGCTATATTGAACAGCTTCCTTCGAGGTTTATCTAAAGCCTCCCGGGACGCGTTCCAGGAATCGCAGCACCAGAACCAGCGCAATTCGGGTCCAGCAACGCCCCCCGCCAGCGCGGCCGGCGAATTGCACAGGGATCCCGTTTGCGGCACCTACGTTGCCGAATCGACCCGCTTTCGACGGCAAGCTGGCGGACAGACCTTTTATTACTGCTCTGAAAACTGCCGGGAAAAGCATGCCCTCGTGGCGCGATAGGCAAACTTATACAGTAGCTTCGGTCAACCACTGCGGATGCTGGATGGTTCCGTCGAACTCCGTAGTAGTTTTGAAGGGCTCGAATTCACCGTTCTGCGCGGCCGAGCGGGTCTTGGCCAAGATCGCGATCACTTGAGCCTCTGTCATCGGCCGAAAAGTCCGGGCCGCCTCGAACGCCTGATCGAGAATCCGCATAGTGTCACATCCCGTAATCACGACAGAGGTCGGCAGATTGAGCGCATAATGCAGACACTCTATCGGAGTGACCGTATTGCTCTGCAGAATGATGCCGCTTCCCATTGGCTTCATTCCCAGCACGGCAATTCCCTGCTCCACCAGTTTCGGCACAACATTATTCGCGAAGCTGCGGAAATGAGCATCCATCGGATTCAGCGGCATTTGGCAGCTATCGAAATGGAAGTTGTGCTGTTTCGCGACATCGAGCATCCGTTCGTGAACTAAGGGATCTTTGTGCCCGGTGAAACCGATATATCGGATCTTGCCGGCCTGCTTAGCTGCAAGGAGAGCCTCGAGCGCGCCGCCTTTGGCGAAAAAGCGATCCGGATCATCCAGACGGATGTTCTCGTGGAACTGGATCAGGTTGATGTGATCCGTTTGGAGCCGCTGTAAAGATTGATCAATCTGGGCCGCCGCGGCTTTTTTGGTCCGGCCATCGAACTTGGTCATCAGAAATGCCTTCTGTCGGTAACCGTCGCGAAGAGCCTTCCCCATGCGGATCTCTGACACGCCGTCGGCGTAATCCCAGCAATTATCGAGGAACGTAATCCCCCGATCCAACGCTGAACGGACAATCCGAATGGCCTCTTGCTCGGACGGCACCGAAATGTGATACCCGCCCAGCCCAATAGCAGAGACACGCTCGCCGGTGCTCCCCAATTGGCGGTAGATCATGCCGGATGACGCCGTTTCGGTGGATTGCGCTCGGGCCAGAGCTGCCAGTCCCGCGCCCGCAATCAGATTCAATGCCTCTCGCCTGTCCATTTGCCTATCCTCTACTCGAATTGACAATGACGGCCGCCCCTGCTGTTACAACGGAAATAATGAACTGGACAGCAGCAGGCGCGTTCCTAATGGCATTGGCAGTAGGATCGGGCGCATTCGGCGCGCATGGCCTCCGTGGCCGGCTGGACGCGTATTCAATGTCGGTATACGAAAAGGCCGTCTTCTATCATTTCGTGCACGCGCTCGGCATCCTCCTGGTTTCTCTGCTGGCGCGCACGGGCGGAATTCCGATCGCAGCTCAGGCACGAGTCGGTTGGTTGTTGCTGATCGGAATTGTTCTCTTCTCGGGAAGCCTCTACGCCCTCGCAATTTCCGGTGTCCGCGTGCTCGGCGCAATCACGCCGTTCGGAGGGATCGCGTTTATCGTGGGTTGGCTCTGGCTTACTTACGAGGCGCTTAGAGCCGTTCGCGCGGTCCGGGCCTGAGCTCGAATCTGGACCAAAGTTCGCGTTCCGAGTCCATTGGGTAACTCGTAGCGGCAAACGATCTCTGCGTCTAAATTCGCCGAGCGGCTCTCCTCGATCTCCTGATCGACTTCGGGGCCCTTGTAGAGCATTAAAGTTGAGCCTTGCCTGAGCGGCTTCTTAAACAGTTCAACTAATTTGTGCATGGGCGCTACGGCGCGAGCAATGATAATCTCCGGAAGCTGCGCGAGCGCCCGCTGCTCGGCTCGCTCGGCGACTACTTTCACGTTGTGCAATTCAAGTGCCTCCACGGCCGAATCTACAAACCGAGCCTTTTTTTGGATGGATTCAGCCAAGGTAAACTGCGTGCCCGGCAGCACAATCGACAGCGGCAAACCAGGAAAGCCGGCGCCCGTTCCGGCATCTAAGACGCGGCGGGCTAATACGAAGTGCTTCCACGGAGCCACCGAATCGTAGACATGCTTGATCGCTGCATCTTGTGGACCGGTGATGCGGGTGAGATTCATCGCCTCATTCGCTGCGAGAATTAGATGAAGATGCTGGGCCGCTTTGGCAATCAGCCTTTCACGGTACGGCAACTCAAGCGGTAGTACTCGCTCCAGTTCCTCCTCGAACTGCACGCTCCCATCATTGCATTCACAACAATGAGATTGCATTGGTACGCGAACATAGAAATGCATGTTGAGAGCTGGAATCGTTGGCCTACCCAACGTCGGAAAGAGCACGCTGTTCAACGCGGTCACGCAAACGCGGAAAGCGCTGGCCGCCAATTACCGTTTCTGCACAATTGAACCGAACACCGGAATTGTGACGGTACCGGACGATCGTTTAGCCGTGCTCGCGAAAATGAGCGCCTCAGCGAAAATCATACCCGCCGTATTCGAATTCGTAGACATCGCTGGACTGGTGAAAGGCGCCAGCAAAGGAGAAGGACTCGGCAATCAGTTCCTCGGCCACATTCGGGAAGTGGATGCAATTGTCCAGGTAGTGCGATGCTTCGAAGACCCTAACATCGAACACGTGATGGATACGATCGACCCCGTTCGCGATATCGAGATCATCAACACGGAGCTCGTCCTCGCGGACCTGGAGTCAGTCGAGAAGAGGAAAATCAAGCAACAGAAAGCGGCTAAGAGCGGCGACAAGAAAGCGATTGCCGAGCTAGAACTGTTGGACCGCCTGGGGGAGCATCTGGATAAGGGCAAGACTGTTGTTACGGCCGATCTTTCGCCCGACGACAAGACCGCGGTGAAGGGCTTTTTTCTGCTTACTTCAAAACCAACGCTCTTTGGCTGCAATGTCGCCGAAGGAGATCTGGCGACCGCCGACGAGAATAAGTACGTCGCGCAGGTAAGGAGCTATGTTGGCGAACATCATGATACGGGGGCAGTGGTCGTTTCGGCTGAAATCGAATCTGAGCTGGTTACTCTGACCGAAGAAGAGCGAGCGGAGTACCTGGCCGGTTTAGGGGTCAGCGACACGGGCGCCAGCAATCTGATCCGTGAAGCGTACACGCTGCTTGGCCTAAGAACGTATCTGACGACCGGCGAAAAAGAGACGCGCGCCTGGACGATTCACCCGGGTGAGAAGGCCCCGCAAGCTGCGGGTGTGATCCACTCCGATTTCGAGAAAGCCTTTATCTCGGCCGAGTGTGTTTCTTACGATGATCTGGTAACAGCGGGCTCCTTTGCTCGAGCGCGCGAACTGGGCAAGCTGAGAACCGAAGGGAAGGAGTATGTGGTGCAGGACGGCGACGTGATCGAGTTTAAGACCTACGTTTAGCTCTGGACAGCTTGCGCAAGCTAGCCACTTCTTCCTTCGTCAGCTCGCGCCATTGTCCGATTTGAAGAGCTTCGAGCGTAAGCGGGCCGATTCGCGTCCGAACCAGTTTCAACACCTTGCTACCGATCGCCTCGATCATTCTCCTCACCTGGCGATTACGTCCTTCGGTGATCGTGAGCTCCAGGAATGTGTACTTAGCCGAATCCCGGATTCTCATCACTTGGGCCGGGCGAGTGGGACCATCTTTCAATTCAACGCCCGAGGCAAGCCTCCGGAGTTGTTCGTCCGAAAGGAGAGTCGCAGCTTTTACCAGATACGTTTTCGGCAACTCATGCTCGGGATTCGTCATCGCCTCTGCAAGGTCGTGATCATTAGTGAGCAACAACAGACCCGAGGTATCCAGATCGAGTCGTCCGACGGTCCCGACAAATTGATCCACTTCGGGGATTAAGCTGTAGACGGTGGCCCTGCCCTGCGGGTCGCGATAGCTGGTGATGTAACCCTTGGGCTTGTATAGAAGAATATAGCGGCGATCTAGGCTCTTTACGAGCCTTCCATCAAGGGTGACTTTATCCCTTTGAAGATCCACCCAGTGATCTGGCGTCTGCACGACTTTTCCATTCACGCAAACGCGTCCACTTCCAATCCACCTGCGCGCTTCCGTACGCGAGCCCAGTCCCGCCTTGGAGACCATACGGTCGAGCGTTTTCAGCGTGCGCCCAGGTTTCACTACTTGTCTTGATTAAACAGTTCCGGACGGTCGATGTGCTCGCCGCGAAACATGACGTAGTTGACATGTTCAACATTGGCAATGTCCTGCAAGGGATCGCCGTCGACGAGGATCAGCGTCGCATCGCGGCCGTTTTGGATGGATCCAATATGGTCATCGGCGTGCAACCATTTCGCAGCATTGTAGGTGGCCGCTTGTAGCGCAATAGCCGGAGGTATGCCGGCTTTCACCCATAACTCCATTTCATGCTGAACTGTTGGCCCATGAATCACCAGCATGTTGCCCGCATCACTGCCGGTGATCAACATGACTCCACATTTATAGGCATCGAGCAGGTTCTGATTGGCACGGCTGAAAGCCTGCTTGAAAAATGCCGCCTTCTCGCTTGGCTTTTCTTTCTTAACCATCTCGCGAGTCGCTTCGATCAGATCCGCCGGACCAACCTGCTGTAATAGTGAGTCATTCAAGACGTCCGCATTTCCGGATAGCAAGTTCGCCATTCCCTCGAAGACGCTAAGTGTTGAGTCATAGGCGATCGACTTGCGCTTCATTTCAGCAAACGTGGGATCCGGTATGAGGTCAACCATGGAACCATGTTCAATGCTGTTTGTGCCCGCGCTCACGGCGTCCTTCATATCCGCGGAACTACCGGTGTGAGTCGCCGAGGGCAAATTATCTTTCTTCGCCTCGGCAATGATCGAATCGTACATGCTGGTGTCGAGGCGATTGAACAAGCCCCAGCCAGCATTTCCCGCCTCCAGCACTGCTTTGATGCAATCAACATGTGCCTCCGCGAGCGCATCCACCTGCTTGCGGGCCTCGTCCGCGGACTTCGGTAGGCGCACGAACTGCTCCTCTCCTTCTTTCCGCATGTTTTCCGGTAGCATTTTGAGTAACTCAGTCGGATGGCCGCCCTCAGCCGTAAACAGTGGGCCGCAAGTGAAAACCTGCGCGCCAAGATAGTTGCCGGAAGCGACGTCTTTGCGAAGTCCCACAGCCTGATTCAACCAATCTCCAGTGCTTCGGACCGCTGTTACGCCGCTATAGAGGTAAGCGGCCAACCGGCGTTTGCCCGCGTTCGGATCGGCATATTTCGCCGAATCGGCATACACTCCGCCTGGCGCCCCCAGGTGCACATGCATGTCGATTAAACCGGGCAACAGGGTCTTGCCGGAAGCCTCCACGATTTCGGCATCGAGTTTCTTGGGATCAGCCGGCGGAGTGCCGTATACCAGAGCGATCTTTGCTTCTCGCACCAGAACCGCGCCTCTTTCGATCACTGTTCCATTTCCGACAAAAATACGGGCATTCTGAAACAGAACCGACCGGTTCCGCATGAGATTGCGCGAAACTATTTTCGCCTGCTCGATATTTTGCTTGGAATACGCCTGATACCCGCCCATGATGAAAAAAGGCGCAAGCACCGCAATAATCCATAGCTTTGCACTGGCCACTATCTTCTCTTCCTTCTCCCAGCGGAACAGCTTGGCGCCCACGAAGAAAGCGACACAGAGAGTGATAATCAACGCGACTACTGAGGCGAGATTCTTCCAGGCGCTCTCGCCTCCGATCATGATCGACTGCATGCCCTGGAAAAGGTACGTTGAAGGCAAAAATTGCCCGATCTCCTGTACCCAGACCGGCATCATGCTGGTCGGGAATGTGGCGCCGCTCAGAAACAGCATCGGCAGATACAGGATTTGGATCAGAATGCCGCCTTCCTGCGCCGAATTGACAACCGCGGCGATGATCATTCCGAGGGAGCGGAACGCCAGAACGCCGATCGATACGAAAACAAACAGCGATAAAAGATTGTGAGGAATCGGCGCGTTGTACAGAACATGGCCGAAAAACAGGAATAGGACGACAACGGGCAGGAAAGCAACCAGACCGGATACGAGAGAGGCCACCAGAATTGGCCCCGGCGTGATCGGGGCGACTTTAAACCGGCGCAAAACATTGGTTTCGCGATCCTGAACCGTGCGCATACCGGCGCCGAAGAAGCCGCTGCCGAGAACGCTGATGATCAGCACCATGGCTATCACTTGCTGCATGGCAGCCGGGCTCTGGCGCGCATCGAAGACCTGCGCGAACAGGAAAAAGAACACGAGAGGAAACAGATAACTGAAGAACAGGACCGAACGGTCCCGGCCCATCAGGCGCAAGTTACTCTTAATTTGAGCTAGATAGGGTTTCATTTACTCGCGCAGCCTGCGGCCTGTCAGCTCAATGAAGACATCTTCGAGCGTGGGGCGTTTGAGATGTATGTCAAGCAGCTTTAAATTCCGCTGATCGATCCATTTGACCAGCTCAACGATGGTCGCGGCCGGCGAGTCGGTCTGCACCGCAAGGGTCCGGTTGTCATCCCGCGTTGTATGTTTCTCGTTGCGCAGCGCCTCCGGCAATTGCTCGATGGGCATGGCTTCATTCGTAGTAACCTCCACCAGTGTCAGTCCCAGGACGCGCTGCTGGATCTCGCGTGGAGTGCCCTGCTCGATGATCTTGCCGTGATCGATAATAGCAACGCGATCACAGAGGCGCTCGGCCTCTTCGATGTAGTGAGTGGTAATCAGAATTGAGCGGCGATCCTTTTTCAATTCCTGAATGACGCCGTGAATTTCGTGCCGCACCTGCGGGTCGAGGCCGGTAGTCGGCTCATCGAGAAACAGAAGAGCTGGGTCATTCAGAAGTGCCAGCGCCAGCGCGACACGCTGCTTCTGCCCTCCGGAAAGCGACTTGTAGTACGCGTTCTTCTTTTCCCAGAGCTGCAAGCGCTGCAATAATTTCTCCAGGTCGGCCTGCTTGTCGTAGAACGCGCTGAACAACTCGAGCGCTTCCCTTACCTGAATCTTGTCCGGAAGGTTTGTGGCCTGCAGACACACACCGATGCGATTCTTGATTGCCTTACTCTGCAGAGCTGGATCAAGGCCCAGCACTGAAACCTGCCCTTTGGTGCGCGGGCGCAGACCCTCCAGAATTTCGATCGTGGTGGTCTTCCCCGCCCCGTTCGGTCCCAGCAAGCCGAACACCTCTCCGGCTTCGATCTCGAGGTCTATGCCACGGACCGCCTCCACATCGCCATAGGACTTGTACAGATCTCTAACGAGAACGGCAGGCGAATTGTTCATGTTCTAGAACAGTATCCACAATCCCCATGTAAATACGATATTCAAACGACGAAAGTTTGAAAGTTCATGACGAGTTGCCAGCCGGCGGCGATCATTCGCTCCGCGTCAGGTCGTCATACTTTTCGCGTCTTCTGGCGATCGCGACACGTCTGCCATCCACCAGCAGCTCGCAAGGGCGCGGGCGGGAATTGTAGTTAGACGCGAGCACAAATCCGTAAGCGCCGGCAGTGCGAATCGCGAGAAGCTCGCCCGGTTCGACCGGAGCCATGTCGCGCCCCCGCGCAAAGAAATCTCCCGTCTCACAGATCGGACCGACGATGTCGGCATGGATCAATCCCTCGCCGCCGGGCTGGATCACTGGAACGATTTCGTGATGAGCCTGGTATAGAGCCGGACGAATCAGATCGTTCATTGCGCCATCCACCACCACAAACGTCTTTTGACCGTTTGTTTTCACCAGGAGCACGCGAGTCAGGAGCACGCCGGCCTCGGCCACAATGGAGCGTCCGGGTTCAAGCGTCAATGTGACATCGGCTTTCGCCAGCTTAGGCCGAAGCTTCTTCGCGAACGTCTCGATGCTGATAGCCCGCTCACTAGATCGGTACGGAACGCCGAGGCCACCGCCCAGGTCGAGATTGCGGATTGGAATGCCCTGAGATCGGAGACGATCGATTAGTCGCAGCGCCTTGTCAGCCGCTTCGACCAGAGGATCGAGGTCGAGAAGCTGCGATCCGATATGGCAGCTCACACCGTCTGGTAGAAGACTAGGGAGTTGAGCAGCGCGATGGTACAGCGCTTCGGCGGCATTTATACTCACTCCGAACTTGTGTTCACGAAGGCCGGTGGAGATATACGGGTGCGTAATGGCGTCTACATCGGGGTTTACGCGAATTGCAATAGACGCGGTTCGACCGAGTGAATTGGCGATCCCTGAAATGGTCTCAATCTCCGACTCCGATTCGCAGTTGAAACTATGAATCCCTTCCGCGAGGGCAAAACGAATTTCGGAAGCCGCCTTTCCGACGCCCGAAAAGACAACAGTTCGCCCATCTCCCCCGGCTTTCAGCACCCGGTAAAGCTCGCCGCCGGAAACAATATCGAACCCGGACCCTTCCTCAGCCAAGAGTCGTAAAACAGAGAGATTGGAATTTGCCTTCACCGAATAGCAGATCCGGCAGCTTAAATCTGAAAATGCGCTTTGGTACGCACGGAAGCGGGCGCGAATCGCCGAACTGGAATAGACATATGCTGGAGTTCCATAGGTCTCGCCAATTGAGGCAAGGTCTACCTGCTCGCAGACGAGCGTCCCGTTCTCGTAGCGAAAAGCGTCGTTCATTCCGCCTTAGAGGACCTTGAGTACGATTACTGTTTGATCGTCGGTCAGCGGGGTGGCGCCGCGAAATGCGTCAATATCAGCGAAGATCTTGTCGGCTAGCTGCTGAGGATCGTTTTCGTAATTGGACATCACCATCTTAGCGAGGCGCTCGTGTCCATAAGTCTCGGCATCTTCGGTCAATCCTGCTTCCGGCAAAGCGCTCAGATCATCTTCGAGCTGGTCCTCGACGCCATCCGAGCACAGAACCAAAACATCATCGGTCTCGGCCACAATCTCGACCTGCTCATAGCTTTGGCCTTCGAGCAGTCCGATCGGTACGCCTTCGGCGCGGGCTTCGATGATTTCGCCTTTCCGGCATAGCATCGGCGGAAGGGTTCCGGCGCTGACAACCGTGAATGTGCGGGTTCGCGCCGACCATACGATCAGCGACAGAGTCGCATATTGAGAGTCCACCCTACGCTCGAGAAGCGCTTCATTGAGCGATTTCATGAGTTCTGCCGGACTCCGCCGCCGAGCAGCCATCGTTCGCAGCAAACCCGAGATCAGCGCCCCGTACAAGGCTGCTGCCGCGCCTTTCCCGCTCACATCTCCAAACGCAATGAGCGTGTATTCATCGCCCTGTTCGAAAAAATCATAGAGATCGCCGCTGATGGCGCGCGCAGGCCTGGTGTTCAAGCCGACATCGACCCCCAGGATTTCGGTGATCGAGCGAGGCATCAGAACGGACTGGAGCTTATAAGCGGCCTGCAGATCCTGCTCCATACTCTGCTCGCGCTGCGCGAGTTCCTCGTACAAGCGCGCGTTTTCTACCGAAGTGGATATTTGGGGCGCCAGCAGAGTCAATGCCCGCACGTGATCATCCGTGAAAAATCCGAGTTTCTCGCTTTCAAGATCGATCACTCCGATCATCCGATCCCGCAATATCAGCGGGACGGCCACTTCCGAGCGAATGTCGCTATGCGAAGCGATGTACCGAGGATCCTGGGTCACGTCCGCCACACGAATGGCCTGCCGGCTTTGGGCAGCCGCTCCCGTAATCCCTTTTCCGTATTCGATGTTCTCCACGGTCGTTTTCTCGTCATAACGCTGGCTGAACCGGCAACGAAGCAGCCTTCGATCTTCCTCATAAAGAAAAATGCTGAAGGCGTCAAAACCAATCAAAGCGTGGATCGTGACCGCAATTCTTGTTAACAACTCATCGATTTCGAGAATGGAACTGAACTCGTGCGACAGATGGGCCAGCGCGCGCAGCGTGCGATTCTGGCGCTCCACGCGGCGATAGAGCCTCGCATTATCGATTGCAATCCCAACGCGGCTTGCGATCAGCTCCAGTAGAGCGCGATCCTGCTCGGAAAACGCATTCAATCGAGTGGATTGAAGATCGATCACGCCTACAAGCTTGCCGCGGACCAGCATGGGGACTGTCAGTTCGGCGCGAACTGCATCCAACGCGTTCAGATATCGCGGGTCAGTGCGCACGTCACCAACCAGAATGGGCCGGCGGCTTTGAGCTGCGGCCCCCGTGATGCCTTCGCCCGGTCCAATCAACAGACTCCTCGCTACCTCGTCACGGTGGCCAATGGAATACCGCATCTTGAGAGTGCGCGAACGCTCGGTATAAAGAAGGATGGCGAACAGCTCGTAGGGAATAACTTCCTTTACGATCTCGGCGACATTCGCGAGCAGCCGGTCCAGATCGAGTGTCTCCGCGGTGACCGTACTGACCTGAAGCAGAAAATCGAGCAGCTCGGCGCGCTCACGGAAACGGACCACGCCTTTGCGAGGAACCGCCATCAATAGCCCTCCAGCGTGCCACCGGGAACTTTCGCGCCGGACAGAGGAATTGGCTGCTTTTGCTCGGGCTCACCCTTCAGCTCGTTCATGATCTGGACACCGGAACTTGTTCCGATGCGGTTGGCTCCCGCCCCCAGCATTAGGCGCAACGCTTCCAACGAACGGATGCCGCCCGACGCCTTTACGCCCACTCTCTCGCCGACACACTGCCGCATAAGTTTGACGTCCTCAACCGTCGCACCGCTTTTGGAAAAGCCTGTCGATGTTTTCACAAAGTCAGCGCTTGCCTCAACCGCCAGCCGGCAAGCGGTGATCTTTTCCTCATCAGTGAGCAGACAGGTCTCGAGGATTACTTTTAGAATTGCACTCTGGGAATGCGCCAGCTCCGCGAGATCCCCTATTTCTTTAGCTGCGATTTGATATTGATGCGATCGCAGAGCTCCGATATTGATCACCATGTCGAGCTCAGCAGCTCCGTGCGAAAGTGCAAGCTCCGCTTCGGCCAACTTGGTGCGCGCGTCATTCGCGCCGAGCGGAAACCCGACAGTGGAACACACCTTTGCAGCGCCCTCCAGGGCTCGCACGGCGAATGGAACCCAAAACGGATTCACGCACACTGACGCAAAAGCAAATTGACGGGCCTCGGCGCAAAGCCGGGCGATCTCTTCTTCCGAAGCCTCGGGCTTCAGTAGTGTGTGATCGATCAATGAAGCTACGGACAAAGGTGGCAAATTCGCGTCAGCAATCACTCGTAGTGGGGGATCAGAAGGCGAGATTCGGGTGCAATCGAGCACCTACGTTGGTCAAGGATAGCACGTGCGCGCAGGCACTCGGAAACACGTTGCGTGCGCCACGGCGCATGGGTCGCGGTTCCGTTTGCCGCAAGCTAGTCCGCCCGGCGCGTATGTCCGTACCAGCGTGCCAGCCAATTCGGCGGACAGCCCAACCAGTACAGGATCTGCAGTGTCGTCCAGTGCAGCCACATTGCAGCGAAATTGCGATTTTCGAAGCGCCGTGAGGATGTAATAATCCGGCATTCGAGCCGTGCAAAGCGGCCCTGCCGGCGCAACCGGCGGAGGAGGTCCAAGTCTTCGAACAAAGCCAGCCGTCTAAAACCTCCGACCCTTTGGTAAACGGAACGGCGCACGAAGATGCCCGAATCTCCGTAGCAGAGCCCTAGAAAACGGAGCAGCGGATACACGGTGGTAAGCAGCCGCGCGGCCCGCGATGCACCCTCGAACGTCAATCCGAAATTCCCTGCCGAAATACCGGGATTACGCAAAGCATTCTCAATCCTCTCTAGAGCATTTACCGGCGGAATTGTGTCCGCGTGGACGAACCACAGCACGTCACCCGTGGCGGTTAGAGCTGCAGCATGCATTTGGTGCCCGCGCCCACGTTCGCAGCAGAGGGTACGAATCCCGGGACGCGATGCGATTTCAATCGTCCGATCCTCGCTTCCGCCGTCCACGACGATGATCTCCTTTTCGCCTGCCAAGCGGGCGAGCGCGTCTAGGGTCGTCCCGATCTGGCTTCCCTCATTCAATGCCGGAACGACAATACTAATGAGCATCAGCCTTGAAATTCGAAACTGGGATTACAGGCCAGCCAGGCGCGTGTTTCCGGAGCGCTGCCAGGCTTGCGAATGAGTTCCTCGGACAATCGCTGCAAATCGCCGGGCGTGTCCACGTCAAATCCTACGTCGATCTCGCGGACAGTCATCTTATTCTCGATGAGACGCTGCTTCATCGCTTCAGCAGTTTTGGCAGAACTCCACGGCAGGTCTGCCAACAGACCTCGCCAACAACGTGTCAGGCCCAGCAAGTAAAAACCACCGTCCTCGGCTGGACCAATAACGGCATCGAAGTGGCGCAGCAGTTCAATGGCTTCCGTCAATTCACTCCTTCTAATTAACGGAGTGTCCGCGCCAACGGCTAACGCGGAGGAAGCGCTCTCGAGCGCCCGAATCAGTATTCGTTCCAGACGCGCGCCCAAGTCTCCATCTCCCTGCAGCCAGATCTGATTCGCCGCGACCGGAACCTGAAAATCGCCATAGCTGTCAGTGGCTAATATTGGCTCCGTCTCGCTCACCGACGACACGACGGCCCACACATCCCGAAACATAGCCGCTGCGAGCGCAGCCGCACCGTCTTGCCCCAACCTGCCAATCAGACGCGTCTTGACTTCTCCGGGCGTGGGCGGCTTCGCAAATATGCAGACTGGAACAACAGCGGCCAATCCTCAGTATCGCCGCCAGCAGCCGTGTGCTTGCGATACTGCAAGTGTGGCGGCCGTGCGTGCTGATTTTGGTGGCACTCTCCGACGATCGGGACTTCCACTACTGCGTCGAGCGCAAGTCACCACGGTGCAGATCAATGTAGGTAAAGTCTGCAATCAGGCTTGCCAGCATTGTCACGTAGACGCGGGCCCCAAGCGCACCGAGAGCATGTCACGCGAAACCGCGGACCGGGTACTCACGTTGCTTTCCCGCAGCCAGCAGCCGACGATCGCTGATATCACAGGAGGTGCGCCCGAACTGAACCTCTGGTTCCGGCATTTGGTCGAACAGTGCCGGGCACAAGGTCTACACGTGATTGACCGCTGCAATCTTACAATTTTGCTCGAGCCAGGACATGAAACACTAGCCGATTTTCTCGCGGGCCATCAGGTGGAAATTACCGCCAGCCTGCCATGCTACACGCGCGAAAACGTCGACCGCCAGCGTGGCCGCGGCGTATTCGACAAGAGCATTCAAGCGTTGCAACTGCTGAACCGAATCGGTTACGGAATTTCCGACGAGCTTCCGCTCAATCTGGTCTACAATCCGCTCGGCCCCTCGCTGCCTCCCCGGCAACCAGCACTCGAGATGGATTACAAACGCCATCTCCTCG
>Ga0213882_10000297_pt1 | contig 18513 bp, 14 predicted proteins | sample BarmaccoBMER_R09_FD_160106 | JGI IMG/M metagenome (GOLD analysis project Ga0213882, IMG submission 160106) | Barbacenia macrantha exposed rock microbial communities from rupestrian grasslands, the National Park of Serra do Cipo, Brazil - ER_R09 ...
CATCTCCTCGAAGACTTCGGCATCCGCTTCAATCGCCTGCTCACGATCACCAACATGCCGATCAGCCGCTTCGCCGAGTTCCTCACGCGGACCGGCAAGCTCGAATTTTATTCATCATTGCTCGCTGATAACTTCAACGCCGCGACTGTTAATCACCTAATGTGCCGCTCACTGATCAGCGTCGGGTGGGATGGCAAGTTGTACGACTGCGACTTCAATCAGATGCTCGAAATTCCGATTCCGCGCCGGCTGACAATTTGGGATATTGAAAGTTTTGACGAGATGGCCGAGCGGCACATCGCAACTGCAAATCACTGTTTTGGCTGCACGGCCGGCGCCGGGTCAAGCTGCGGCGGAACGCTTGTTGGGCCGTAGAATCGTTCTTTACGAACGATGACGCGACGAACCTTCTTTCCCGCCTTCGCGGCCGGTTCCACCCTACTTTCCTCTTCCCTTCCGGGCGAGAACTCTCTCAGCCCGAAAGGCCGTTTGAAACAAAGTGTCACGAAAGGAGTTTTCCGCGGCCGCCAGATGACCCTGGATGATATGTGCCGCGAGGCCGCGAACGCGCACGTGTACGGATTCGACCTGATCGACGTGGCGGACTGGCCCATCCTCAAGAAACACAACCTGGTCCCGACCATGATGCCCGGCTACGCAGGCACCATTCCCGATGGGATCAATCGGAAAGAGAATCACGATCGGCTGGAGAAATCAACGCACGAAGGAATCGACCTGGCGGCCGCGGGTGGCTGTCCGAATCTCATTACGCTCTCGGGAAGCCGGCGCGGCATGTCGGACGAAGAGGGCGCGGACAACTGTGTGGCTTTCCTGAACCGCGTCAAATCTCACGCGGAAGAAAAAGGAGTCACTATCTGCCTGGAGCTATTGAATAGCAAGGTCAATCATCCTGATTACATGTGCGATCACTCGATATGGGGAGTAAATGTGATGAAGCGCGTCGACTCTCCGCGAGTGAAATTGTTGTATGACATCTACCACATGCAGATCATGGAAGGCGATATCGTCCGCACGATTCGCGAGAACATTCAGTACATCGCCCATTTCCACACCGGCGGAAATCCCGGCCGGCATGAGATCGATCAGACCCAGGAGTTGAACTATCGCTTCATCGCGGAGGCGATCGCGGATCTCGGTTTTTCAGGCGTTGTCGCGCATGAATACACGCCGGTTCGGGATCCTTTCACTTCGCTCGCGCAGGCTGTCGATATATTCACGGTTTGAGGAAGAGAGCAGAAATGGTTTTGACAAAAATATCACTGATATTTCTTTCGGCCGCCTTAATCGCTTCCGCGCAACAACATCAACCAACTCCGATGCCTCGCCAGCAGGGGGCCGAAGATCCCGCCGCAGTGGAACGCGGCCGAGCCCTTTTTCGCTCGAGCTGCGGTTTTTGCCACGGCAATGACGCCACTGGTTCCCGGGCGCCTGATTTGCTGCGCTCTCCCATCCTGCTGCACGATGATCACGGAACCCTGCTCGGCCCCATCATTCACAACGGCCGGCCAGAGAAAGGCATGCCCAGCTTCGCGACCATGAAGGACGACGAAGTGGCCGACATCGTCGGGTACCTTCATCACCAGGCGAATGCGGCATTGCACAGCGCGCACGTTCCCGGCGATTATCCGCTCTCGAAATTGCTAACCGGCAATGCCCAGGCCGGAAAAGCTTACTTTTACGGACCCGGAGGCTGCTCGAACTGCCATTCCGTGACGGGCGACTTGGCGTCGATTGCCAAAAAACTGTCGCCAATCGATCTGCAGCAGCAGATGGTCTATCCGTCAGACAAAAAAATAGCCAAAACGGCTGTTGTCACGTTCGCCGATGGCGAGCGATGCGAAGGCAAACTAGTCCATCAGGATGAGTTCAATGTAAGCATGATCTGTAAGGACGGATGGTACCGTTCCTGGCCTCGGGCGGACGTCAAAATTGAAATTCACGATCCGCTCGAAATGCATCGCGAGCTGATGAGCAAGTACACCAACCCCGACATTCACAATCTCTTCGCATATTTGGAGACTTTGAAGTAGTTATGAAAATGATTCGTAGTGTTATTTCCCTGCTCGCGTTGGCTGTTGCCCCGGGCGTTGCGGCTGACGGTGGATTGAACCCGCAGGATCTCCTGAAGCCGCTCTCGGGTGACTGGCCCACTTTTAATGGTGACTACTCAGGCAAGCGTTTCAGCTCGCTTTCGCAGATCAATCAAACCAACGTCCATAAACTGACGCTCGCCTGGGTGCTGCAGCCTCATTCGGTCGGTATCAAGTCCATGCCGCTCGAAGTAAACGGGATTCTGTATCTCACGACGCCTGACAATGTCTGGGCGGCGGACGCGCGCACTGGACGCATTATCTGGCACTACTACCGCGAATCTACCGGCGATCATATCGGCCAGCGCGGTGTCGGCATGTATGGCGACTGGCTCTACTTCGAGACACCCGATTGCCACCTGATCTCGCTCAATGCAAAGGACGGATCAGTGCGATGGAATATTGAGCTGGCCGATCCGAAACTCGGCTATTTCGCCACCATGGCGCCGCTCATCATCCGCAATCACGTTATAGTCGGCGTATCCGGCGATGTCACCGATATCCCTGGCTTCCTCGCATCAATCGATCCCGATACCGGCAAAGTGCAATGGAAATGGTGGACCGAGCCGAAGCCTGGCGAGCCTGGTTCCGAGACTTGGCCGCGAGGCACGGACGCTATCTCTCACGGCGGCGGCATGACCTGGATGACAGGCACCTACGACCCCGATCTGAATCAGCTCTACTGGGGAACCGGCAATCCGAATCCGGTTTTGAACGGCGATATCCGCAAAGGCGAAAATCTCTATACTTGCTCGATCGTCGCTTTGAATCCGGATACAGGAAAGCTGCTCTGGCATTTCCAGCCCTCACCGCACGACACCCACGATTGGGACGCCGTGCAGACGCCGATCCTTTTCGATGATGAGTATCAAGGTGTGCATCGCAAACTGCTCGCTCAGGCGAGCCGCAACGGCTATTTCTTCGTTCTAGATCGAACTACCGGCGAGCATATCCGGACGATGCCCTTCATTGCTACCGACTGGGCGGACGGTATTGACAAGCGAGGCCAGCCGATTCCGAATCCGCAGAAGGAGCCGAAGCCGGACGGGGTGCTGGTTTCTCCAGGATCAGATGGCGCAACCAACTGGCTGGCGCCGAGCTTCGATCCCAATACCGGATTCTTCTATGTGAGCGCGCGGCGCCTCTGGAGCATGTTCTATATGACCGCCGAGGGCAAGCCTGAAGGATGGGCCGGCCGCGACCGCAATCTTTGGGCGGATTCGACGCTCGAGGCCATCGACTATAAAACGGGAAAGATTGGCTGGAAGCACGACATCGGTAATGGCGAAGGCAGCGCCGGCATCCTCACCACGGCCGGCAATCTGATCTTCACTGGCGACAATTCGGACAACCTGCTCGCGCTAGATCCGCAGACAGGAAAAACGCTGTGGCACGTAAATCTGGGCGAGCGCATGGAAGGCGCGCCGAGCACCTACGAGCTCGACGGGCGGCAGTATCTGCTGACGCCAGCCGGAGGCGTAATTCTCGCCTGGACGCTACCGCAGGAATAAAGCTCGCCTGACGGACTTGTCGATTACGTTCAAAATCTCGTCCTTTCCGGCCCCCGGCGTTTGATATCATGCATGATATGATATTGCTGCTTGAGGCTGGTGGTGGATACTGATGCCGTGCTGGCAGCCATGCGAAGTCCGGCAGGAGCTTCTGCCGCAATTATTCGGGCAGTGCGACAAGAAAAGGCAGTTCTGCTGTTGAGCGTCCCTTTGGCAATAGAATACGAGGCGGTGTGCCGGAGACCAGAGCATCGGGTCTCAGCCGGGCTTTCGGATCGCCAAGTCGGGGTCTTTCTGGACGCCTTGATGGCAATGGCCGAGCCCGTACAAACACATTTCTTGTGGCGCCCTCAATTACGCGATGCGAGCGACGAGATGGTTCTTGAGGCGGCGGTCAATGGGCGTGCGGATGCATCGGTGACATTCAACCTGCGGGATTTTGGTGACGCACCGGCCCGATTTGGAATTGAGCTTCTACTCCCGCGAGAGTTTTTGACGAGAATCAGATGATGAAAGAGAATCGAACATATCCACTGCGGCTCCCTCGATCGCTCAAAGAGGCGGTTGAGCGGCTGAGTCGGGAGGACCGAACGAGTATCAACCAGTTCGTGGCGACTGCCGTTGCAGAAAAGGTTTCGGCTCTAGAGACGGCCAAGTTTTTTGCAGATAAACGGGCACGGGCGGATTTCAAGGCCTTTGACAAGATTATGCGGCGACGAGGGGGGCTACGCCGTGCGATGGCGATGATTTACCACAATGAGCTAAGGCGTTGCAGAACCGCTCAAACCAGTGCTAAGCATTCTCACGCTCTAGTCCGGTACGTACTCCCGCTCGCTCCTTTTTTGAGCTAGCATTAGCGCAGGAGGTGCTCACCGTGAGCACCAGAGTTCTTTTGGCCCTTCTTCTGATACCGGCAGCGGCTCTCGCCCAGCGCTCGGGAGGCGCAGGCGGCGGATTCGGGCATTCCGCTGGTCCGATCGGTGGACATTCGGCTTCAATGCCTGCCCGGAGCTTCGGAGCCGTTCCGGGAATGAGTGGCGGATCCTTTCATCGTGGCCCTACATTCGGATTTGGATATGGTTCCGGCCATCGCGGTTTCCGAGGAGGCATTCGGTACCGCCCTGGTTTCGGTTTTTACGCACCGTACTTCCCGCTATCGGGCTACGATTTCTATGCGCCATATTCTCCGTTATACGAAGGCGATCAATATGCCGGTGAGAGCCCGGAACCTTATGTGGCGCCTGGCAATGTCGTGTTCGTCCAACCTAGTGCTCCGGCTGAGCACGCCACGTTAGTGATTCACGAGTACAAGTTCGATAACAAACCTGCTCCCGCTTCCGGCGAGCGCCTGAGCTTCACGATCGTGCTCAAGGACGGCTCCACGCGTTCAGCGATCGCAAGTTGGATCCTGAATGGCAATCTGTTTTACATCGATTCGCAATCACGACAGCAGCTCCTCGCGCCGGAAGTCATCGACAGGGACGCTACGGAACGGGCGAATGAAGGAAAGAATTTGAGGCTGGACCTTCCGCCCGGCTAAATTGTTTCTAACACACCATTCCGAGCCAGCAGCGACAGCGGTCCCGAGGCACACACGTGCTATTCTGGCGCCAGCCGCTCGAATGTATGCGTCTGCGTGCTGTCCTGTTCGCGACCCTGCCGAGCCCGGCGCTCCCCAGCGCACCATACGGCCATTCTTCCTTTCTCCGATTCAGTAAGGGTACTCGCAATAACCCAGCCTCGAGCCGTCACCTTGCGGCTGGCATGGAACGTCTTATTCCTATCCCGACGCGTTTCATCGCAGAAGCTATCGCGGAGGATGGCCCGGGCACGCACTAGAAACTGGTATTCGAGTGTTCGAGTTTTTCTTTAAATATCCGGCGGGCGCCTTTGCAAAAGGGACGTTTGTACTCCTCGGCTCGTGGCCGAAATGGGCGCTGATACTGGCCATTCTAGCGGCAGCCGGTTTGCTAGGATGGCTGATCTGGCGTGGACGTCCGCAGTCCGCCCGCTCGCTTCGAGGGCTGAAAATTGCTGTAATTTGGCTGCTCGAATCGCTTACCTTGGCTGTGCTTCTACTACTGCTCTGGGAGCCCGCGATCAGCGTCACTGCTTTGAAGCCGCAGCAGAACATTGTCGCCGTGCTAATCGATGACAGTCGCAGCATGGGTGTCAACGATGCCGGCAAACCGCGCGAGCAGGCCGCGATGGATGTGATGAATAACGGTCTCCTGCAAAGTCTTCAGCGACGGTTCCAGGTGCGGTTGTATCGGCTCGGCAACGGGGTCGAACGCATCCAAAACTTTTCGAAAATCCAGGCAAACGACCCGGCTACCCAGATCGGCAAAGGCCTGCGCCAGCTTGCAGACGAAGCGGCTACGTTACCAATCGGGGCGGTCGTGCTGTTAAGCGATGGCGCGGATAACACCGGCGGTATCGATCTAGATACCATGACCGAGCTGCAGCGCCGCCGGCTTCCGGTGAGCACGATCGGGTTCGGAAAAGACCAGTTAACGAACGACGTCGAACTCGAAAGTCTGGACTTGCCCTCGAGAACGCTTCCGGGTTCGCGGCTCCAGGCTGTCGCGACCATCCGGCAGAACGGATTCACTGATAAACGCGCCACTCTGGTGGTTACCGGCGGTGGATCAGTGCTGGCCAGCAAGGATATTAAGCTTAGGGCCGGCGCGGAACAGCGCGAATCTGTTGAATTCAACGCAGCCAAATCCGGCGTCCAGGAGATCGAGGCGCGCGTGAATCTCTTACCCGGCGAAACGAATACGCGAAACAATCAGCTCGCGCGCGTTCTATCAATCGACACCAGCCAAAAACGCATTCTGTACGTCGAAGGCGAGCCGCGTTGGGAGTTCAAGTTCATCCGCCGCGCAGTAGAAGACGACCCCGCGCTGCAGATAGTCTCGATGCTCCGGACCACGCAGAACAAAATTTACCGGCAAGGAATTCAGAACCAGAATGAGCTGGCGGACGGTTTTCCGAGCAAGACGGAGGACCTCTTTGAATACCAGGCGATCATTTTGGGCAGCATCGAATCGTCCTTCTTTACCTCCGCGCAACAGCAATCGATCAAAGATTTCGTGGACAGGCGCGGGGGCGGAGTATTGTTCCTCGGCGGCCGGTACTCCCTCGCCGATGGCGGCTACAACGTGGCGCCGTTCACTGAATTGCTTCCAGTTGTTCTGCCCGGACGGAACGATACCTTCAGGCGTGACTTCGTGGCCGCCGAACTGACGGACGCGGGCCGGGACAGCCTCATCTGTCGGATTGAGAATACGGCCGAAAAGAGCATCGATCATTGGGAGGTATTGCCGTATTTACCGAATTACCAGAACCCCGGCACGCCCAAGCCCGGTGCGACTGTGCTCGCGCGGGTAAATGCGGGCGGCAGCCGCATCCCCCTTCTCATCATTCAGAATTATGGTCGTGGCCGCACCGCTGTCTTTGCCACTGGTGGAAGTTGGCGCTGGCGCATGCAGCAGCCGGTCGGCGATACCAGTCAGGAGACGTTTTGGCGACAGTTGTTACGCTGGACTGCCGGTAGCACCCCGTCCCGGGTCGTCGTATCTACCCCGAATCCCCGCGTTCAGGATGACGGCCGCATAGATCTGCGAGCAGAGGTTCGTGATAAGTCATACGTCCCGGTGAGCGACGCCGCAGTTCAGGCACGCGTCATCGGGCCGGATGGCTCCGCTGTTACCGTCCCGTTACGTCCCGATCCGCTGGTCCAAGGCATCTATTCTGCCCAATGGACCGCGCCTGATCAGGGTTCCTATGTTGCGGAGGTGAGCGCGACGCGAGTCGGTACCACCCTGGGCAGTGACGTCTTAACGTTCCGACGAGAAGACGGGCAAGCAGAGAATTTTCACCGAGAGCAAAACCGCGAGCTATTGCAGAAACTAGCCGAGCAAACCGGAGGCCGCTACTATACACCTCGCGACGCCCATCGTCTGCCAGAGGAGATTGCATATTCGGAAGCGGGTATTAGTTCGCGCGAAATTCGTGACCTGTGGGATATGCCCGCTATCTTCCTATTGCTGCTTGTTCTCCGTTCCACTGAATGGCTGTTACGCCGCCACTGGGGAGTCGTATGAAACCCCTTTTGCTACTTCTGCTCTCCACCTGGTCAATGCCGGCAGCCAGTTATTTCGTCACCATCGCCGGTCTGGGCGGAACACCGGAGTACGACGCCGAATTCGCCAAATGGGCTGCCGACCTCGACCACGACTTGAAAGCGAACGGTCCGGATGCTCGCGTGCTCACACTGACCGCCGCTTCCGCTACGCGCCAGCAAATTGAGCGGACGTTCGCTGGTATCGCGGCCGATGCGAAACCAAACGATTCTCTCGCCGTTTTCCTGATTGGCCACGGCAGTTTCGACGGTACCGATTACAAGTTCAACATTCCGGGACCGGATATCACAGCCGCCGAGTTGGCATCCCTGATGAACAAGATTCCGGCACAACGCCAGCTCGTAGTCAATATGACAAGCTGCAGTGGCGCTTCCGTCGCGTCACTCACGAGGAAAAATCGAATCGTGATCGTCTCGACAAAGTCTGGCACTGAGAAAAATGCAACCGTGTTTGCGCGCTACTGGATTGACGCCCTCCGCGACCCCGCGGCCGACACCGATAAGAATGGGACAGTATCCGCGCTCGAGGCCTTTGATTACGCCCAGCGCAAGACCGCCGCGTACTTTGAATCCGAGAAACTCCTCGCGACCGAGCACTCGATGCTCAACGATACCGGCGAAGGGAGCGCGGTTCGCGATCCGAAGCCCGCAAACGGAGAGGGGCTGCTGGCGGCGGCCTTCCCGATCATCCGCCCCGAAACTTCTATTGCCAAAGCTACAGATCCGGCCAAACAGAAACTGCTCGCTAAGAAAGAAGATCTCGAAGCGAAAATTGACCGGCTCAAATATGAAAAAGCGGCGCTGTCTCCTGAGGAGTACAAACAGCAGTTGACCTCTCTTCTGCTCGAACTCGCGCGCACGCAAGCGGAGATTGACCATTGAGGACCGCGCTCTTTACGCTCCTCCTCGGCCTGATGCCGCCGTACCTGTTCGCACAAGCTGAATCGTGCCGCGCCCTAGAACATCACGGAAAACAAGTGGAAGCACAGGCGTGTTACACGAAGCTTTCGCAAAGCACGGACCCGTTTACGAGCGCGGAGGGATTCTTAGGCCGCGGTCTTTATGACGAGGCGAACGAACAGTTCCGAACCGCCGTTCGCCTGCAGCCGAAGTCCGCGCCCATCCGGACGGAATGGGGCCGCCTATTTCTCGAACACTATCAGCCGGGCGATGCGGCCAAGCTGTTTGAAGAAGCCCTGGAAATCGATCCGAACTATGGGCCGGCGTACCTGGAACTGGCGCACATTGCCGCGGACCGGTTCGATAAGAGTGCCATTGACCTGGCGAATCAGGCTCTCCAGCACGATCCCAAACTGTTTCAGGCGCATGAGCTCCTTGCGTTCGTAGCGCTCGAAGACGATGACCCGAAGCTCGCCGCCGATGAGGCGAATAAAGCGCTCTCCCTTTCAAACGACGCATTGGACGGCATGTCCGTGCTTGCCTCTATGGATTGGTTGAGCGGCAAGCCCGATTCCGAATGCATGAATCGGATTCTCAAAATCGATCCGCATTATGGCGAGGCATACGCTACTGGCGCTCACTTTTTTGAAATCAACCGCAGGTATGAAGAAGCGATACGGTTTTATCGAAAGGCGCTCGAACTGAATCCGGATCTTTGGCCGGCTCGCAACGAACTCGGCATCAATCTGATGCGCTTAGCGGATCTAACCGGAGCAAGAGAAGAGCTAGTCCGTTGCTATAACGCGCATCGCTCTTCACCGCAAACGAGAAATGCGCTGCTGTTTCTGGACACCGTCAAGGATTATGAGACATTCCGAACCGAGCACGCCGCCATTGTCCTCAATAGGAAGGAAGCCGGGCTGTTGCGTCCGTATATTGAGCCTGAAGTGGAACGCGCAATCCTTACCTATGAACGCAAGTACAAGATGAAGCTACCTGGACCGGTGCGGCTCGAAGTCTATCCGAACCATGACGATTTCGTCGTTCGTACGCTCGGTCTCCCCGGGCAAGGCGGTCTTCTCGGTGTCACTTTTGGCCTGGTAGTTGCCATGGATAGCCCCTCGGCCCGGCCCGAAGGCGAATGCAATTGGGCCAGCACCCTGTGGCATGAGATGAGCCATGTGTATGTCCTCACGGCCACCCATAACCTGGTACCGCGTTGGTTTACCGAAGGACTTGCGGTGCACGAGGAAGGCGCAGTTTCCCCCGATTGGGGCGATCGCCTGACCCCCGACATCGTATCCGCGTTGCAGAAAAAACAGCTTCTGCCGGTGGTGGAACTCGATCGTGGGTTCGTGCGTCCACAGTACGCTACCCAAGTCTTGGTCTCGTATTTTGAGGCCGGTAAGATTTGCGATTACATCGTGGAGAGGTGGGGAAACGACGCGATCATCGGCATGATCCATTCCTACGCCGACCGCAAAACGACCGCCGACGCTATAGAGGCTAATCTCCGTGAAACCCCAGCCGCCTTCGACAAAGATTTTGCCGCCTGGCTCGATCGAAAAACCGGCAATACAGTCCGTCACTTTGACGACTGGAAGAAGGGCATGAAAAGCGCTTACGCGGATCTTCAGAAGGGCGACAAAGAAGGCGCGCTGCGGGACGGTTTATCGGTTCGCGATTACTATCCGCTTTACGTTGGCACGGCAAGTGATTACGAGTTGATCGTCGAAGCCTATTTGGGCAAGAACGATAGACTATCCGCGATTCGGGAGCTGGAACGCTATCGCGCTGCCGGCGGAACGAATACCGACACTCTGAAGAAGCTCGCCACGCTGGAATCGGAAAACGGCATGACTAAAGAGGCGGTGATTACCCTCACCAAGCTGAATTATCTCTATCCGGAAGACCCCGAAATCCATCAGCTCTTGGGGCCAATTCTCCTCGCCCAGCACGACACCAACGGATCGATTCGAGAGGATCGGGCTCTTGTCGCGCTGAACCCGCCTGACCCGGCTTCCAGTCATTACCAACTGGCGATGGCCTTGCGCGCCGCCCATCGCTTGAATGAAGCCAAGGATGAAGTGCTCCTGGCCCTCGAAGCCGCCCCCGGCTTCAAACCGGCACAACAATTACTGCTCGAATTAAGCCAATAATCATGTCAACTTTTGCTAGCGCTTCCGTAACTGAACCTATCGACGTCCGAGCGCGATTGAGGCGTTTTCAGGACGCGCACACGGCTATCCGCCAGGAAATCGGGAAAGTGATCGTCGGACAGGATGAAGTCATTGAACATGTCCTGATTTCGCTCTTTGTCGGCGGACACTGCCTTCTCACGGGTCTTCCCGGCACCGCGAAGACGCTCTTGGTGCGTACCCTGGCGCGAACCCTTGGGCTGAAGTTCAGTCGCATCCAGTTCACCCCAGACCTCATGCCATCTGATATCACGGGCACAGACATTATCGAAGAGGATCCAGCTACTGGGCGCCGCACCTGGCGATTTGTGCCCGGTCCGATCTTTTCGAACGTTCTTCTGGCCGACGAAATCAATCGGACGCCTCCCAAAACGCAATCGGCCTTGCTCGAAGCCATGCAGGAACTCTCGTGCACGGTTCGCGGAAATTACTACCGCATTGAAGCGCCCTTCTTTGTTCTCGCGACCCAGAATCCAATCGAGCTGGAAGGCACTTATCCGCTTCCCGAAGCGCAGCTCGACCGCTTCCTATTCAACACGGTGCTGGACTATTTGACCGCCGACGACGAGCTTAAAGTAGTAGATCTAACAACCGGGACGACGGCAGCCGAAGCCAACGTGATCACGAACGGCGAAGAAATGCTTGAGTTCCAGCAACTCGTACGCATGACCCCGATAGCGGAACCCGTCGCGCGCTATGCCGTGGATCTTGTCCGCGCGAGCCGGCCAACAAAGGCCGTCGGCGCACCTGATTTCATCAACAAATATGTAAACTTCGGGGCCAGCGTGCGCGCTGCTCAGTTTCTCGTACTGGGGGGGAAAGTACGTGCTTTGATGAAGGGCCGCCATCACGTCTCTTACGAAGACATACGGGCGCTAGCCCTGCCGATTCTGCGCCATCGCGTCCTGCTTAATTTTCATGCGGAATCGGACCGTGTCACTACTGACGATCTCATCCGCCGGCTTCTGGAGCACCTCCCGCCGCCGCGCGGCTGAAGAACAGAAAGCAGTCCTCTGTGTCGACCGCCCTTGCCAACAGGTTTCTTGATCCGGCTGTTCTGGCTGGAATCTCGCGTCTGGATCTCGTGGCAAGAACGGTCGTCGAAGGTTTTCTGGCCGGTCTCCACCGGTCACCGGACTTTGGTTTCAGCCAGGAATTCGCTGAGTACCGCGCTTACACGCCGGGCGACGATCCGCGGCAGATCGATTGGAACGTGTTTGCCCGCACGGAACGGCCGTATCTGAAGCGCTACCGCGGAGAAACGAATACGGCGCTGATGGTTCTTCTCGATGCCAGCGCCAGCATGAGTTTTTCTTCGGGCGCAGTCGCCAAGTTCGATTATGCACGCTATCTCGCGTCCGCTCTCGTCTATCTTGCCCATCTGCAGCGCGATAGCACGGGGCTGATCGTTTTTCACGATGAGGTCGCGAATATTTTGCAACCCTCCGCCCGTCACGGGCAGCTCATGCGGCTCCTTCATGGTATTGAGGGCGCTGAAATTGGCAAGCGCACCGATTACAAACGCCCGTTCTTCGATCTGCAAACGATTCTCAAACGCCGCGGCATAACGGTTCTCATTTCGGACTTTTTTGAAGATCCCGCGGTAATCGTTCGCACCATAGAACCGCTTCGCTTCCGCGGCAATGAAGTGATTCTGTTTCATGTCCTCGATCCGGCGGAGCTTGCGCCCGATTTGAGCGGACCCGCATTGCTTCTCGATATGGAGACCGGCGACGCGATTGAGACCTCGGCAGAATACAGCCGGGTGGAATATCCGCAGAAGATCGCGACCCACATCGAAACGCTGCGGTCGAAAGCAAGATCGGCGGGCCTGGATTATGTCCTGTTGCGAACGGACCAGCCGCTCGATGCCGGGCTCCGGGAGTATTTCACTTTGCGCCGGGAGAGATTGTAAATGGGTTTCCTATCTCCCTGGTTTCTCGCCGCAATAGCCGCTGTCGGCCTCCCAATCTGGCTGCATCTGTTGCGGCAGTACAGGCAAACGCCGCGGCCTTTCAGCTCGGTCATGTTTTTCGAACGGCGGTCGCAGAGTTCCGTCCGGCACAAGAGATTGCGTTACCTGGTTCTGCTCACGCTCCGCTGCGCTCTGCTAATATTGCTGGCTCTGGCGTTCGCGAATCCGTTTGTGAATCGGACATCTGCCACCGCCGGACGCCGCAAGCTCACTATCATCGCTGTCGACCGCTCCTTCAGCATGCGCTATGGCCGGGATCTGGATCAGGCCAAGGACGCGGCCCGCCGCGTTATTGCGAGCCTGCCCGGGCGCGATCTCGCGCAAGTGCTTGCGATCGATTCTCACGTCGAGGCGATGACTCAGCCCGAGGTCGATAAGAATGCGCTTCGCTCCGCGGTTGACGCCATTCACGCGACCGATCAGGCCAGCTCGTTCGGCGAGTTAACTCGCGCCTTGCGCGTCATGGACCAAACCACCGGTATGCGGCTGAACGTGCATTTCGTCAGTGATATGCAGGAATCCTCCATGCCAGGTTTTCGCGATCTGCGGCTAGGTCCTCATACTACGCTCGTCCTGCATCGCGTCGGCGGGCGCGCTCGCCCGAACTGGGCGGTCGAGAGCGTAACTGCTCCACCGCATGTCTACGACGCGAACAGCACCCGTTTGACAACCACCATCACCGGATGGCAGACGTCTGCGGTTCTGCGGAAAGTTACCTTGTACCTGGACAATAAAGCAGTTGCTTCAAAAGAAGTTGAGATTCCTGCTAACGGCCGCGCTCAAACGGAATTCCTCGCCTTCAACGTGCCTTATGGCTTTCACCGAGGCGAGGTTCGCATTCAGCCGCACGACGAGCTTTCTCAGGATGACTCGTTCCCGTTCGCTGTCGAGCGCTCCGATCCGCAGAAGGTGCTGTTCCTGTATGTAGGGGGACGTGCTCAACAGGCCTTCTACTACAAGGCAGCCATCGAGTCAGCTTCCAATACCGGATTGATTATTGATCCGGAACCGATAGAGCGTGTCTCTAGCCTCGACCTTTCGAAGTTCGCCTATGTTGTTCTGAACGATCCAGGCGCAGTTGATTCCGGCATCGCTCAAAAGTTGTGCGGTTATTTAAGCAGAGGCGGAGCAGTGTTCATCGCAATCGGACGTAACACCGATCGAGCAGGCAAGGTGCCTCTGTACGGGTCTCGTATTGTGGGTGAGCACGACACCGAGCGCGCGGCCGCCCTCAATGCAGATGAACCGATGCTACGCGGATTGGCCCAACTGGAGAACGTGCAGTTCTTCGAAAACGGAACGGTCGCCGTTAAGCCTGATTCCCGTGCTGTCGCCCGGCTGGCTGATGGAGCGCCTTTGCTGGTAGAAGCGCGGATGGGTGAAGGAAAGTTGCTTGTTTTCGATTCATCTCTGGATGGAACCAGTAGTGATTTTCCCCTGCACGCTTCCTTTGTGCCCTTTGTCGTGCAGACTGGACACTACCTGGCGGGATTTGAAGAAACTACGCCCAGCCTGGCCGCCGGTACGGCGATCCCGCTTCGCAAGACGCGAGACCAGAGCACAGCCGCCGACGTAATCGGACCAGGCGGCAAGCACGAACTATCGCTCAATGACGCATCGCGCGCGATGAGCTACACCCTGCTCGAGGACGGCTTTTACGAAATACAGCGTGCGGACCACCGCCGTCTTCTCGCCGCCGTTCATGCCGACCGCAGGGAATCGGACCTGCGCCCTGCCCCCGACGAAACGCTCGATTTGTGGCGCAATACTGGAGATAGTCAGCCGGCCGTGCAGTCCGGCGGCATAGAGAAGCAAACGCGGCCCTGGAGTCTTTGGCGTTACGCCATGTTCCTGGTGCTGTTGGCTGCCGTTATGGAGTCTATTTTTGCAAGGCGATACCTGAAGGAGGAGAAGCCGGCCGTATGACAGCTCTGGATCAGGTTAATGCTTATCTACGCGGGCTCGAGCTCCGGCTTCGGCTGTTCGCGGCTTCGCGCGGCGCTGCCATTATCGCGGCGCTCGCTCTTGTTCTAACCATTGTTCTTGTTTGGATCGGCAATCGGTATGAGTTTGCTGCTCATATCATTTCCCCTCTGCGCATCCTGCTCTTTTCCGCTATTGCTTTCGCGGTCTCGTTCGCCCTCGCCGCGCCCTTGCTGAAATTGAATCGCGGGCGCGTCACCCGTCTGGCCGAGCAGCGCATTCCGCAGTTCCAGGAAGGGCTGCTGACTGCGTCCGAACGCTCCGATAGCTCCAATCCTTTTACCGAGCTCGTCGCCGAGGATGCGCTCACTATTGCGCGCCAGCATCCTCCGGAGAAACTCGCGCCCCACCGCGCCTTGTTCGCCTGGATCGGGTCCGGCGTGGTCGCGGCCGCCATTCTGATTTGGCTGATTGCCGCCGGTCCCGGCTATTGGGGGTACGGCGCCGGCTTGCTGTGGACCGGTACTGGCAGCCCGGACAAACGGCCCTTATACGACGTCAAGGTGCAGCCCGGAAACGCCACCATCCGCCGCAAATCGGATCAGATGATCACCGCTCGCCTGCTTGGATTCTCCGCTCGCAATGTCACCCTGCACGCGAGATATGAAGGCACAACTAAATGGGAAACCACGCCGATGCAGCCTGCCGCTCAAGGTTACCGTTTCCTTTTTGCCGGGCTTTCCGATGCAGTCGAATACTACGTCCAAGCCGACGCCGCCGTTTCCCGTAATTTCAAAATTTCGGTGAAAGATTTGCCAGCTGTGCGTCGAGTCAAGGCCACCATTCATTTTCCATCCCAGCTTCATCTCCAGGATGTCGCGCAAGATCCTGGAGGAGATATTCGTGCCGTAATCGGCAGTAAAGCGGATGTTGCAGTACTCACTGACCGTCCGCTTGCCCGCGGCGTTCTGGTTCTCGAAGATGGATCGAAAGTGGAGCTCAAACACGCGGAAGGAAACTGGCTCACAGCAACGCTTCCCATCAATAAACAGAGCTCCTACCACGTCGCCGCTATCGACGGAGCAGATGCTATTCGCATCAGTGACGACTGGTTTATCGAAGCCAAAAAGGACGAGCCACCCTCGATTCGCATCGCGCGACCTGGACGCGACCCGCACGTCAGCCCCATCGAAGAGGTACCCGTTTCGGTGGAAGCGGCCGACGATTTCGGCGTCGAAGCGCTCGACCTGCATTACTCAATCAATGGGGGAACTGAACAAACGGTGCCGCTACTCAGGAATAGGGGTGCCAAAGATGCTCGAGGCACAACTACCCTCTATTTGGAGAAGTACAAGCTACAACCAGGCGATCTCATCAGCCTTTATGCCACCGCGCGAGATGCCAACACCACCTCTCGCAGTGACATCCTATTCGCGCAAACCGAACCGTTTGACCTTAAGTTCAGCCAATCCCAGGCGAGCGGAATGGGGATGGGGATGGGAATGGGCGACCAGGACAACATCTCAGAGCGTCAAAAGCAGGTGATCGCCGCCACCTTTAACGAGCTTAAGGATCCTGCGAAGGCTCGTGCGGCCCTGCAAGAGGACGCGCGCTTCCTGTCCGATCTGGAGAGTAAGATCGGAGATCAGGCAAAGACTCTCGCCGAGCGCATGGGCAATCGCGAGCTGACCGGCACTAGCGCGGAATTCGAAAACTTTTCGAAGATCATGACGCAAGCCTCCCAACAGACGGGGGAGGCGATCTCCGAACTGAAATCGGCGAAATGGCGCGACGCGCTTCCTCCTGAACAAAAGGTTTTGCAATCGCTCTTGCGAGCCGAAGCGATGTTCCGCGATATTCAGGTTGCGTTCGGCTCCAACGCAGGCGGGATGGGCGGCAGTGGCGCGCAGCGTGATCTCGCGCGTATGTTCGATCTCGAGCTGGATACCTCGAAGAATCAGTACGAGACCCAGCAATCGGCATCTCAAGCGGCCAGCGAACAGCAGAAGGCCGTGGACGAAGCCTTCGAGCGCCTGCAAATGCTCGCGCGTCGTCAGCAGGAGCTCGCTGCGCAAAACAACCAAGAGAAGCCGTTCGAGCAGCGCTGGCAGGAAGAACAATTGCGTCGTGAAGCCGAGCAGCTTCGTCAGCAGATGGAACAACTCGCCCAAAACTCGCAAAGTCAGGGGCAGTCGTCGAACTCGCAATCAGGTCAGCAGAGTGCCTCATCCGCTGGGCGTAACCAGTCTCGCGCCGGAAACGGCGGGCGTTCCATGCAGCAGAACCAGGAACTCGCCCGCGCCATGCAGCAGACCACAGATGCTCTGCGCCGCGCGGAGGACGAGATGCGCAAGGCTGTCAGCGAGCACGACGCAGCCGCTCAACAGCGGGCCGCCGCGCAGCTTGCCGCTGCCGAGGATTCGCTGAACCGCGCTCTCCATCAGCGCGCGGGCAGTTCCGTCGGAGACATGGCTCAACGCGCGCAGCAGTTGGCGGAAGCGCAACGGAATCTGGCAAACCGTATGAAGCAACTGTACGGGCAGTCCGGCTCGAGCGGGGATGCTTCTTCTGAAAGCGAGATGCCGGCTATGAATGATCCGGAGAATCCCGGCTACGGCTCGATGTACCGCCGTCGCTATTGGCAGCAGCTCTCCGAGCCAAAGCGCCCGGCCACCGAACAGGAAAAAGCCTTGGCCGGGGAAAATGAGAAGCTCTCGGATCAGGTTGAGCGGCTCCAGCGCGACATGCAACAGGAAGAGCAGAGCCTGGCCGCTACCCAGCCGGATGCTGCCTCAAAATTGCGCAGCGCGCTTTCCAACGCGGAGCAGGAAGAGCTCGCTCTCCGCCTGCGCAAGAACTCGGAATGGATGCGCGACGGCTTCGGCGACCGCAACTTGGAGATGGAGGATGGCATCACGAAGGGTATAGAGCAGCTCAGCCGCGAGTTGCGGGACGCCGAGCAAGCCGCGAGCTCGTCCGGCCGAAACCAGAGCGGCGCAGATCGGGAAGCCGAGCAGGCTCTTTCCCAAATTCGCGCCATGCGCGACATGCTGCAGCAAGCTGAGGAAAATCAGCAGGGCGGCCCGACAGGCGCGAGTAACGGCCAAGACACGCAGCAGGCGCAAAGCGGGCAGTACAGCCCGTATGGTGGCATTGGTCAACCCGGGATCAATCAGCGCGGCATTGAACGTCGCGGTCTGCAAGATGCCATCGCGCAACTGTACGCCTATCGCCGTCGCATCGATCCGAACGATCGAACGCTTGGTAACTATATAGATGGCACGCTCGGCTACTTGCGCGATCTGAACGCGAATCCGGACGTGCTCGATGCCACGGTCAGTCACGATGCCGTCGCCAGCCTAGAGCGCTTGGAAGTGGAACTGAGCCGGCGCGCCGGCCAGCCATCTGCGCTTGCTGCTAGAACCACCTCGCCTGAAGCCGCTCCGGAGAAGTACCGCCAAGCCGTCGCCGAATACTTTAAGAAGCTCAGCCAGCCGAAGTAGACTCGAACACACGCTTATCGCTTGTAACCGGTTTGCTTCATGTACTGCGCGAGGGCTTCATACTGGTCCGTTGCAATAAAGTTCACTCCTGCGTCAAGGGCCGCTTTCCAGCGAATCTGCACAGCTTTGAGCGATCCGAAATTGTAATCGCTTCCCCAGCCTCTCTCGTCCGCCTGCTGGAATCCGTCGAGCGTGTAAAAGCGTATCCAGAACCCGAGCTGGTGCGCGTGCTTCACCACGGCCTT
>Ga0213882_10000301_pt1 | contig 18421 bp, 22 predicted proteins | sample BarmaccoBMER_R09_FD_160106 | JGI IMG/M metagenome (GOLD analysis project Ga0213882, IMG submission 160106) | Barbacenia macrantha exposed rock microbial communities from rupestrian grasslands, the National Park of Serra do Cipo, Brazil - ER_R09 ...
AGGTGTGGCTTGGTCGCCTCCTTTCTATCAACCGGAGAAGCCGTTGCCTATTATTTGATGCGGCGTGTCGCCAGCTTTCGAAACAAAGACCGTCATCTAGCATAAATGGGGTTTTGCATAAGCCACTTTCCCCTAGATTCACAATAATACTGTAGGGATCGTGACGCCGAAGAAAGACGCAAGACTTCGTAGCCTGGGCCAGGCTCTTGACGTTGTACGTTATTGGGAGAGTCTGACGGGCCAGGCGACCGGAGCGTGGCAGGCCGCAGTCGGAAGTGACCTTGCTGCGGACGACGAGTTCAGTCATCCGTACGACGTGAGTCTGGCGTCGTGGGCAGCTATTGTGGCCGCCGTAAGCCATCTGGGCACCCTTCGAGACAGTCTGTTTCACCGCGTCGGACCGAACGAGGTCAAAGTTTGGTTGCACACTCACGGGCAGTTGACGTTGGTACGCGGGGCACTGGAGAACGCGTCAATGGCATTGTGGCTGCTCGAATCCGATGTTTCCGTTGAACGTATCCTGCGTCGGATACAGAAGGACTGGGCCGAGCGTCGCGAGCTTGACATTGCCCGAGAAGAGATCAACATTCCAAGCTCCAAGTCGATGCAGGAGTACGAACGCGAGGTGTCTGACCTCCTTGCGCGTATCGGCGCTGATCCGGTGATGCTCAAGGAGAGGACTGGGTACGGGAAGATCGTCAAGACTGCGGAAGCACACGTTCCCGCAGGCCCCAAGACCGGCGCCCTTTTCCTGTGGAAGGCATGTAGTGCGATTGCGCATGGAGAGCTGCGAGGAATGATCGCGTACTTGAACAAGCGACAAGGTGGCTCGCCATCTCCAGGAACGCAACTCTATCAGATAACCGCAAGCGTCGAACTTCTGGTTGACGGCAGCATGGCGGCGATTGCATCTACTAAGGCGGCTCTTGCTCTCTATTCGAAACGGTCCGGAACGCTGATCCGGGTGTAGTTGCACAGTCACCAAGCTCACCAGCGTGTGGCGCTGGAAAAATGTTCATGACATACGTAAGCGCAAAGTGCGGTAAAGAGATCTACTGAAGAACGGGTTGCAGCCACTCGAATGAGGCGTCAGCGCAGCCCGTCTGCCGCAGAGCTGGCTTACGGTGACGGGGACCAGCTCAGCGTTCCGACTGGGGGCTCCGAAGAGGGCCGGGACTACTTCTTGCCGTAGGCTAGAGAGATGAACTTGTGTACATCGTCCAATTGGTCGGTGCTTCCAAGTGAATACTCGACGTCTCCCATGCCGAAGTGGCCTATCTTTGAAACGTCGCGCATCACTGGGTCAACCCACGGTTGAGCGCTGGTCTTCGTTAGCGACAGGAAGACGAGCACGCGTCCTTTCTGAATCTCTGTGGTAACGAATGACCGCTTGCCTCGAAAATAGCCGATGTACTGCTTTCGCACGCGCCGCGTGACATCGCCTCCAAGGGAGGAGGCGTAGTTGTCGATCGCTTCCCACAGTTCGCGGATCAGGCTGCTTTTGTTCGCGAGATGGTGTTCAAGGTCGTATTCATGACCTTTTGGCGGTTCAGGTGGACCGACCGGTGTCTTCTTGGGTGTCGCGGCAGGTGAAGGTGTGCTGATATCAGGAGACGCGGTGGCGTCAAGAACGCGGACCAGGCTGCGATGCAGGGCGTCGTGTGAAACAAGCGGATGACCGAGCTTGCCCCGGATGGCTGAGATGAATGGATCGGGAGGTTCGGTGGCCAACTCGGCGAGCGCCTTACGTACTCGCGTGTCGGTGAATACACGATCACCGAACGAGTCCAGGCTGCCGCCCTCTACGGCGTCATGGCTCAGGAGCCTGAGCAGTTTCGCCTTCTGAGATCGAGGCTCAGACTCGTCAGCAAGGTCCACCTCGAACAGCAGCTTCTGGTCCATAACTACAGGCTCGTTTGTCTTATAGACGCGGTAGCGCAGTCCATTGGTAAGGACGCGCCAGACGACTCCGTCATTGTTTGCGTAGTTAATCGTCTGAGCTTCGACAACGCGGTCGCCGAATCGTTCTTCGCGACCTATAAGAAGGAGCTGATCCACACCCGGCCCTGGAACGACCTCGCCGACGTCACACACCACACGTTCCTATGGATCGAAGGCTACTACAACCGCCGACGGCGGCACTCCACGCTCAACTACTTGACACCCTGTGAATACGAGCTAGGATACAGACAGCTAACCGATCTGGCAGCCTAAATCGGTGTCAATAAAATCGGGAACACTCCACCACCACGCGCAGCCGCGCGGGTCCCGGACGTCCGCGCGGACAACCCAGCGCTGCGGCCAGGACGGGTTGGCGACGGTTGTCCCAAGCCGACCTGGGATACCCCAACAGGCGCTGGCGGGGCGGGACGGACATCCGATACTCCGCATCGTGGAAATAGTTGAGTGGCTGGCACCCCGACATCTGTCGCCCCACGCCCACCCAGCAACAGACCTTCGACCTATCGACGCCCCACACGGTGAACGTGTCGAAGGTGGCTGTGCCGAATGGGCGCCCAAACTGCTTGGTCTTCCGCCTGAGAGACGCCGTTTACGCAGGTCCTTACGCTGCGTGGGATTCCGACCATGCCGCCCTCACAGGGCGGTCGTGTAGTCAATGGTCACCCGGAGCCTTCTCCGAGCCGCAATACATCTGACCAAGGCCCCAAGAGACCCCAAATAGACCGTAAGCCGGTCCGGCCGGATCGAGGGGCCGACCCCGGGTCTGGTCGACACGGGTGAGCGTGCGACCAGACCCTATTGGAGCCGACGTATCAGGATATTGATGGTGATTGTTGTGGGGTCGTCGTTTCCGGTGTGAAGTGATCAGCGAGTGGTGTCGATGGTGTTAGGGCAGGCATAGTCCCCATACATCGGTGTCGGTGTTCGGGCTCGACATTCCTCCGGTGTGGCCGATGGTTGACCAGCGGTCGGTGGAGTTTCCGTTGCCGGTTGCGGTGCCACTGCTATTACTGGGGTAGATGCCGGTGAGGTGATCGCCCTGGGAACCCGGCTTGGTGAAGCTGCCTTTTGTCGGATCGCTGCCGCTGATGGAGCCGCCGCCGCTGATGAGGTTGCCGGCCGTGCCGCAGGCGGCGGTGGTCGCCGTCGCGCTGCTACTCGCCGAGGTCGGACCGGCGACGTTGGTGTGTTTGACCGTGACGGTCAGGCCGCTGACGTTGATTCCGCTTCCGCTACAGACCGCGTAGGCAGTGGTCGTGTTGCCGGTCCCGGTCCCGCCGCCGTTGAGCGCGACCGCTGTCCAGGAGGTCGGGTTGGTGCTGCCATCGGCGGCCGCGGCCCCGGAACTGGTGGAGGGGTAACTCGCGATCGCCTTGACGCTTTTATTGCTGGCCAATGTCGAGGCGACGCCACCACCGAGCAACCTAGTGTTGGCCGGGCACGTCGCCGTCGTCGAGGCCGTCGAGTTGGTGCCGGTGGGTCCGGAGGTACTGCTCACCACGACCTGGGTGTGATTGATGGTGGAGTTGGTGAAACAGACCGCGAAGGGATCGACGGTGTAGGTGCCGGTGCCTTGACCGCCGGAGCCGCCGTAGCCGAGCCAATACGTGGCATCGGTGGCGCCGTTGCTGGCTTCGGAGGTGCCGTTGGTGCTGGGCGTGCTTTCCATCACGTCGATGCCATTATCAGCACCAGTCACCAGGACCCCGCCTCCGGACGCGAGGCCGCTGGAGCAGTGGGCGTCGGTTTTGAGGAGGACACCGGCGCCGGGTGCCGTGAAGGTGGTCGCTCCCGGAGTTGACACCGTCGCCGTGGTCGTGGCATAGGCGATTCCTGGTATGACCAATGCCAGTGCGGCACCGGCAATCGCCGCCTTGACAACGTTTCGTTTTCGCATTCCCGTGTCCCTTTCCATGGTCTCGTTGCCCGCGCGATCCATCTCCCGCGGATCAAGATTATTAAGGCCGTAAACTCTGCATATGCGGATTCATGAAGATCCGCTATGTAGGTGAACGGAAAAAGACGAGAAGCCGAACAGGGGACTGCAAGGATCCTTACTAGGAACGAAACCGCTAACCTCGGCCTAGCATCACGCGGTGTGTGGCCGAGGCCACTAGGACGGGTGATCCACCAAGATCCTCCGAGTCCTGGGAGCTTCGTTGCGCGCGCAGTCTGTCATGGCCAGCCCGCCGCTGTCTGTCGATGAGGGTCCCGAAGACCCATTCGGGTCACCGTCGGTGGCGGCCGGCGACGCGGTGGAGGGCGAGTGCCGGGATCTCCTGGACGCGCTGGCGAGGGTGGCCGATCCGCGTAAGCCCTGCGGGATCCGCCATACCCTGGTCTCGGTGCTGGCGTTGGCCGCAGCCGCGGTGGTCGCCGGCGCTCGGTCCTACGTCGCGGCCGGTCAGTGGGCTGCGCACGCACCCGTGGGCGTGCTAGTCGCCCTCGGGGTCCGGGTGCATCCGCGCAACGGATTGTTCGTGGTGCCGTGCGAATCGACCATCCGCCGGGTGCTTCAGGACTGCGACGGTGACCAGCTCGACGCCGCGTTCGGTGCCTGGTTGTATCCCCGGCTGCCCGCCGGCCAGGTGATCGTGGACGGCAAGGCCCTGCGTGGCGCCCGCGCCGGTGATGGCCGCGCGGTGCACGTGCTCGCTGCGATGCTTGAGGAGGACTGCGCCGTGCTGGCCCAGCGCCAGGTAGACCACAAGTCCAACGAGATCACCGCGTTCGCCCCGCGGTGCTGTCAACTTCGTGATCTGGGTGGCTGGGATGATCGACGGCGCACTTCTGGGATGGCAAACATTCAGCGGTTGTGTTGATGTTGGCTGGGTGATGGCGTGCTAAGGTGGCCGGGTGGGTTCGGTGCCCGGTCGGGTGGGTGCCGGTTAGGCGGGGTTGGGGTGTGGCGGCATCCAGGGCCGCCCGAGTATCGCCTCGTGGAGGGCGTCGATCATGTTGTGTCCGTGTTTGGTGGCGGTGGAGAGGTAGCCCCGGATGGTGTAGCGGTCTTGGGTGCGGTCTTCGCTGGTCAGCCGCCCGGAGATGTTCTGTTGCACCTTGGCGGGCCGCAGATCTCGTTCGGCTTGGTTGGAGGTGGGGGGCACCTTCAGGTCGTGGGCGAAGCGCAGGACGTCGGCTTCCCGGTCGCGCAGGACTTCCAGCAGCAGCCGGGCCTTGCGCTGGCCAGGACGGTCTGGGTGGCCGAGGGTGTCGGAGAGCCCGACCCGTACCCCGCCGCAGAAGGTGTCGATGAGCTCGGTCCTGATCGCCGTGTCGATCGCGGCCTGGTCGTGGTCGCGGGCGAGGTTGGCCTGGTGGACCAGGCCGCGCAGGGCCTCAGCGATCTGGGTGGGCCAGTGCGCGTCGGGGTAGGTCTCCCCGGCAGCAGCGAGATCACGAAGGAGGTGCTGGCAACAGAGTTGGTGGGTCAGCTGCCCGAGCGCGGCGGAGTCGTAGTTCTGGTATCGGTCGTGCACGATCACCGAGTTAGTGAGCTCCGGGATAACTGAGGTGGTGAAGGTCTGCATCGAGCGGTCCCCGAGCAGGTAGTGGGTGAGCCGCTCGGTGCAGGCGACCAGTAGGTAGCGCTCGGCTTTCTTCTTACCCGGCTTCGGTGCGCGGGACCCAACCTTGATCGGGGTCTCATCACAGCAGACCGCGTGGGCCAGGGTGATCAGCTCACGGATCCGCTGGGTTACCTCACCGAGCGGCGTCGCGGTGCGCTTCAGCATGCCGTGCACGAACCCGACACTCGGTGTGGCACCGGTCAGCGAGGCCAGCAACTCCACACAGCGGTGCGCCGGGATGAAGTGCACCACCATCAGATACACCGCGAAGGCCTGCAGGTTCGGGCCATACCCCACGATCCCCGACCGGGCGCCCTCAGGCTGGCCCGCGGTATGGACCCGGCCGCACCCGCAGCGCACCCGGTGCTGGTCATACTGGGTGACCTTGACCGACACCACAGGGATCTCGTGCTGTTGACAGCAGTCGATGACCCCCAGGTCCACCGCATCGGCGAGATCATGACCACACTCGCAGCGGCCCTCGGGGAACCGGTCGACCTGCTCATCCGGAGTGTCCCTCCAGGCCAGGTTCGTCCCCGGCGCCCCCGGCTGCTTACCCCGGGTCCGCGCCGGCCCCTCACCACACCGCTTCGGCTTCTCCGGCGGCGTGCGGCCCAGCTCACCGTCCTTCGACGGCGGGCTTGAGGAGTTCGCGCTGTTCCGCGAGAGCAGATGCTCCACCCGCGCCAACCTGCCCACCAGAGTCTCGTTCGCTTCCCTCAACTCCGCGATCTGCCCGGCCTGATGCCGCACCAGCACGACCAACTCATCGCGCGACATCTCCTCCGGAACAACCACCCGAAGATCAAACTACATCCAACCCCCCAGCGCTGACCGACACGCCCAAGACCCCCGAACAAGCCATCACACCCATCCAGCACCACAGTTCAGAGCAACGGCTGAATGTTTGCCTGGGATGAGGAGGTCTGGTGACCGTCGGTGCGCCGTCCTACAAGGGGTTTCGCTTCCCGGTGGAGATCATCAGCCACTGCGTCTGGCTCTACCACCGGTTCCCGCTGAGCTTGCGCGAGGTGCAGGAGATGATGCTGCAACGCGGGACTGTGGTCAGCCACGAGACCATCCGGCAGTGGTGTAGGACGTTCGGCCAGACCTACGCCAACGCCCTGCGCCGGCGCCGGGCGCGCCCGGGGGATCAGTGGCACCTTGACGAGGTGTTCATCACGATCGGTCGGAAGACCCACTACCTGTGGCGGGCGGTGGACCAACACGGGACTGTGCTGGACATTCTGGTCACCTCCCGGCGCGATGCCAGGGCCGCGACCAGGTTCTTCCGTAAGCTGCTCACGGGGCTGGAGTCCGTGCCCCGGGTGCTGGTCACCGACAAACTCGCCAGCTACGGCGCTGCCCGGCGCCGGGTGCTGCGCTCGGTGGAGCACCGCCAGTCAAAGTACCTGAACAACCGCGCCGAGAACTCCCACCAACCGACCCGCCAACGCGAACGAGCCATGAAGAAGCTCACCTCACCCCCGGCACGCCCAGCGGTTCCTCTCCGCCTTCAGCGGGATATCACCGCACTTCCGGCCCGGCCGTCACCGGCTCTCCGCCCAGGAGTACCGCCGCGAGATGACCGACCGGTTCACCACCCGGAACCAGATCACCGGCACGGCCACCACAGCAGCCTGACACAGCACCAGGGATCACCCCAGCCGGGCCCGACCTTGCCTCCTCAACCAGGCAGGCTCACCATACGGAACTGCCGATACTCCGCTAAAATCGACGGGAAAGCGCCTCCCGGGAACTGCCGATACTAGGGAGGGTGCGTGACCGCCGCGGTGGGTCGGTGAAATGGTTGCTGGCGTTCGCCAGCAGCAGATTCCCGTTCACGTCGGCATCCTTGACACAGGTGTGGTCCCCGCATTCCGCTGTCCTCTCGTATGTGAGCATCAACTGTCCCACACACTCTCATCGGCGTGAAGTTTGGCCAAGTCGGTCCTGTGTTCGCCGCGTCCAGGATTCGTGCGCGGTTTGTCGTTGCTCCGTAACAGCCCTCTTCGGTAGCCGGCGACCGGAGGCCGGTTGCCCGATATTTGTTTGTCCATCCCACTCCACGCTCCGCCGCCGGGCGGGATACGCCGGAAACCCGCCGTAGATCTTTAGATGGCCTGGTCAGCGGTCGCTGGGGATGCTGTTGACGGCGCGTTGGCGGTCTTCGGCGGTGGGCAGGGTGTACGAACGGGTGCTGTTGCAAATTCGGGGCGATGATGCCCGGTGTGGCAGGATCCGGGGTCTGTGAGCATCTTCTCCGGCCGGCATCACCCGAAGGACGTGATCTTGTGGGTGGTGCGCTGGTACTGCCGTTACGGGGTCGGCTACCGCGACCTGGAGGAGATGCTCACCGAAGGGGGCGTGCCGGTCGACCACACCACCGTCTATCGGTGGGTGCAGCGCTACGCACCCGAGCTGGATGAGCGGACCCGCTGGTACCGCCGTGTCGGCGGGTGGACAGCGCAGTCGTGGCGGGTCGATGAGACCTCCATCCGGGTTGGCGGGAGGTGGTGCTCTGTGTACCGGGCGGTCACCTCCCCCGGCGACACCCTGGAGTTCTCCCTGTCCACCAGGCGGAACACCGCCTCAGCGAAGAGGTTCCTGGCCAAGACGCTGCGGTCCACGGCGCATGCTGGACCTCCGAGGGTGATCGACACGGATGAGAACCCTGCCCTGGCCGCGGTGATCGCCGAACTCAAGGCCGACGGGCGGTGTGCGACATCGGTGCGGCATCGGGCGGTGAGGTACCTCGACAACCGGATCGAGGGCGGTCACGGCCGGTTGAGGAGGGTCCTGGGCCCGAAGTGCGGGTTCAAGACCCAATGCCACTAAGTTAGGCGACCCGGCGTAGTTCCACGGTCGGTGGCCCGTCGTGCTTGGTCCCGGTATCCGTAGCTCGTTTGACACGGTAGGAGTTATGGCGGGCTCGTTTGACCACGCGGGGTAGGTGCGGTGCCGGCGGCGGTTTATCTTTTCTAGGATCTCAGTGATGGTGGCTTTGATCGCTTTCTTCAGTCTCCGAGGGGGAAAGCCGCCTGGTCGGTGACCTGGCGACGGATGACGCGAAGTGAGCGCGTAAAAGAGAGACGGTCAGGATCGAGGCCGGCTTCGTCGGCGGCGTGGCACATGAGTTTTCGGATTGCGTAGTGGGTGAGCAGCAGTGCCCAGATTTCTTGACGTACCATCTCCGGTGACTTGGACCTCAGCACGCGCCCCGACCCGCGGAGGAATGTTTTCTTTTCGCGGAAGCCGGTTTCGATTTCCCAGCGTTCATGGTAGGCGGCGGCGAGTTCGGTGGCGGTCGCGTCGGAGGGATCGAGGATCGAGGTGATCAGGCAGATCAGCTCTCCTGCACCGTTTCCTTCCCGATCCGGGATCTCGTACTCGATGACGCGGACCGGTATCGCTGCGTCCGCGGGGATCTTGTGGCCGTGGCGAACCTGCTCGATGAGTTTCTTGCGGCGCTCACCGGTGATTTTCGGGTTGATCACGATAGATCGGTAAGACCCGTCAGGCAGGGACTTGATCACCGGGAGCGTCACTGTGGCCGAGACCCTCCATAACAGGTCGGCCCCGGTGCCGAGGGCTTGGGTCCAGAGTTCGAAGCTGTAGAGGTTCCGGTCGGCTATGACCAGCATGTCTGGCTCGAAGGCACCCGGCATGTCCGTGAGCAGGGAACGTTCATCGACCTTGCACGGGCCGAACGATGCGGCGACAGCGGCATGGGAGCCGCATTCAGCGAGGGCCACCACGCGAGCTTGGGGAAACGCGCTCGCTTTCGGCCCCTCGTCCAGGCGGCCAAATTCCTTGACGTTGTCTGGGGTATCCGCGATGTCGAGCATGAACCCATCGACCGCCATCAACCTCCGTGATCCCAGCCAGGCTCCTTTCGTCCCTCTTCCCGCTACCGGGACAGCGATTTTTTCGAACAACGCCCGCAACGGATCTGCTTTCAGCCGCTGCCGGGCTTGGGTGATGGCCGACGTCGAGGGCATGGCCCACTCATCACGCCACGACCCCATGTCCTCCAGCGACCCGATGAGCTTCCGCATCACCTCCTCGTAACCCTCATCGAAGAACAGGCACATCGCGAGACAGAAACGCACCATGACGTGGGCGGGAAGACGCCGGGACCGTCGCTCGCGCCGACCTGTCTCATCCAGCGCCTCCTCGATCAGATCCCGAGGGAGAATGTCCGCTAGCACCCCGAGTGAGATCCGATCGGTCAACCGCGAAGAACCGCTCACCGGCTCCAGTTCCGACACATTCGCCATGCCGAGAATCCTAAAGCAACAACCACCCACACAACCGCTGACTCAACACGCGTGTCGTCTCGCCGCAGAGTCGCCAAAACGCCCCGGGCCATCAAATCACCTTATCCGGAACCAAGAAGCCGGCTGGGAGAGGTTCTGGGGCAGCGCCAAGCCTATCTCCCCAGGTCAGCCCCTTAACTTAGTGGCATTGGTTCAAGACCCCGGTGACCGCCTACCGGACGCTCAAGGGGATCGAGGCGATGCACGCACTGCGCAAAGGCCAGGGCAGGATCTTCGCCTACGGACACTCGAACCCGGACGTGGTGATCGTCGAGAAGGCATTCGCCCACGCCTGAGAACAGTCGGCAGCTCACGGCAGCGGTCGAGCAGCCGGCAGCGGGCTCCACCGCACCCTCACCCCACCTTTGCAACAGCACCCTCTGATGAGTGCTGTTTCCACGGTGGCGCTCGCCTCGGCGAGCCGCTCGTCGGTGGCGCTTACCGGTGCCCGCCTGGCGCGTCGAGCATGAGCACCAGGTGCGGTCGGATACTGACCGAGTGGTCCTCGCCGTCGAACCGCACGCTCAGGCGGGTGGTGCCGCGGCCGAGGACCTGGCCTTGCTTGCGCAGCCGGGAGGGCAGCGCCCCGTGCTCCTTGGCCACCGCGACCTGCTCGACCCGGCATCGCGGGGGGATGGGGGTGCCCTCGGCGTCGCGCCAGCGGTCGTAGGCGGGCATCGTGTAGTCAGGGCCTCCCGCCGCGCCGCTGGCGCAGCTCCTGGTAGCGGACCCGCCCCGCGTCGGTCAGCGCCAGCCTCGCCAGCCCGTCGTCATCCGGGCGCGCCAGGGTGAGCAGTCCCGCCCGCGGCAGCGCGTCGAACAGCAGCTCGGGGACCAGGTATCCGGGCATCGGCTGGCCGCCGTCGAGGTACCGCCCCTGGTGCCGGGTCACCTGACCGGCGTGCACCCGCGACAGGGCCATCCAGTCGACGAGCTCCGTCCCGCTCAGCATCGGGGGAGCTCGTGGCGCCGGGCGAACCTCGGCGGCCAGGCGCCCGCCATCCCCGTCTCGACCGCGGGGTGTCGCTGTGCCCGGGGCTCGCGGTGTACTCGGTGTCGTGGTGTGCGGTGTCGACCGGACATCGGTTCCCCCCTTGCGCTTTCGTGGTGTGGGCCCGGCCGCCGGGAGCTGGTGTCGGGGCAGGACGCTGGACCGGCGGTCGGCCGGGGACCTACTCACTGACTCCGCGCGCCGCGCGCTGAGCGCGACCACCCACCAGGTGCAGGATCGCCCTCGCCATCCGGATGGCCTCCTCCTCGGTGAGCCGCACGGCGCCTGAGTCCAGGCTGTGGATCATCCACGTGCCACCGGCCTCGCGGATGGCCAGCAGCTCGCAGCTGGCGCCGTCGTCGGTGCGGGTGCCCGGGACCGACACCTGTACGGGGTACGCCGGGGTTCGGGGTTGGTCGGTCACGCGGGGAGTCCTTCCTTCCGGGTGGGGCCGGCCGGCCGCCGGGAGCTCGGGCACGGGGGGCAAGGCTCAACCAACGGCCGGCCGGGCGTTACTCGACTCACGGGCCCCGAGCATCTGGAGTCCGCGAGGAAGATCAGGTGGCGGTGTCCCCCCGCTCGGTGCGGCGCAGGCAGAACACGCACATCCCGCCGGGTGGCTCGTCATACAGGGTGGTGTCCCTGGCCGGTCGCTGCCCGCGGCGGGCGAGGTACACCCCCTCGGGGTGCTCGGCGTCGGCGTCGATGGCGTGGGACTGCCAGTCCCGTGAGGACACGCCCCAGCGCGGGGCGCCACCCACCGGCTGCCCCTCGCGCGCTGGGCACGGGGGTCGGGTGCTCGCTCATCCGAGCCACTCCCCGAGAGCGTCGACCAGGACCCTCGCGGCGTCCTCGTCCATGATGATCACGCACGCCCCGGCGACGTGCACGTCGAACACGATCTCGGTGGCGTCGTGGTTCGTCTGTTTCTCCACCACGAGGTCGGCGAAGCTCCTCGGGCCCTTGTGCGGCGCGCAGGTGACACCGATCGCCCCGCGGTTCGCGGGTCGTGCCCGCGAGGTCGCTCCATCAGCCATGGTTGACCTCTCCTCTCGGACACAGTGAGCCCTGGTAGTCGACCGAGACCCGGCCGGTGGCCAGGGCGTCGGGGGCGGGACGCTGGCGGGGCACCACTCGCACGCGCCGGGCCCGGTGGGCGTGGGCGCGCTCGCGCTGCGCGCGGCCCACCAGCTCCGCCACCGTCACCTCCACGACCACGCCCAGTCGGGGCCGCCACCAGCCCCACCGCTCGCGGTGATGCCGTCCCGCCCGCCGCTCCTGCGGGGAGCTAGCCCCGGTCGGCATCGGGAGTCCCTGAGCGCAGTGCCTCAGCGAGCACGCGCTGCACCTCATCAGCGCTGGGCGGCGCCGAGGCGAGGTCATCACACGGTGGCACCCGCCACCGCGACGGCGCGGACCCGACCACCGCGGTGGGCGGCAACGCCACCCACCGCCCTTTCCCGCGCGGGCACACCGACGCGGCCACCAGGTCACCCCGCAGCGTCCCCGAGCCGGCGGCCACCACCAGCACCCACCGCGACGGCGCCGGCGCCGTGGCGACCGGCACCGCCAGACCGGTGTCCACCAGCACCGGCAGCAGCTCGACCACCCGCAACGGGACTTCCACCGCGTCGATGCCGCCCCCGCGGACCAGCAGCACCCCATAGGGCTGCCGGCCCCGGATGCTCCACGCGTGGTCTGGGTTCGTGACCGCCGCATCCCGGTTCTCCAGGAGCGGTCGCATCTCGGCGAGGCCCTGCGAGTCGGTCCCGACCCTGCCGGGCACCACCGGCCAGCCCCGGCACACCGCCTCGACCGCGGCCCACCGCAGCCGCTCCCCGTAGGTGTCCGCCCGTGTCACTCTCGCCACACCGCCGCCCCCTGTCCTCACGCGACCGCCCCTCGGCGGTTGCCCGTGGCGCGGCCGGCCACTGCTTCGCCGCGTCACGGGGCCCGATCTCCATCACAGCGGCGGCGCGGGGGTGGCCCCACTCACGCCCGGATAGGGCGCGCGGCGGTGGCGCGTCGTTCTCGACGTGTGATACGGGGGCCACTGCTAGGGTGATCCAATGGCGAACCCGGGGGACAAGCCACGCTGTCCGGACTGCGGGGCGCAGCTGCGCCGAGGCCGCGAGGCGGGCGAGTACTGCGACCCCTGCCGGCGCACCGGGCCCCGGCTGGTGCTGCCCGAGGCCTTCTACGACCAACCGGGCCTGCCCGCCGCGCTGGAGGCCCTGGACTTCGGCCCGGTGTTCCTGGCGATCCGCGCCCACACTCACTGGAGCCAACAGAGCCTCGGGGAGTACCTCGGGTTCGAGCAATGCCGGGTCTCCGCCATCGAGAACGGCAAACGCTCACTGCACGACCTGGGCACCGCCATCAGAGTCGCCAACCGCCTCGGAATCCCCGCAGGCAGACTGGGCTTCACCCACGGGGTTACCGTGGGAGGAGGGACAAACACCGAGCGGAAGGGCAGTGGGGTGTACCGCAGAGACTTCGTGGAGCACGTCGCCGGGCTCACCCTCGTCTCAGCGGCCACCGGGCTGGACATCAACCGGCTGATCGCCTTGCTGCCCCACGCTGAGCCCACCGGCACCCGACGTGTGGGGGCAGCCGATGTGACGGTCATCGAGCAGGCCACCTCGGCGTTCAGTGACCAGGACTTCGCCACCGGAGCGGAGCCGGTGACCGACGTGGCCGTCGCGCACCTCCGCTCGGTAATGCCTCTGCTGGGTGCCCAGATGACCGCCGAGGTGCGGCCCCAGTTGTACCTGGCCACCGCGCGCCTAGCCACCCAGGCGGGTTGGATGGCCTCTGAGGTCAACGACCACGACGCGGCACGGCGACTATGGATGATCGCATTGCAGGTCGCCCGCGACGCCGACCATCCCCTCGGCACCGACCAGACCGTATTCGTGCTGGCTGACATGGCATTCCAAGCGGTGGAACTGGGCCGCCCCAAAGAGGCGCTGTGCCTGGTCCACCTCGGCCACAACACCGCCACCGTCAGCGCATATCCCGTCACTGCGGCCACCACCAGCCTGCTGGCGAACATTCAGGCCCGAGCACACGCTCTTCAACGTGACGCGGTGGGCTGTGACCGGGCGCTAGGCCAGGCTCTCGACCACTTCGCCGCCATCGACCCGACACAGGAGTCGTGGGCTGATTACCTTGATGAGGCCCATCTCGCTAGCTTGCGGGGGGCCGCCCACTACGAGCTCGCTGTGGCCAGCCACGATCCACACGCCGCCAGCAAAGCGGTACCGCTGCTGCGCCAGGCCGTGGACCACCTCAGCCCCGACTACGCCCGCCCCCGGGCATCCGCCCTCACAAATCTCGCCGGAGCCCACGCCATCGCTGGCGACACCAACACCGCCGTCACCCTCGGCCACCACGCCGTCGACGCGGCCACAGCAGTGTCTTCGCCCCGGAACTATGACCGGCTGCGGGTCCTGCACACCGCGCTGGAACCCCTCCACACCAGCGCCGGTGTCGCCGAGCTCCGTGAGCGGCTACAAACCACCGTCGCCTAAATCTGACGGGGTTCTGTCGGCGATCCGACCGCGCTCTGGCGCCTTGAGTTCGCTCCCCAGCCCGGTTGTTGCTCATCGGGTAGCAGTATTAGTGGACTAAAAACCAACGTGTCGGGTCGGCGGGCCGGATCCATGGTCACGTCATCAAGGCAAAACCCCAGCGTACGCAGCCCGCACAGCCGCAACGCCAGCCCAGTCGGTTCCCCCCGATGCCACGGCGTTTGCGAGCCTTGGCCCAGTCGGCGCGGCTGAGTATGAAGAAACGATCCAGGGCCTCGTCGTCGATCTCCGCCGGGAACCCCAACAGCTGCTCACCCTGCGCATTCGACAGGAACGGACCGGCACTCTGCCGACCCTGCAACCGCACCGTGGAGCCACTCACCGACGATCATGTTGATTTTTAGTCCACTAATGCTGCTACCCGACGATCAGATCCGCTCGGGTGATCTTGGTGATGGTGCGGGCGACCGAGCCGTCGGCACCGGCGCGGCCGACCGCGGCGGTCAGCGGTTCGAGGGTGAACCAGGTGACCCGGCGGCCGGTGTCGATCGCGGCGTGGGCGAGGGCTTGGAGCAGGTGGGTCTTCCCGGTGCCCGAGGGGCCGGTGACCGCGAGGTTCTCCGCGCGCCCGATCCACTCCAGGGTGGCCAGGGCCTGCTGGGTGGGGGTCGGGATGGAACTGTCGGCCTCCCGCCAGGACGTGAACGTCTTCCCTGCTGGGAGGCCGGCGGCGCGGCGGTGCTGGCGGCGGGTGGCCTCGTCGCGGCTGCGGATCTCCTCGGTGAGCAGCACCCGCGGGGTTTCGGCGGGGTCCCAGCGCTGCGCGCGGGCGGTGGCGAGGACCTCGGGGGCGGTAGTGCGCAGGTAGGGCAGCCCGCATTCGGCGCAGCAGCGCGGTCAGCTCCTCGGGCAACGCGGGCGCGGCGGGTGCGGTCACGACCACGAGTCCACCTCCTCGATCCGGTCGCGCAGGTGGGCGGCGAGGGTTCCCCCCCAGGCGGCCACCTCGAACGCGTCGGCTTGGCCGTGCGAGCAGGCGTGCGCGCAAGCCTCGGTGGCGGCCTGCTCGGCGCCGGCCGGCCACTCCTCGAGCCGGTCGAGCACGGCCGCGGCCTGCTCGGCGGTGGTGCGGTCGAGCAGGATCCACGGCGGTCCCGGCGCGCTAGAGGACTTCGGGTCCGCCGATGCCGAGCCGGGCGTGGTCGGGTCGGGGGTGTTCGGTGGGCTGGTCATCGGCCGAATCCCTCCCATGCGGCGGTGCCAGGCTGTGCGGAGTGCGCTTGGTCGGCGACGACGAGCTCGGCTGACGGGGCGCCGGCGGCGCGGTGGGTCACGATGGCGAGCAGGTCGTCCGGCGCGAAGCGGCCCGCCGCCGCCGCGATCCCGAGCGCGGCGTCGACCTCGCCGCGACCGGCCAGGGCGGCGAGCTCGACCGCGGCGGCCATCCTCGCCCGCACCCGCACCGCTCCCGCGGCGGCGGCCTCGACCAGCCACGCCTCCGCACCGGGCCCGAGCTCGAGGAACGCGGTCTCGGCCGGGCTCGTCGGGCGTGGAACCGGCGGGCGGGGCGCCCCGGAGGGGTCCTGGGGGTGGCCCGGGTAGTGGGCCGGCTCGATCCGCGGCCGGCCCGGAGTGGACAAGGCATGCCGGGTGACCTCGATGAGCCCGGCCGGCGCCGCCGGCGCCCAGGACGGGCGCAGCGCCAGCGCGGCCAGGTCGGCGACGATGACCAGCTCCTCACCAGCGGCACGGACCCACACCTCGGCCCCGACCAGCCCGGGCGGGGTGGAGTACCGCACCGACCCGAACCGCACGGTCTGGTCGGTGTTCACCAGCCGCGTCTCGCCCAGCGCGGCGGCATACGGCGCCGAGGGCAGCACATGCAGCCGTTCCCGCTCGACCGCCAACCGCTCGCGGGGAGCGACCCCGGTCTCCCGATGCCGTCGCGCGTTGACGTGCGCGCAGAACCCGTCGCACGCCGCGACCAGCGTCGCCATGTCCGGGTAGGCGTCGAGCAGGTCGGCCTCGGTGGGCACCAGGTCGGCCTTCGCGATGCGCACCGACGACTCCGAGCCACCCTCGGACTCCGGGTCGAAGGGCACACACGTCGCGACCTGCATCCCGTAATGCCGCCCCGCGGCGACCACCTCGGGATGGCGCACCGCGACCCGGGCGACATGCTCCACCGTCACCGTCTTCTCGTTGTCGGTCAACGCATACCTCGGCGCGCCCCCCAACCGGCGCAGCGACGTGTCGATGCAGGCCAGCAGCGTGGGCAGGGTCCGGTCCCAGGTCGGGACCACCACCCGGAACCTCGACCACGCCAACCACAGACAGAACAACAACGTCGAGCGCGGCGCACCGCCCGCCCACGGCACCACCGGGCCCACCCCCCAGTCGAACTGGCACCACATACCCGGCTCGGTGATCCACGGCCGATACGTGCGCCGATGCCCGGCCCGCCACCGCGCCTCCGCCTCCGCCACCGCCCGCCGGGTGGTGCGCTCGTCACCATCGAACCCGACCGCGACCAGCCGCTCGTGCACCACGTCCGCCCGGACATGCCCCTTGGACCGGTCCACCCACTCCTCGACCTCGTCGGCGAACGGATCGACCAACCGCGCTCACCGCCCGGCATCAGTCACCACCACCCCACGATCACGCAGGCCAACCCAGTGCCGCACCGTCTTCGGGTCACACCCGACCAACTGAGCGGCAGAATGCGCACACCCGGTCAGATCGAACGCTTCAACAATCTCCATGATCTCCCTGCCATCCTTCTCCACAGGTCCCTCCACGGGCCTCGGGTCATCAGCACCCCGGAGTGCACCCTGGAGGGACCCCCACGACGGGACCGACACGCCGCCAGCCCAGGACAACAACAGGGAGACCAGCTGCCCACAAGAAGGGAGATGCGGTGTCCGCCTACAGGGAGATTGGCCTGTCCGCTGTCACTATCCGATCGTGACCATCCGGTTCGACCGTCCCGGACCCGCTCCAAGCCACAGCCCACGACTTTGCCGAACGCCCTGCGGGGTATCCCCCTCGGCGGGTTGTGGTGGTAATCGGCTGCTGTGACGGGGCGTTACGCACCTGAGTGCGTTCCCCTCACCGCTTGAACGATCGTTCACGGACGGTAGGACCGCCGCGACGACCACGGGTTCGGAGTAACACTTCGCCGCAGGGGCCGATGACCACGTCACCCCGGCTGGGGAGGTGAAAGATCGACCGTAACGAGACGGCCACGGTGGACTTCAACCCCACACGCCGCATGGTCGCCATGCGTCTCGCAGTGGCTGCGGGCATCCCCATACTGGGCATCGGACTCCCCTTTGCGCTCGCCTTCGCTCGGGACCACAGTCCGACCGGCGGCGCTTGGACCGTGCTCGGGTGGTTGGTCGACAGCTGGCTGTATGTGGCAGCGTGTTTCGCGCCCTTCGCCGGATGCAACCGCCGCCGTGGGTTCGGCGCGGCGGCGGGTGTTGCTGTTGTGGCCTGCTGGTTGTTGACCAGCTACGCGGAGGAGGAGTGGACGCTGGCCGACCGCGGCCTAACCGACCACTGCCTAGTGGTCGCGGTGACGGAGGAACAATCCAGTGCTGATAACGCTACTGCCACTCATTACGTCCAACACCTTCAGTGCCCGCATGGCCCGGACACAACGGTGGACGGAGGTGGGGATAAGGGCACGTTCGTCACGGTTCTCTGGGATCCCTCCCACCGGATCGGTACACAACCCGCGCGCCATTGGATTGCCTCCGGGACAAAGTTGCGGCTAGCGGTTGGCGCCGCGAGTGCGGGAACATGCCTCGTTCTCCTCGACCTGCTGATCGACGTGCGCCGCCGCCCCGCGTACGCCTCCAAGGCGACCACGACGCCCCCGAGTCGTGTCCGATAGCCCGCCGAGCAGGACAGCTGGGTCTGTTGCGTCGGCGGGTCACTGCGAGCGGGCAGGCTGGGCTGATGCGTCGTCGTCCTGCTCGAGTGTCCGCGCCGAGGTCTAGCTTCGTCGGTTTCCGCTTCCCACCGGAGGTGATCATGGTGGCG
>Ga0213882_10000302_pt1 | contig 18331 bp, 17 predicted proteins | sample BarmaccoBMER_R09_FD_160106 | JGI IMG/M metagenome (GOLD analysis project Ga0213882, IMG submission 160106) | Barbacenia macrantha exposed rock microbial communities from rupestrian grasslands, the National Park of Serra do Cipo, Brazil - ER_R09 ...
ACCATACATGACGCCTCAGACCCCACTCCTATCTGAAAATATTTCAGATGCGCCTGGCGGATCAGCAGAGGGACATCGTGTCCGTTGGTCACTTCCAGAAACTCGCCCACGAGCGCAAGAATTCGCTTCTCAACATCCTGATTTTCGGCGAGAACCTTCGGTCCAATCCCATGTTCTGCAGCACTATAGTTGCCTGACGGGTCGCTAATTCCAAGAAGCAAGGGAATGAATTTCGAGAACGTGCCATTTCTATACAAGTTTAGAAGCTCAGCGTGTGTATGTTCTCGCGTGTCGTACTGTACTCTAACCGCTTCCCAATCGAGAGATTCTAAAACGGACACGCTTCAAGTTACCAAATGACAATCGTGATCCGAGTCCTAATTTCAAGAACGAAATCGCGGCCATGAGACTGATCTTGTGCCCGGACACGTCCCGAGTTTCGCCGGGGCTTACCTCGCGACGGCTCCCGTACCTACGCAGTACTCTTGGATCATCCAGCTGACAGAGACATCGCTGTAGCGAGTCATAGTATCTACTGTTCGCTCTCGAAAGCGGATCTGGGGAGTTCCGATTGCCGAATAATGCTCAGCAGGGTTCCGCGGCGAACCGGATTGTGAAGTGGAACCGGAACAGTTATGGTGCTTCCTTCCAGGCGCTTTTGCATGATGCGATGGCTACCTCGCTGGCGAACCACGATGAATCCATTTTGCTCGAGAATGTGACACACCTCCAGGCCCGAAAGAACCGGGAGCTTACCCAACCGGCACCTCGACCTGTGTCACAAAAACTTCGTTATGGAAGCGCCGGGTGACCTCGGATGCCGAAGCTGTTTCGAAGAACAGGGTGAGTGCCTCGATAAGGTTTGTCCGCGCCTGCTCGATCGACTCACCCTCGCTCGCTATGTCCAGCTCCGGACACAACGCCACAAAACCGTCGTCCTCACGTTCGATAATCGCAGTCAGGCGTTGCGCTGATTTCATAGTCCGAGTCTAATCTAGCTCGCTGGCCTCACGCTTATGGAGTTCTTATTCCTCTTCACATGGCGTATACCAGTTCTGTATCCAGCACGTCCCGCAGCGCTAAATGTCAGCCGGTGGAACATAGAAAACGCACCCCGCGCTCGGATAGCGTCAGCGATTCTTATTTAATTCGGTACACGATAGCGTCGTCGACAAATCGATCGCCTAGCATCTGCCCGCCGAGGCGCATCCCCTCAACATTCTTGGCTTTCCCGAAAATGCGACGCAATGTTCGTACAAAGGGGTCGGTCATTCCCAGAATCAGCAGGGGCGGTGTGTTTTCGAGCGGCACCCCGGCCCGGTCCAGAGCATCGTGTACAAGCCCGTAGGCTTCGGGCGGCTCTGACCTGTCTAGACGGGGAGAAGATAGCACGAACCGCCAATCCTCGTACTCCGGCGTATGAAGCCACATCGCCAGCCTTATTTCCAAGCCTGAACGATCGAGAATTTCAAGAACTTGTGCGCCGATGGCGAAGTTAGTGGTCACCAATGCCGTTTTATCCATGACAATACCCCATGTTTACCGTTGCCTACCGCCTCCAGCAGAGCGATCGCGGCATTCCTTTCGTGGCGGCGATAGCGACTCTGTTCCGACCATTGCTGGACCAGATCCCAACTGTTTCGAAAACCTGGATCTGTTTTCGCCTGCTCCAAGCGAGCTACCTCCAGATTGGCGACTTTGACCAGATCCTTAAGATTGTGTGTGTGACTAGCCTCCACACTTGTTTTATCGGGAAAGTCAAATCGCCGTGTACTCTTCGCAATACATGCCTTCAGCCCACACTCTACAGAATATCCAGCCAGATAATACGCTCCATCTGCAAACCCCGCCCTCAGCAAAGATTTAGCCTCAGAGAACCTAATCCTGGACAACTCCTGCAATTCAGCTCGATTCACCCTCGACCATCCTAACGGACGCGGCGATTACGTACTCTCGCTCTGGAAACCGAGTTCGGAATTTCCAAACTCACCAAAAACACACCCACGCAGGGAGAATCGTTACCCCTCTTCATACGGCTTATACCGGTTCTGGAACAGCACCTCCCGCGCGTGCTCCAGGTCAGCCGGTGGAATATAGAAAAACGCGCCGGTAAGATCTCGCTTGATTAACAACCCGCCGGTGTATGCGCCTGTTTCGACCACGTATTCAATTCCCGCCGCTGTCAGCAGATCTTCCAGCCGCAGAGCATCCCGAAGCCGCCGCGCCATGTAGATCAGGTTTAACTCGGTATCACCGAAGAATTCGGCATCTCGACGCACATCCGCCCGCCTATTCCCTTGGGACCGGCTGCCCTCCGCCGATAGTGGCTGTCGTGCCCTTCAAATCGCTTTCACTCACAACAAACGAAACAGTCTTGGTCTCGCCTGCCGACAAATGAATCCGCCGGAATCCCATCAGCGCAAGGTCTCGGTTCACGCTTTTCAGGTAAAGCTGCACCACCTCATCCCCGTCGCGCGTCGAGCGGTTGGTCACGTGGGCGCTCAATTCGCGCTCGCCATCTCCGGAAGGCTTTGTCTGTACGTCCGAGTAACCGAAATTCGAGTAGCTCAGGCCATATCCGAACGGGTACAGTGGCTTTCCTTTGAAATATCGATACGTACGGCCCTTCATGGAATAATCCGTGAACAGCGGCAATTGGTCAATAGAACCATAAAACGTCACCGGCAGCCTGCCCGCCGGGTTATTCTCTCCTGACAACGTCTTTGCGATAGCGTTACCGGCTTCCTGACCCCCGTACCATGCTTCCAGAATCGCCTGCGCTCTCTCTTGCGCTGTTTGTACGGCCAGTGCACTCCCGTTGATCAGAATCACAATTACCGGGGTTCCGGTGTCGAGGACTGCTTTGAGCAGCTTCTGTTGCGGCTCCGGAAGCTTTATGTCGGTACGATCGCCGTGTGAGAATCCTGGAATTTCGATGGGCGATTCTTCGCCTTCCAGCCGCGAATTCAAACCCAGGCAGAGAATCGCCAATTGCGACTCCTTCGCTCTGGCTACCGCCTCGCCTAATAGGCTCTCGGGGGGAGGAGCCCAGACCAGCTCCACTCCGGATCCGCCTTCCCGCTGCACGTATTCGAGCTTTAACTGATAATCCTGTCCCGCCTCCAGATGCACCGTCGAGCGAAATGCCAAGTTCCCTGCGTTTGACTCCCGGTCTTCGTTGATGAGCGTTTTGCCGTCGAGATATAACCGCGTCACGTTGCTCCCTAGGCAATCACCGCACTCTTGCCGCAGGACTCCAAGGTCATAATCCCCAGTGGCTGGGGCTCGCAGCACTGCTGTCCATCGCACCGAGAAAGTCGGAGCAGGCAACGCTCGCAATATCTCGGGATTTTGCATCTGCCAGTCGAAGTAGACGCGCGGCTCCACGCGCGAGAGTGCCGGCTGTCCATCGAGAGTATCGTTGCTGAAGTACTGGGCGAGGATCCCGTGTTCTCCTTCCTTTCCAGTGGGCGGCGCGAGCGCACTCTGCGGAATCAGCGCCATGGATGACGATGCGTACACACTGCCCTGGGCGAACGCAACCTTCGCTTTCGTGCCGAATTTGTCCGCGATACCTGCCAGCGGTGTCACAATATAGCGCGGAGTTCCGTTGTAATTCCCGAGCAGCGTGTCCGGGTCGTCCGCCGCGGGCCCGATCACCGCGATATTCGCCGGAACCTTCTCGAGCGGGAGCGTGTGGTTCTCGTTCTTCAGCAGGACGATAGATTTTTCGGCCGCTTCCAATGCTACTTCGGCATGTTTCGCTGAGGCCACTTCATCCATTCCGATTTTTGAAAACGGCACGTGTTCCGGCGGATCAAACATGCCTAATCGGAACCTTGCTGCGAATAGCCGCTCGACAGAACCGTTAATCTCGTTCTCCTGAATCAATCCGCTCTGCGCCGCTTCTATGAGACTCTTGTACTCGGTTCCGCAATCCAGGTCCGTTCCCGCCTTCACTGCCTTAGCGGCCGCAGCGGCCATCGAATCAGCGTAGTGATGGCCGTTGTAGATGTCGCCAATCGCTCCGCAATCGCTTACCACGTAACCGGAAAACTTCCAGTCGTTCCGCAGTTTACCGAGAAGCATCGTGTTCGCGCAGGCGGGCGCGCCGTCCACACTGTTATAAGCGCACATTACCGACTGCGCTCGCCCTTCCATTACCGTTGCGCGAAAAGCGGGCAAATAAGTATTCTCCAGATCGTGCGGATTCACACCGACATTGAACTGATGCCGCGACTCCTCTGGCCCGCTGTGAACGGCGAAATGCTTCGACGTCGCCACCGTCTTCAGATAGTGATCGTCGTCTCCTTGCATCCCTTGAATGAAGGCAATTCCCATTTGCGACGTGAGGTAAGGGTCTTCTCCGTAGGTTTCCTGACCTCGTCCCCAGCGCGGGTCTCGAAAAATATTGATGTTCGGTGACCAAAAAGTCAGACCGTGATACCGCTGATGGTTATCATGCGCGATCGCATCGTTGTACTTGCCTCGCCCTTCGGTCGAGATGATATCGGCGATCCGGTGCTCCAGATCGGTGTCCCAAGTGGCCGCTAATCCGATTGCTTGTGGAAATACCGTCGCAAGCCCTGCGCGAGCGACACCATGCAGCGCCTCATTCCACCAGTTGTAGGCGGGTATCCCGAGCCGAGGAATCGACGGCGCGTTGTCCTGCATCTGCCCCACTTTTTCCTCGAGGGTCATTCGCGATGCCAGATCGGCAGCGCGTTCCTCTGGCGTATACTCCAGATCCAAATATTTCGGCTTACTTGAGTCTTGCGCGGGCATCATTCCAGCCAGTACCAGGGCCAATAGCATCAGACGCATCTGTAACAGTGTATAAATGCGATCACTGAATGCTGCTATTGTTGTCTACTGATTGGGATAACTGATGCCTCTACGTCTCTGCAGTTTCGCAATGTTGGTCTTTTTCGTGGCGTGCAGTTCGCCGCCTAAGCCGACCACACCCGCTCTGACGCCAGAAATAGCCAATGGGCTTCTCCACTACAACAACAAGGCGGAGAACTGGATGGTCTACGTCCGGAAGCATAACCCTGCCTGCGGCTATCAATTGGAGTTGCCTGATCAGACGTCCCATCCCACGACGGTAGACCTCGATCACATCGTCTTCTGCAGTGGGCAGCCCAGCCCACGGGAGTTCGACGCCTCCGTTTCCTTTGCCTACGATAAGGACCAGCAGAAGTGGGTCATTACTCGCTTCTCGAGCTAGCTTTTGCCTTTGGGCCATCTAGCGCAGCAGCGCGCGAAGCGACCAGGGCGATGCTTGACCAATCCATCTGCTCCTGTCCGTGCGCTATCGCCGAAACGAGGTGATCTCGAATTATGCTCGCAAACGGCAGAGCCGCGCCGACTCCCTGGGCCGCATCGATGGCCAACTTCACGTCCTTTAGGCCGAGCTTCAGCGCAAACCCCGCAGGTTCGTACTTCTCCTCCGCGATAACTGCTCCATAGTTCTTGTACACCGGCGACGCAAACAGCTCGTTCATGATGTCGAGAAACAGCTTCCGTTCGAGCCCCGCCTTTTGGATGGCGGCGAAGCTTTCGCTGAAGGTTTCGAGCATGCTCGCGATCATAAAATTTCCGCACAGCTTGACCAAGTTGGCCTGCCACGGCTCATTCCCGCAGACGAATGTCGCCCGCCCAATCGCGTCGAATAATGGACGATACCGCTCGACTGCTTGCTTGCCGCCGGCGGGGACCACAATCAGCTTCTTCGCTTCTGCTGCTTCCGGCCGGCCAAAAACCGGCGCGGCAATGTAAAGCTGCTTCCGCTTGGCGTGTTCCTCTGTCAGTCGCTGCGATAAATCCGTACTGACGGTACTGCTGGAAATGTGAGCGGCTCCCTTACGTAGCCCCGATCCGATTCCTTGATCGCCGAACACCACTTCTTCTACCGCGGGGTCGTCAGCCAACATGGTGAATACGGCTTCAACTTCATGCGCCGCCTCTGCCGGGGATTTGGCCACTCTCGCGCCATCCTTCGCGAGAGCATTCGCTTTTTCCACACTTCGGTTATGAACGGTAAGCTCATGCCCGGCACGCAGCAGATTGCGCGCCATGCCGCTGCCCATCCTTCCAAGTCCGACGAAACCAATTTTCATAGCCGAACCGTGGACCCGCGCGGCAAGCCAGCCGTTACTACAGAACTATCACTGCCGCGCCATCGATGGAATCGCGCTTGACGGCGTCCAACGCCTCGTTTGCCTGATCGAGCGGGAACGTCGTGACCTGTGGCTTCAGCCCGATCTCACTCGCCACTCGCAGGAAGTCTCTTGCGTCCTCCCGGGTCATATTGGCCACGCTGCGAATCTGGCGCTCGCCCCACAACAGCCGGTCGTAATCGAACTCCGGCATTCGGTCCAGATGAATGGCATTGATGGCCAGCACGCCGCCTTTCCGCAAACTGGAAAGTGCCGTGACCACTACGTCTCCGCTGGGGGCGAACGTGATCGCGCGATCGAGTTGCGCGGGTGGCTGGTCTCTTTCGGCTCCCACCCAGTGAGCGCCTAATCGTCGCGCCAATTTTTGGTGCGATTCGCCGCGCGTCGCCACGTAAACCTCGCACTTCCACGCCTGTAAGACGCGAATTGCCAAGTGCGCCGATGCTCCGAAGCCGAACAGGCCAACCTTTTCACCGCGCTCTACGCCAGCCACGCGCAAGCTGCGGAATCCGATAATCCCGGCGCAAAGCAGGGGCGCCGCCTTCAGATTATCGAGCGCCTCGGGCAACGGGAACACAAAATCGGCTCGTGCCGCCGCGTATTCTGCGTAGCCTCCATTTACTGTGTAGCCGGTAAACACGGGCGAGTCACACAGGTTCTCCATGCTTCGTTTGCAATACGCACATGTGCCATCCACGCCGCCAACCCAGCAAACGCCCACTCGCGTGCCGTTTCGCAAGCTGTCGGTAGCTCCCCCGACAATCTCGCCCACAATCTGGTGACCGGGTATGACGCTCTGATGCCTGGGAGCGAGTTCGCCTTCCACGATATGCAAGTCAGTCCTGCAGACGCCGCACGCTCGCACCTTCAGCAGCACATGATCCGGCGCAGCCTCCGGCTTGCTTACCTCTTCAATCGCAAGAGGCCGAGTAGAAATGGGTGTCGGGTGCCTTAAAACCGCAGCTTTCATCAGGCTGAAGCTTGAAATGCCGGTAGGATTGGCATCGAACGGATGCGAATCTTCGTCGCGCTATAGACGGCGTTCGCGATAGCAGGCGCTATCCCGACGAGCGGGATCTCTCCCGCGCCCGCTGAAGGAACGTCCTTGCGATCGATCAAAACGACATCGATTTTTGGCACATCGCTGAACCGGGGCACTCGGTATTTCGAAAACCGGTCGTTCAGAATACGCCCGTCCGCAAAATCGATCGCTTCGAAAAGCGCGCCTCCCAAGCCCATTACAATCGCGCCTTCCACCTGGTTCTTCAGGTGCTCCGGATTGACGATCGCGCCGGAGTCCCAAGCCTCCACTACATGCTCCACTCTCAGATTGCGGTCTGGGGTGATTGAAACCTCGGCGCAGCAGGCGACGAACCCGCCTTTATCCATCCCACAAGCAAGGCCAAATCCGCGGTTGCTGCTTGCTTTCCGCTTTGGCCAGTCGAAGCGTTCCGCTGCCGCCTCCAGCACTGCGCGAACTCGATCGTTTTTCAGGTTTTTCAAACGAAACGCTAGTGGGTCGGTGCCGGCTGCCGCCGCGAGCTCGTCAATGTGCGATTCGCGGGCAAAATGGTTTGCCGTAGACGCCAGGCCGCGATACGAGCCCTCCCGCAGCGGCGAGTCCACAGGATAGAAATGTATAAACTCGTTCCCCGCGGTATAGGGACTCTCCAAACCGGCCGGCCCCGACATGTTATTGCGGAAATCCCAGCTAGTCAGCCGGCCATCACGATCCACTCCGCTGGCGACTTCGATCACTCCCGCCGGACGGAAGTAGGCCCATGTGAACTCTTCCTCTCGGGTCCAGATCAGCTTGACTGGCTCGCCGGCTCCTTTCGCAAGTCTCGCCGCCTCCACGGCGCACTCGCCTGAGTGCTTGCCGCCATACGCCGAGCCCGTGTCGGGCATCAATACATGTACGTCGGCTTGAGACAAGTTGAACGCCTGTGCCAGTTCTTCGCGCACGCCAAACGGCCGCTGAGTACCCGTCCACACGGTGAGCTTTCCACCGCTCCACGTGGCCACGGCCGCCCGCGGCTCGAGCGGTGTGTGGGCAATATACGCCACCGTGTATGTGCTCTTGTGTTGCGTTTCGGGAGCCGAACCTGACTGCTCCCCGTTCTTCTTGATATACGCGAACAGGTCTTTGGCGGAGATCTGCGGAGTTTCTTGCCATTTCGCCTGGATCAGCTCGATTGTCTTGTTAGCAAGCTGCTCATTTGCCGCAGCGACTCCAACGAAGTCTCCATCATGTACGACGGTTACGCCAGGGACCGCCGCCGCAGCCGACGTGTCTACGGACGTGAGCTTCGCGCCAAAGCTTGGCGGCCGCAACACTCGCCCATACAACATACCCGGCAGTTTTTGATCGGAGGGATATCTGTGTCGGCCCGTGACAATCTCTCTCGCGCCCACTTTCGGGACGCTTGTCCCGCCAATGATCCATTTGTCAGCCGGGGTTGCGGAATCCTTCTGCCCGATCGTTTTTGCCCAATCAAGCTTGGAAGCGAGCTCGCCAAACGTGAGTTTCTTCCCTGAGGGCCCGATCAGGCAGCCCTTGTCGAAACTGATCTCATCACGCTTCACGCCCCAGCGCTGCGCCGCGCTTTCGGCCAGCGCCTCTCTAGCCGTGCCTGCCATTTCGCGCAGAATTGGAGCCATGGTCGGAGTCGTCCGGCTTCCAAAAGTGCCCATATCCCACGGCGTGAGTGCCGTGTCACCCATGATGAGCTTCACCATTCCCGGCGTGCAACGCAATTCATCGGCAACAGCCTGCGTCAGCGATGTTCGAATATTTTGGCCGACTTCAACTTTCCCCGTAAACGCTGTGATCGCTCCGTCCGGCCCGATATGCAGCCAAGCCGCTAAGTCCTCCGGCAGCTGCTCGTTACCCGAGCCCCGATGACCTCCTCGCCCCGATTCCTGTGCATCCACTTCGCCGAGGGTAAACAGAACGAGGACTCCGCCGCCGACCGATCTTAGGAAGTCGCGGCGCTTTATTGCAGTCTCTTTTACCGCGTCGAGTGTCTCAAGCATGACGCGGCTCCTTCGCCTCGCTGGTCATCGTTTTCGCTGCCCTCTGCACCGCGTCGACGATTCTGTTATAGGTCCCGCAGCGGCAGACGTTTCCTTCCAGACCCTGTTTGATCTCGGCCTCGGAAGGCGAGCCATTCTGCCTTAGTAGTGCCACTGTCGAAAGAATCATTCCAGCTGTGCAATAGCCGCACTGCATCGCGTCGCATTCGATGAATGCGCTTTGAACGGGATGCACGCGGTCGCCATCGGCAAGTCCCTCAATCGTCGTGATCTGTTTCCCGACGGCGGCACCAACGGGAGTGATGCACGATCTCTGGGCAACGCCATCAATCAGCACTGTACATGCCCCGCACTGGCCTTCGCCACAACCGAATTTCGCTCCGATCAGGTCTAACTCGTTGCGCAGAACCCAGAGAAGTGGCCGCTCCGGGTCGGTATCCACGCGTTTCCGCACGCCATTGATGGCCAGATCCATGCTTTAATTTTAGGGCTTTAATTTTAGGGCCTTAATTTCAGGCCCTCATTCTAGAGCCAGTTCGGGGCTTGCTCGCCGGCGTTGGTTTAAACGAATTGCAGGACCCGCGAGACTGCACCTGTTAATTCACTCCAGCGATTCTCCTCGGCGGCGAGCTGTTTCAGACCTGCTAGAGTAATTGAATAAAATCGCGCGCGTCGATTATTTTCGGAGGTTCCCCACTTCGCGCGAATCCAACCCTCTTGCGCCATCCGGTGCAGCGCGGGATAAAGCGAGCCTTCTTCTACCCGCAGGACATCCCCTGCCACTTGCTGGATATGGACTGTGATGCCATAACCGTGCATCGTGCCGCGGCTTGCAAGCGATTTCAGCACCAGCAGGTCCAGCGTCCCCTGTAATCGGTCGTTCGGGTGTTTGCCCATCCTCTTCTCTCCTAGCTGGCTACGAGAGAAGTATCACTGTTCTTGGGTGACGTGTCAACAAGCGGGCGTTCCGAATGAGCTTTAATTTGGATGTGACCCGGCGTTCCTTCTTATCTAGCGGTGCTGCGGGTATCGGACTCGCGCTAAGATCCTCGCGAGTATCGCCCTCTACATCCTACGAACCGCTACCCTCTGAACGGCAGGTGCGATGGAGCGAGATGGAGTATTACAACTTTCTCCATTTCACGGTGAATACGTTCACTGACAAGGAATGGGGTTACGGCAGCGAAGACCCAGCGATCTTCAATCCAACTCAATTCGACGCCGATGCGATCGTCGAAGCGCTGAAGGCCAGCGGAAGTAAGGGCGTGATCTTGACGTGCAAGCATCACGACGGCTTTTGTCTTTGGCCTACCAGCACGACCTCGCATTCGATACGAAATAGCCCCTATAAGGCCGGTAAAGGGGACATCGTCAAGGAGATTTCACGAGCGGCAGGCCGGCATGGCCTCAAGTTTGGAGTCTACGTTTCGCCGTGGGACCGAAGCCAGGCAAGCTATGGAACTCCTCAATATCTGCAGATCTACCGAAAGCAGGTCGAAGAGCTCCTGACGGGATATGGACCGGTGTTTGAGATCTGGCACGACGGCGCGAACGGCGGGACTGGTTATTACGGCGGCGCAAATGAAAAGCGGATTATCGATAAACGGCATTACTACGATTGGCCCGCCACATGGGCGCTGGAACGCAAACTCCAGCCGGATGCTGTCATTTTCAGCGACGTCGGCCCTGATGTTCGCTGGGTAGGTAATGAAAAAGGAATTGCGGGCGAGACGTGTTGGGCGACCTATACTCCCCTTTCTCCGGATGGCGGTCCCGGATCGCCCGGTGATGTGCAAGAGAAACAATCGATAGTCGGGACCAGGAATGGAGAGTATTGGATGCCCGCGGAATGTGATGTCTCGATACGGCCGGGCTGGTTCTGGCATGAGCGCGAGAACAATCAAGTAAAGAGCCCACGTGACTTACTTGATCTCTACTATGATTCAGTTGGCCGTGGCGCTAGTTTTCTGCTGAACGTTCCGCCCGATCGCCGTGGCCTGATTTCGGATAACGATCGTGCCGCCTTGCGCGGCTTCAGAGCCCTTATTGACCAAATCTTTTCTCATGACCTGGCGATCGACGCAACTGTAAACGCCACAAATGTTCGCGGACGCAGTCCTGAATTCAGCCCGAAAACTCTTTTGGATGGTGATCGCTACTCGTATTGGTCGACCGATGATCCTATAACCCAGGCGGACGTTACATTTGATCTTCCACGCCCCACTCAGTTCGATATCGTTCGCATTCGTGAAAACATCCGTTTGGGGCAGCGCGTCGACAGCTTCATGGTCGAAGTCTGGACTGAAGGCAATTGGTCGCGATTTGGGGAAGGGACGAGTATTGGCTCCTGTCGGATCGTGGGGGCCCAAGCGCCCGTAACGACCACTCGCGTTCGCCTCCGCATCACAAAGGCGGCGGTTTGTCCGGCTCTATCCGAGTTCGGATTGTTCTCCGAGCGGGTATGAATCCGGATTGCCAGACGGCTATCCAACGGCACCTCCGGCTTCCGTTTCGCCCTCCCTATGCTTGGGACACGATGTTGGCGTTCCTAAGCCCTCGCGCCACGCCCGGCATCGAAGTTGTAACACTTGGCAGTTATTGTCGCTCCATTTCGCTAAACGGTAGTACCGGCTATTTTGAGGTCTCGCTTGATGAACCGAACAACGCCCTCGCCGTGCGCCTTCAGTTTGGCGATCCTCGCTCTCTGAGCTCAATTCTCGAGCGAATACGCGCCATGTTCGACCTGGACTCCGATTGGGCAGTCATTGCGCAAAGCCTTGGAAAGGACCCGGCTCTGCAGCCGCCGCTCAATGCTGTTCCGGGACTGCGCGTACCGGGATCTTGGAATGGATTTGAGCTCGCAATCCGAGCTATTCTCGGCCAGCAGGTCAGCGTCAAGGCCGCTACGACGCTTGCAGGCCGGATGGTTAAGACCTACGGCGAGCCAGTCAATCTAGCACCCGGTCTCACTCATCTTTTCCCTTCGGCTGGCGTTCTTGCCGATGCCACGCTCTCGTCCATCGGTCTGCCGAAAGCGCGAGCAGAAACGATTCGGGCCCTCGCGCGTGCGGTCTGTAACGGACAAATCAGATTTGACGGCATCACGGAAACCGATGCATTCCTAGCCAGGCTAACTGAAATCCCAGGCATTGGAAAATGGACAGCGCAGTATATTGCCATGCGAGCGCTCGGCGAGCGCGATGCATTTCCGTCCGGCGATCTGGGCCTTCTACGCGCGCTTCGTTTGCAGAGTTCTCGCGAGCTGGAAAGCCGTGCCGAGGCTTGGAGGCCCTGGCGAGCTTACGCCGCAATGTATCTCTGGAACGTCCCCTGAAACCAGCACGTGCGCTTTGGCCCCGGAATTATCGGCTCTCGCTCAATTCTAAGAGCTTAAGCACGGTTCGCCAGTTTCTTGCCGTGCTCATCGTAGCCAGCTTGGCATCGAAGTAGCTGTTCAGTAATTTCGTGCGGCCCATCCCATTGGGCAGATGAAGGTAGATTTCCTGCCCAACCACAATGAACTTATCTGGAGCCGACCGAGCCGGGTCGAGGCGATCGATTTCGCTGGGCTTCGGCGTACCTGCCAAGAACATGACGTGCAATGTCTCTTCCGCTGCTCCCGCCTTCAGAAATGGATTACTTCGAATAACCTCACGGATCTGTTCGGCGGTGCGTAATACAATGGGTGTCTTGTATCCGAACCGCTTGGCGATTTCCGCGGAGATCGTGGCCGGTAGCTGCGCTGCAAGTCGCGGCGCGGCGCTGAAGAGAACGTTGCCACTCTGGATATAGGTTCGTACATTACTGCATCCTGCATCGACGAATATCTGGACCAGATCTTTCATCGGCAGCTTGTTCTTGCCGCCGAGATTCACTCCCCGAAGCAGTGCGATATAAGTGCTGGGCATTGGAATGGTTCTCAAGAGGGCTTAAGTTCCTGTACGGCGCGAAGAAGCATTTCCGCTGAAGGGTTATCGCCAAAGGTTCGGCTCAAATATACGTGTACATCCCGGTTGCCTGGCGCAAACACAAAGCTAGCTCCAAGCTGAAACGGATTCTGCCCCAACCGGTGCTGTTGGTGTCCAGCCGAACGGGCACGCCCGCGAGCGGCAGCATTGTCTCGGCGAAGTAGATGCAATATGTTGGCCGACTTGAGATCCGCGGCCTTGTACGCAATCCGCTTTTCATCGACGAGTAGCGGAAAACTGATGCCCGTCTCCTCTCTGAAAAGGTTTGCGTAGGTGAAATCGCCGAGTCCGATGGCCGCTAGTCCGGCTCCAGCGCGACTGAAATCATCCTGATGTTCACGCAACTGCGCGATATGCTCCCGGCAGAAAATTCAACCGTAGTGCCGGAGGAACACGAGAACCGCCGGGCCTTGCTCCCAAAGCGCGCCCAGCCGGACCTCACGCCTGCTCGCGTCCGGCAGGATGATGGGGGCTAATCTCTCAGCAAAAGAAACAGGCATAAGTGACGACAGTTATACGCCGATATCCTCATTCCACAAGGAACCGTTCTGGCGGATAAATTCCTCCATGAGAAGAAAGCATTGCGGATCATCAACGACCTGGAGCTCGACACCCCGCGAGCGCAGGTAATCCTCCGGACCGCGAAACGTGCGATTCTCGCCGATTACTATTCTCGGAATTCGGTAAAGCAGGGCCGCACCGCTGCACATGTCGCAAGGCGACAGCGTGGAATAGAGCGTCGCTCGGCGGTACTCCGACGCCGTAAGCCTGCCGGCATTCTGGAGACAATCCATTTCGGCGTGCAGCACAGGGCTTCCTTTCTGAATACGTTTATTGTGTCCGCGGCCGGCTATCCGGCCATCGATCACGAGGACGGAGCCGATCGGAATACCGCCGGTCTCAAGCCCCACCTTGGCCTCTTCAATTGCTGCTTGCAAAAAGACGTGCCTCATTTATTGTCTTGCCGAATTCCCAAACCTGAACTCCCTCTTAGAGAGGTTAACTCGTAGTAATGTGAGGGCTGCGGGGTTCCTGATATGTATACGAATTCTGTGATCACGAGAATTGCGGTTGGTATCGCGTTTGCATCGTGCGCTGTCCTTGCCCAAACGGGAGCGCAATCTGCGCCTCAAGCAGATACCAGCTACATTGACGAGAACGGCACGGCGCATGTCACGAGAGTGGTTCCTGTGCCACGGACCATCAGCCCTGAGGCCCAGAAAGTTCTCTCGCGGCCCGTTCCTGATACGCCTAGGACTGAGACATTGGCGGAACGGCGCACTAAGACAGACGCCTGGCAGGCGCGCGCCGGCGCGGAATCTCGATCGGTATATCCGGTGAATGTTTCCGAAAAGACGATTGCCGGAGTACCGGTGAAGGTAATTATGCCTTTGAGCATCCCGGAAAGCAAGCGAAACCGCGTATTGATCAACGTCCACGGAGGCGGCTTCAATTCTGATTCGGGATCTTTGACCGAGACTGTTCCGATCGCGAATTTGACTCAGACCACTGTCGTCGCCGTTCTGTACCGGCTTGCTCCTGAACATCCTTTTCCTGCAGCGGTAGAAGACACCATTTCCGTGTACCAGGACCTGCTGAAGACACATCGGCCGCAAGATATCGGTCTCTATGGGACATCGGCGGGTGCAATTCTCACGGGCGAGGTGGCCGTGAAACTCCGGCAGCTTGGGCTACCTCTTCCTGCGGCGCTGGGTATTTTCTCAGGATCGGGCGACCTCAGCCGCGCGGGCGACTCTCAAGCCATCTATGCTCTGAACGGGTTTTCGGGGCCGCTGAAGCCTCCGGCAAAGCAGCCCGGCCCGAATGCGTACCCGGGCTCAACTGATCTGCGGGATCCAGTGCTGTCTCCCCTGTTCGCGGACGTGAAGAACTTTCCGCCGACGCTGTTCATGACCAGCACCCGCGATCTGTTGCTGAGCGAAACAACGATTCTGCATCGCGCTTTTCTGCGCGCGGGCGTGGATGCGCAGCTTGTTGTCTTCGAGGCTCTACCTCACGCATTCTGGAACGACGTGCATTTACCGGAGTCAAAAGAGGCATACCAGATCATGGCGGGCTTCTTCGACAAGAATCTCGATTCCACTTCAGCGAGACTTTCCTCGAGCCGTTGAAAGGGACGCGGTGAACGACCTTCTCTCGCCGGAGCGGGCAGCGAGCAGAGTATCTGTCGGTCGAGAAGGTCCGTTCTTAGGGATTCACGCCGTCGTCATCTTCGTGAGGGATCAGGATAAGAGCCTGCGGTTTTACGTGGACAAGCTCGGATTTGATCTCGCATTTGATGCGCTGCTTCAATCCGGCGAGCGCTGGGTGGCAGTTGCGCCTCCAGACGGGAGCGCTGTACTTTCGCTGGTGGCGCCCCCGCCCGATTCCGAGGAGTACAAACTGATCGGCCGGGCAACCGGGGTTGTTCTGGTCACTGAAGACGTGATTGGCACGTATCAGAAATGGCGCCGGCGCGGCGTACAGTTCTCCTTTGCACCCCGCCTGCGTCGAGTGCGGTATGGGCATCCTGGGTCCGTTCAGGATCCCGTTTCGCCGTCCGGAGGGCAGCCGTCTGCTTGGGGCGGAGTATTCACCCGCTTCCGCGATGTGGACGGAAACTCATTTGCGCTGATCGGTTTCGATGAGGTGAATCGAGAAATAGAAACGCAGCGACGGCGGATTGCGGAGAAGGTCGAAGCCGAACGGCGGGCCGCGCAGGAATTAGAGATTGCAACACAAGTGCAGGCGAGGCTGTTTCCACAAACACTGCCGCCGCTTAGGACCCTGGAATATGCAGGCGCTTGCTTCCAAGCCCGTCAGGTAGGGGGCGATTACCACGATTTCCTTGATTTGGGCCGAGGCAGGTTGGGATTGGTGATAGCGGACATTTCAGGAAAAGGAATCGCGGCCGCATTGCTTATGGCCAATCTGCAGGCGAATCTCCGCGGCCAATGCGCGATCGCGCTCGACCAACCCGAGCGCCTCTTGCGCTCCGTAAATAAGCTCTTTTACGAAAACACGAGCGACAGTGCTTATGCCACGCTGTTCTTTGCCGAATATGACGACGGGACCGGGCGGCTCCGCTACGGAAACTGCGGGCATCTTTCGGGCCTGGTCTTGCGCCGCAAGAACGAATTTGAGCGGCTTGAATCCACGTGTACGGTGCTGGGACTCTTCAAACAATGGGAGTGCTCGATAGCTGAGCGGCAACTCTTTCCAGGAGATACGGTTGTACTTTACACGGACGGAGTAACAGAATCCTTCAATGATGCGGGAGAAGAGTTCGGGGAACGCCGCCTGACGGAAGCCGTGAAGAAGTATCGGGAATTATCCGCGCAGGCGATGATCGCATCGATTGTCGACGAACTTCGGCGGTTCAGCCCGCAGGAACAGCACGATGATATTACGGTAATCGTAGGAAAGTGCAGAAGCCAATAATCTTCCGCGAGCTAAGGAACGCGCTATCCGCCTCTGACGAGTGAACGTAGGCCAAGGTGTTTTCCAAACGGATCAAAATCTCGATCATTGTGCAACAGGTCATAGTCGCTTTCAATGCAGCGAGTTGCGATCACAGAATCGATGGTCTTGCGGACGGTTATACCCGCGCGGCGTAGCGCCCGAAAGTTTTGCGCCGCCTTAATGGCGATCCCTGGCTGGCTAGGTTTACGATCGTGAGTGCCGTCAAGAGTTCCCGTGCTTCTTCGAAGTCTCGGTCGTCAACAAACCCCTGCAAGACTTCCATGAGAATCAGATCGCCGATTCCAGAGGCTCCGATCCAAGCAAGCTGTCGAGTTTCTCCGTCTGGGGCGTGATCGCCCCGTTGAAGTAGTCGATCCAAACGCTGGAATGGACCAGAATCAACGGTCCGTCCTCATCGAATCGAGATCGGCTCTCCAATTTAACTTGCCGCGCAGCCGTCGGATTTCGGCCTGCTTGCGTAGGCGTAGCAGCGTGCGCAATCCTAGCTCGACGGCTTCCCGCTTCGTCTTCAGCCCCGTGGCACGGAGTGTCGCCAGGAGGCGGTTGAGCGGGCGCTAGAATTCGCCAAAACCGGAGCGATTCCGATCGATGGCGACTCGCGTTCGAGAATCAGCGGCTCGACATCGACGTACCTGGAAAGAATACTCGACGGCAGACACCCACGAATGTAAACTGTCGTATACTGTACTTCATCTCTGAAATAGCTCCCGAAGGGCCAACTCCTCAGTGACGTTAGGACTCAATCTGGAGTGATTCGGCGCGAGAAGCTGCGTCGTGGTATGAGATTGATCGCCGGATCAGTTTAGATTGAGCCGTTTGCAGTGAGGCGCTGGCGTTTGCGGCGGAAGCGGCCACTTGCGTGCCTATTGGGTTTTCAATAGCGTTTTTCTTGATAATGACGCACTCGGATCTCGCCGTTGTGTCTCAAGAAATAAACCCGTTGGGGGCACGCCGCGATTAGATGATAGGACATATCGCAACAGCGTGCAAGCTCGTTCGCGGACCAATATCCAAGCGAGATCACGCGCAGCGTCCGCCGTGGCAGCGGCTTAGTGCTAACCGGCTTTTGTTCACCGAAGGTTTCGGGATGTCCAAACAGCAGACATGCGGCGAAGGAACCACAGTCAAGGCCAAATGTCGCCCAGCGAGGAGATAATTCGCAGATTCACCGCGATGGGAGTTGCGCGCTACACAGTGGCCTTAATGCCGAACTCTAACGCAATCCGGAGCAAGACGAGCCATGGGTTAGCACTCTTGGAGAGTGATGGGTCTCTCGGACAACTTGGAGAGTGATGGGTCTCTCGGACAAGCGATGTAGGCTTGGTGCCACGCCGGACGAGCCCAACCTAAGGTATGCTATACAATTTTGCAATTGAGAGCATAACCGAAAAATGAACGCCAATCACTTTCTCATCGGTATTGGCGGTACCGGCGGCAAAATCCTTCGCGCCCTGCGCAAAACGATTTTTCAGGAGTTTCGGAAAAAAACCCCGACAGCGCAAGTTCTCGCCTATCTTTACGTCGACTCCAGTGACGAAATGATGGCTCTGGATGATCCGACCTGGAAAATTCTTGGGACAAGTGTCCAACTGAACAAGCGAAGTCGTTAGACATCTGAGCTTGTCAGTCAAGGGATTTGGAGCGAAAGTTTGCTGAATCCGGCGC
>Ga0213882_10000303_pt1 | contig 18329 bp, 17 predicted proteins | sample BarmaccoBMER_R09_FD_160106 | JGI IMG/M metagenome (GOLD analysis project Ga0213882, IMG submission 160106) | Barbacenia macrantha exposed rock microbial communities from rupestrian grasslands, the National Park of Serra do Cipo, Brazil - ER_R09 ...
AGGAAACGGGATGGTAGGTGAGACGTGCATCTGGTCACTCATCGGTGATATCTCCTTTGCATTGCTTGACAGCTAGACCCTCAGCTAGGTATCATCTCGCTGAGAGTCTAGGCTGCGGTTAATGATGGCTAGACTCTTACGGCTTATGAGGTGCTCTCAACACCTCATAAGCGCGCTACTACCATTCTTGTTACTACTCAACTGTTCCTAAAAATGGCTTTGCCGTTCAGGTGCGGTTAGTTTAGCAGTACGCTGCATTGCTAAACGTCTTAAAATCCAAAAAGTCTTAAAGTTCTTACCCATATTTTATACTACTCTCAACACTTTGTCAAGGTCTAAAAGTCCGATTCGTCAAAAAGTCCAGTACGTGCTATATTTTAATGAGTACAGAACCCACTAGAGGAGACGCCATCACGCACAATGGCTAAGACAGCTAAAGCACCACCAGGCTTTTATAGCGCAACAGCAGCAATGAGAAGGCTAAGAATGCCAAAATCCACCTTCTATGAAATGATAGAAAAAGGGACTATTAAGAAAGTAACTCCACCAGGAAGAAGGGACGGGTACTACCTGAAAGCAGCTATCGACAACCTTGCAAAAGCCAGAGACCTTTTCACCGTACAATATGCTCTCGACCCACCCAACTTCGAGAAAGCCACAGAAAAGGATATACAAGGCATTTATGACCTCACAGTCAGTCTATGGGGAACAAGGATAGCTGCACCCTATGAAACCCGTTTAGCACGCTACAGAAGAAATTCCAACATCTACTACGTGTTAAAATACTTGGATGTGGTGGTAGGGTACTCATCACTCATCCCAATGGCAACACGAGCCATTGATGCAATTATAGAAACAGGCAAACCAGGGCAGGCGACCCTAGACGAAATTCTACCCTTTACTCCAGGAACGCCAATTGAATACGCATTTATGGAGATAGCAGTAAGAGATGAGGTACCAAAACCGAAACAGTACGCGATGCACCTTATATCAGGTACGAGTGGAGTGATTGACGACTTCGCAAGAAAAGACGTTCTTATCAAAAACCTCTTCGCCATAAGCAGCACCACCGACGGCATAGGTCTATGCCGAAAACTCGGCTTTAAAGAGATAGCATTACCTCCAAATGGGGAAATGAAAGTCTTTCTACTGAACCTTGCAACATCCACACATCCACTCGCACATGAGTACCAAGAAATAATCAAACAACAGTAGGCACGTTCTCCATCTCTAGGTAAACTTCATGCGTCTGTCGAGCAATCTGCTCCTGTGTGTAGTTATCCAGCACACGTTGTCGACCACGTTTCGCAAGATCGGCATAGAGCACCGCGTCTTCGAGCAAGCGGTGGACGCAGGTGGCCAGTTCTTGTGCGTCACCCTCTTTGAAGACGAGTCCAGCATCGCCGATCACGTGAGGAATCTCTCCTGAACTAGAGCCGATCACAGGTGTCTCACAGGCCATAGCCTCAGGCAGTACACGCCCAAACTGCTCCATCCAGTTAGGACGGATGAGTGATGGTAAGACGACTGCGTTGAGCTGTGCTAGCTCCTTGGGAACCTCATAGGTTGGCACAGCAGGCTTGAAGATGACGCGCTCTCTGACGCCTAGTTTTGTCGCCTGCTGTTCCAGTACACTCTTGATTGGCCCATTCCCAATAAAGACGGCCCGGCAACACTCAGGTAAATAGCTAAGCGCCTCGACCATCAGCGAGAGGCCCTTCTCTTTCTTTAGACGCCCGAGGAAGCCTATGGTAAAAGGATCATTTACGCCACGCGTAGAATGTGGTTCGCTGCGCTGGTAGATATCCGTATCGAAGCCAAACTGTGGAATAATATGTATTGTGCCCTGGTAGCCTTTGCGCCTAAGTACTTCTGCTGCGGCTCTATTCCCAGCTATTGCACTTGCAGCGTGGTGGTAGTTATATAACTCCATTTGGCGGAAGGGTGGCGGGTAGGAACGAGCGAGGTTCTGCCAGGTAAAGAAGAGCGCTCTAGCTCCATATTGCTGCGCCAAAAACATCGCCTGAAATGTTGCAAAATTATACGGTTCTTCGTCGATATGGACGATCTCTGGACGTACCTCGCGCATAATCTGACTCAGGCGCGGGTAATAGTGTAGGTGAAAATTACCATTTAGGGCCATAGGCGTAACAATCATACGGTAGCCACTAGTATAGAGGCGTTCAAGTGCCTGCTTGCTGCCGTCATCGCTACGCCAATACTCAGGCGTTACTAGTGTTAGCTCAATATCTGGATACTTGGCCAATTCCTCCAGTTTGCGTTGTGAGGTTCCCGCAACAAGGGCTTTTGAAATCATCAATACACGCATTACCAGTGTTTCTCATTTCTCTCTATCTATTAGTATCGTGCGCTTATGCGCGCCAGTATCTCTTCGTAAGCCTGTAGCGTCTGCTGTGCCGTTTTGCGCCAACTAAATTGGACTGCACGCTCTAACGAGTGCCCGCGTAAGCTGGCGCGCAGTTCGTCGTCAGTCAAGACACGGTGCATCGCCTGTACTAGCTCTTGGGTCTCTTGCGGGTTAATCAGTAATGCGGCGTCTCCCACAACCTCTGGCAACGATGTACGGTTGCTGCAGACGACGGGCACACCGCAACTCATAGCCTCAAGTGGCGTCAGCCCAAAGCCTTCATACAGTGAGGGAAAGACGAATAGTTCAGCACCACTGTAAACAGCGGGTTTATCCTCTTCCTCGATATAGCGGTAGATAATTTGTGAACTGATACCTAGCTCGGTCGCAATGGGACGTGGATCGGGGAAGAGTGCTCCCTTTTGCTTGTCGGGGTCACCTGCAATCAGCAGTTGTAATTGTTGATCACCCAGTTGCTTGCACAGATAAGCAAAGGCACGTACTAATTGGGGCACGTTTTTGCGTTGGTCCAGTCCGCCTAGATAGAGGATGTAACGTGTACCTATACCGTAGCGTTCGCGCACTTGGGCTAGATACTCCAAGTCAGTAATGGGTCTGTACTGCTTACCCGCCGCTTCGTAGGTGACACGAATGCGCTCTGGTGGAAGCTTGAGTACATCCATGATATCCTGCTTGGCGTGCTGCGAGACCGTGATGATAAGTGTAGCGCTATGAGCAGCACGTGCCACTAAGCCCATATAAGCCTTGACTTTCAGGTCGCCCTGATAGGCTGGCAGGCGCAGGGGGATAACATCGTGGATGGTTACAACGGTGGGCGTACGCGGCACAAGTGGAGGGGCGAAATAGGGCACGTGAAAAATAGTGACGCTTGCCTTACGCGCCGCCGCTGGCCCTGTCAATTGTTCCCATACCACTTTCTCAATATGCTCATGTCGCGCTGCTATGGCTGGCACAGACTCTACCACATAAGGAATTGTCGAGGTGGGTAAACTTGCATTGTGTAGAGCTTGTGGCCCAAACGAAACATATTCGTTCTCTGTATCTATCTCGGCTAATGCCGTAAGCAGGTGAATCAAATATTGTCCACTACCCGTGGCGGGAAAGCGTGAGAAGAACGCATTTATACCAATTTTCATTGTCTCTCTACCCCATCCGCGAAGTGTGATTCCCCTTCGTGCAGTTTCTTATAGATGTTAAGCATCTTACGCGCCGACTCGGCCCAAGTGTACTGCAGTACACGCTGATATCCCTTCTGGCGCAACTCCTCGCGTAACGGTTCATCCTGGAGAAGGCGCAGTATAGCCTCCGCCAGAGCCGCAGTGTCATATGGGTCAACCTGCAGAGCCGCATCACCGACGACCTCTGGCAGCGCCGACGTGTTTGAAGTGATAACGGGCGTGCCACAGGCCATTGCTTCTAACGGCGGGATGCCAAATCCTTCAAAAAAGGATGGAAAGGCGAAGACCTCGGCCATGCTGTAGAGTGTTACCAACTCAAGACCACTCACCTGCCCTAAAAAACGGACTTTTTTTGTCAGCTTCAACTCGTCTACAAGACGCTGTGTCTCTTCATAGAGCCAGCCTGGCCCACCAGCGATAGCTAGCATCGCTGGCCCCTTTTTCTGTTGTTGTGCCTGGTAAAATGCCTTGATAAGGCCACTATGGTTTTTGCGCGGCTCCAACGTTCCCACAGCCAGCACTAGGGGATGCTTTAAGCCGAATTTATGGCGAGTCGCGTCCAACAGAACAGGATCGGTAATACGGCGGAAGTGTGCTCTCACCCCATTGGGCACAACTGTCATTTTTTCTCGTGGTGTCTGGAAGTGGTCGATCAAGGTACGACTCACTTCGTGTGAGACAGTAGCGACCACGTCAGCGGCAGCAATGGCCTCTGGAACTACTTTTTTAAGATAGCCGGCTAATGATGGCACTGCATATTCTGGATGTTCCAGGAAAGCAAGATCATGAATAGTGACTACTTTGCGTATCTTCTTGCCGAGGGGAGGCAACACGAAGTCTAGTCCGTGATAGATATCTATTGGGCCAGAAAAGAGCGTTGCCGAGGGAAAAGGGACGCGCCAGCGATACCAAAGGATATTTACATAGCGATCATGAAGAACGATGCTACGCCCGACAACATTCTCGGCTTGGGGAAACGGGCGCTCTCTCGTAGCACGCCCGCTGGTAAGCAAGCGATAGTGGTTATCAGCATCCTGTGCCAGTATCGCTGCCACAAGGTGACGTGCGTAGATGCCAATACCTGCATCCTGGCGAATACCTGCTGTGTAGTCAATTGCAATACGCATGAGGCTACCCGCCAGTTCTACCGAAAGGCCCAAGTTGCTCGCCCCCCAGCAAGTGAAAATGGAGGTGGAAGACAGCTTGACCCGAGTGCAGACCAGCGTTAGTAACCATGCGGTAACCAGTTTGATCTATGTGCAAATCTTGGGCAATCTTCTGGGCAGTGACAAATATGTGTGCCAGCAATGGACCATCTTCCATTGTTAGATCAGCCATAGAGGGAATGTGACGCCGTGGAATAATCAACACGTGTTGTTGTGCCTGCGGGTGGATATCAGCAAAGGCGACGATGTCCTGGTCCTGGTACAGCATCTTGCTGGGTAACTGACCTGCCGCGATTTTGCAAAAAAGACAATTTTCAGCAAAACCCATCTCTCAACCTCTTCAATTATTTAAGAGTGAGATATATTTTTGCGGTGCTGAAGAGCACCGCAAAAATATATCTCACTCTTATTTCACTACCTGTTGTTCTTGTGCCTCTGTCAGGCACGGTTGTACTTGTGCTGCCTGTTCCTGTTGGTCATGAGTGGCGTCTGGTGAAGACGGTAGACCATGTAGAACAGGATCGTTATACTGCGGTAAATTCATTTCGTGACGGATAACCTTGATTGCCTGGTAAACTGTTCCTGTTTTGAGTGAAAGCTGCTGTGCAATGTTCTTATGTACACCGACTGGTGGCAAGGGGAGCAAGGTTACATAAAGCTCTTTCACCTTCGCTAACTCTTCTTCATTCCCTTTGTACGTCTGCAGCTCCCACCAGCTTGGAATGCCGTGCCGCTCGCGTAACTCTTTAATAATTTTCTTCACAGCGGTCTTAGGAATGTTCAACTCTTTCGAGATTTGTGAACGAATCCCATCATATTCGGTAGGGTTAACTAATTGCAAATAGCGCTCCTCGACCTGTTGCGTCTGTTCTGGGGTAGGCATAAACGGTTGTGGAGGCGGAGTCTTTTCGCGCTGAGCCTTGGCAGGACTTGGCGGCTTTGGTACCCTGACCTTTGGTTTTACCCCACTGCTTCTCTCGTCTTTAGGGCGCGGTTTGTCTTGGTGATAGTTAGAGCGCGGTCCACGGACCCCTTCTGTTGGTTGGCGTGGTCGCTGCCCTGTAGCTGCAGAATCGACGCGGCGATATGAACCACCGCGATCATGCTCACGATGACTTGCCGAACCATAGCTCTCGCCTTCCCGTCGTGGTGTAGGACCGCGCTCGTCACGGTTGCCCCCCGTCTCTGCAGAGAGGTGAGAACTATGCCGTTCCACTCCTGGATGCTGATCTCGTGGTGCAGGAGAGGACTTTGGGCGTGCTGGCTGCTCTGGTTGGCCCAACTTGACATCGGAAAGCGTATCTAGCCACTGATTTGTTCCACTTTGAACTGATTTTGGCTTTGGCGGCGGCGGAACGTCAGCCTGTGGCTTGGCCACCTTCTGGCTTGTGGATGGAGGTGCATTTTTCGCCGCCGTCTTCTCTCTGCGCGCTTTCTGTACACAGTCAGGGCAAGTAAGATCTTTAGCATTTGCCGACTGAAACCACCTGCCACACGTGTTACAGCGTATCTTGGTCTTACTCATCAACGTCCCTTTCTAGATACCCCTGTCCTTTCTGGGGTTGCTGATGTACGAGGTCTCCTATGCCACTAAAAAAGGCACTACGTTGTTGCGTCGGAATGCATCTCCTATTCTAGTCCTTTTTAGCGCTGTTGTCTACTCTTTGTTTTCGCTATGCTTTACGTTTTTCTTCTGTGAAGTACTTGACAAATCTCATCCTATCGTATACACTCTTCTCAGTCGTCAGGTGGGGAAATTACGTGGAAAGTGAGACATCATCATGCACTCTCTATCTCATCTTCGTGTGCTTCGCCGCTGGCTCTGCATCCTCACATTTGGTGTTCTTTTGTGTAGTGCAGGAACATTCGTTGTAAGCCAGTTCACACCTCCCGTTTATCAAGCTACTGCCACGCTGTTCATACACTTTGAGACGACTGGCTCTTCATACGAGAATACCAGTGCCAGTCTGGAGGCAGTACCAACCTATGCCCAACTTGTGGTAAGCCCTAGCGTTCTCAGGTCAGTAGTAAACGATCATGCTCACTTAACCTTAGCCGAGTTGAGTGCTATGGTCTCAGCGGATGTAGTGGCCAACACTCAGCTTATCAAACTGAATGTTGAGAGCAACGATCCAGTGTTAGCCGCCCAGCTTGCGAATGAAATTTGCCAGAGCTTTGAGCAATTTACTGCCGGACAACTTCCCGTCTCGATTCACATTCTTCCCGCTGATCAACCGCGTAGTCCTGTGAGGCCAAAGCCACTTTCAGACACACTAATTGGGGCTCTTGCAGGTGTTGGTTGCTCAGTAGCTTTTCTTCTCATTTTTGAGTGGCTTGACCATTTGGCAAGTCTTGAGCAAGTGCAGGATGTGCTTGATATGGAAGTACTTGGTACTATTGCACAACTGCCACGTAGTCAACACCTACTTACAACAACGCCCACTCTGGCCGAGACATACCATGCATTGTGCGCTCGCCTCAACGCCCTGCAGAGGATACATTGTTGCAAATTGCTGATGGTTACGAGTGCTGTGGCTGGTGAGGGCAAGAGTAGTATTGCGGCAAACATTGCTTACTCCCTTGCGTTACAAGGCAAGCACGTCTTACTAGTGGATGCACACATTCGTAACCCCAAGTTGCATCAGTATCTGCATCTAGCCAATCGTACAGGATTGTCTAACGTGTTCTCTGAGATGTGGGTACAACGAGGCTTGGAATTGTATAGCCAGACGACAGACCTTCCGACGCTGCATGTACTGACAGCAGGCACGCTTCCAGCCAATCCAACGACGCTGTTACAGTTTCCGCTTATCGCTCAGCTTTTTGAGTACTGTAAACAGCTTGCCGTCGATTATGTAATTATAGATGCACCTGCACTTGCCGAAAAGAAAGAAGCATCTGTGCTGCTTTCACTCGTCCAGGGCGTCGTGTTAGTCATTGATGCCTCACATCCGTCTCGCTATGAATTGCTCCGCGTGAAGCGGATGCTACGAGGAGCGCGTACACCGATACTAGGTGTAGTTATCAATAAGCATAGCTGGCCTGATCAGAAGAAAGAAGGCAAAATGCCGTTAGTAGCTCCACCTGCACACCATTTCTGGGACAGAGACCCTGATACTCCGCCTCAAGGTGCCAGGGTCAAGACGGTAGTGCCTATTACGCCATCATCCACTCTCTTTAGGCGTCCTGGGCTATAAAGAACTTTTTGTTGTGGTAGCTGTGGGCATAATAACAAAAAGTTCTTTATAGCCTATTTACCCTAGTCTCCTATCCTAAGAGGAGTGATGAGCGTTGTAAAGAATAGTTTGTTGCCCAAGACAAAAGGTGAATGAGGACTTAAGTATGCAATCGTCTCCTGATAATGACGTCTACTACGTGGATAAGAATGCTAGAAGCGTAGTAACGCAACCTGTATCATTTCCTCCGCACACACTCCCTGGTCCAATTCAGCAACTTTTGCCTCTACAATTGAGAACGACGACAAAGCTTCCGCTTCCAACTCATGGTCTGACGACAAAGGGCCTGAGAAATACGACAGCTTCTCTGCCCAAAACCCCAACATTCATTCCAGCTACGGAGAAGCGCTATCGTATCTCTCCATTGCTGCTACAGCCACGTCGTCATCGGCCTATAATGTTGCTAGCGACCCTCACAAGTTGCATTCTCATGCTTACACTGGTCGGGCTATTTGTCGCTCCATTGGATAACGGACAACATCAGCGCAACATTATCCAGACGCTCCATGATGCTATTGCAGGCAGTTCACTCAACTCTTTTAATCCTCTGCAGCAGTCAGCAGAGTCGAATGTTGAGCTTTTTAAAAATCTGGGTAATTGCGCAGGAACTGATATTTGGAGAACGTGTGCCGCTACGGACAGTGGCATGCTAGGGACGGGACAAATGCAGTCACCCCTACCAGGTGCTGTTATCACACAACCCTTTGCCAATCCTGAATATCAGCAGTGGTGTGGTTGTTGGAAACCTCATACGGGCATTGACCTAGCAATGCCTTATGGTACTCCTGTGCTAGCAGCCGATAGTGGACAAGTAATCTGGACGGGTTGGGACTGGTCAGGGCTTGGTTGGGCGGTGAAAATCTATCATGGTCACAGTATTGCTACTATCTATGGACACCTTGCCCGCTTTATTGTCAATGTTGGCCAAGACGTAACAAAGGGACAAGTAATTGCTTATGAAGGGAGCACAGGCGCTTCTACTGGTCCGCATCTGCACTTCATGGTGTTGGTGGATAATACCTGGGTAGATCCTACCCTGTATGTACGATTACCCTGACGCAACAGCCCTGAAAACAACTATGAGAAAGGCTGGCAAAGACCAGCCTTTCTCATAGTATTCATAATTGGTCACTCTTGTAGACTATGCCTGTGCGGGCAGCTTTGAGCGACGGCGGCTGATAGAACCACCCTTGCGCCCTGCAGCTTGGGCCTCTTCACTGGTCCACTTGTGTGCTGTGCCTAATGCATGAGCAGCCTTACCACCCTTGCTGGCGATCTCACGTTTCTTCTCAGGACTCATTGATGCGAAGCCTCTGCCGCGACCTTTTGGTGTTTGCATTGTTCTTTCTCCTCCCAGAGTTCTTGGTAACTCTTCAGTAGCAGCACTGCAAGCGCTACAATAGCTGAATAGTTACGACGCTTGTAAAAGTTAGATAGCTACTTGCCTATACCGCTAAATATAAACTAGCTACCTCTTTTACAAGTAAGCAAATTTTTTTGTTATCTGTCTCTTAACAGATATCGGTGTCTTGGCACCAACTAACTAAAGCATAACAGCTACACAAGAAAAGGGCAAGTCAACAATAAAAAGTCTCAGCCTTTTCTAAGGTAGCCTCTAGCATTTCTAATAAAATGATGAGCTAAAGAAATAGACACAAACACAAACAAGGTTTCGCCAAGAAACTTAGCAATTTTCAAGAAATAGGATGAGATATATTTTTTATCAACGTTGTTATCTCGTCGACGGAAAAAGGCTTTTCCAAAAAGGTAACGTGTAAGTGTTGCAACTCTTCTATATCATCGAAGGTTGCAGCAGTTGTCAAAATAATGGGAAGGGAGGAGAGATGGGGTTTTGTACGTATCTGGCGTATTAGTTCTATCCCTGACATGTCGCCACTCAAACGCCAGTCCACGATCAGCAAGTCCACAGGAGATGGGATGGGTTCTGGTGCAGTAATTCCTAGAGCTTGAAGGCATTCTTCAGCACTAGAATACGTAATAACTATGCACTCTTCATCCTCTAGAACGAGGCGAAGCATCTCCCGAATGGCTAGGTCGTCTTCAATCAGACCTACTCGCATGTTTCTTACCTGCTACCCACTGTAAAAAATTAGATTCAATTCTCATGCATACTATAACAAAATATGCCCTTTTTAGCAAGTCTTGACCGCTATGGATGGGCACGGTACAATGGACTCATGACGAGGTTACCATTGTACGACCTGAAAGCAGTTCAGCAACTGCGTAGAATAAACAAAGAACGAGGGCGTATGTTTGACGCAAATCTGGGGCAACCTGAGCCTACACAGCAGAGTGAACCTGGCTTTCTCCACATTGAAGAGAAACAAGAGGAGGATACAAACAAGCAGGTTGTGCCTGTTTCGGCCTCCCAAGTTGCTCTTAATAATGCGGTCTCTACTCGGGCACGAGAGGGTGTGGGAACTATTGAACATCTCGCTGCTCGCCGTCCCATGCCTGAGCTGGATAGCAATACGCCAGAAATAAAACAGCGCTTAAACGAATTACGTATCAAAGTGACCCGCCTAGTGGCAGGCGTACGTTGGGGAGGAGAATCTGTTGAAGCAACAGCACAGCAACTGATCCCGCTGTTAAACGTTGGTCCGGTGCAGCAATGGAAAGCTGTGTTAATCCCTTTCCTCTATGAGATAGACCGTAGCGGTAATATGATTCCCGTTTGGCAAAAAATTATTGAGTGCGAGGAACCTCAAGATTTGCCTCCTGATGCAAATCCGGCTGAGACAGCGATTGGACGGGCGAGGCGCTTTGCCATTCTCATGCTTGGCAACTACAAAATGGGAAATCTATCTGAGCAGGAGAACCCGATAGGATTTGCCGCACTGAGCACGAGTTCTAGCAAAGCGAAGACAAATGTTACCAAATTGCTTGGCCAACTTGCTACCGACCCGAACACGTCTCTCTATGCCACACAAGCCCTCGTAAGACACGCAACAGCCGATGCTATGCAAGCCCTGGTGAGCGCGCTCAGAAAAGCTGAGGGTTGGGCAAAGGTTGATGTGGTAGAAGCATGCCTTGAGCTAGGACAGGAAGGGTTCTATGACCTGCTGGTGGTACGTGGCCTTGAGGGTGTTGCTGGTTTAGAGAGTTATGTGGCAATCCCTATCTACTGCTCAATTCCTTTAGAAAGGTACTTGCGCGTAGATAACAGCGTTCCTCGTGTATTATCGCAGCAAGCAGCCCTTATCTTCGCACAGGTACTCCACGACAGTATGACTCCTACGCGTACTAATGCAGATAAGCTTCCGCCTGCCTTTAAAGGATCGCTGGCTACGGTGGGACATGCACTGTTTGCCTATGCACGCAGCTTTCCCGACTGGCAGAGTGCGTATGCTGTTCATCGCCTCGGCGTGCTTCTTGGCCATTACTGGGCTGAGATCTCGCGGGGAGCAGTACAAGACTCCCACATTATTGAGCCGATCTACAAGTGCTTGACCATGATGCCAGAGGTTGAGCGTTGGATAGACGGCCCCGGACGCGATGTGCTACTGGCTACCGTACACGAGACGAAGGAAGATGAGGCACTCCTCCCAGTGATCAAGGCTTTAGGAGAGCTAGGTGACTCTCGTACCTTCTTAGGACTCACAGCACGAATAGAGGCAATAAAAGAATTAGGTACGCGTGAACACGCGCTTTACATCAGTACTGTCTGCGATATGCTGGTGCGCTTGGGTGATCGGCGTGCTGTGCCGACTATGCTACAACTTATAGAGCGTGTGATTGATATCAATAAGCGTATGGCCTTGGCAAAACGTCGCGATAACCTACCGAGCGGAGATGCCGATATTCCTGGTAGTATTGTCTACGCTGCGGTTATACGGGCCTGCGGACAATTGGGTCAGCGAAGTGCTCTAGAGCAGGTAACACGTGCTATGTATGACTTTGATCCGTATGTACGCACACAAGCAATAGAAGCTCTCAAGCGCATTGATAGCTCCGGTGAAGATGTTGGCAGCCATATAGCGGTGCGTGAAGCCTTGCGTGATCCCCGCGATGTAGTAGTCCGCCTGGCTTGCTCCCTCATTGCACAGTATCGTGACGTTGATGCACAGCCAGAGCTTCAGCATATCATTGAAACACGACCAGATCTTGCCCCTGCAGCATATGAAGCTCTCAGACAGATTGGACAACTCTAATAGAAGATTGGAATCGCATATGGTCCGACGTTCTCGTCCACATTATAACTTACTAGAAAATATCATCATCGTCATACGGTCTATACGCTGGAAACTCTTGCTCTTACTGGCTCTTCTTGCTGTGCTGACTATTCCAACATATGCATACGGCACGCGTATTGGGGGGCACATCCTGCCGTCACTCACAAACTTTTTCTCCTCTGCTCTCGTTGCACCATCACCCACGGCCACACCCTATCCGCTCTTTCCCGCATTGCTGCCACAGGCAGGCTCATTGCTCTATCCTGTGCAAAGTGGGGATTCGTGCGATGAAATTTTGGCGTTTCAGATGCGCATGGCGCAAGCTGGACAAATTTTTAGCGATGTCAATCCCAATACGGTGAAGGCGCTTGATAGCGCCACTGGTCACAATTGTCATGCATTACAACCAGGGATAGTGCTGGCATTATCACCACAGTATCCTCTCGCTGCTTTCGGGGGCATCGTGCTGAAAATTGACGCCACTTCGTCCTTGGAGGTCGTCCCCACGCCTCTCATCAATGTTTCCCATCAGCAACAGCCTACTGCCGATTGTTCTGGTGGATGCCTGCTTACAGTACGCATAGGGCCTGACGTGACTATACGACTGGTAGTAGAGACAACACTCTCAGTTCGCCCAGGCTCCTGGGTGTGGGCACAGGCGACGATGCCGCGCAAAAACGTGTCTGGCTTTGGCGACTACCCATATGCTGACCCCAATGCGTCTCTCGACGGAGCTACCCTGCACGCCTGTGACTTCCAGGTAGATAACGTCCACGATGACAACTCACTTTCGTGCGACCAGCTCACACCCAATAGCATCAATGATGACGGGGGAGCGTGGCTCTTTGGGGTGACGGGGTCGGGTTCACTAGACCACTGGCACTATTCCCTACACCTGCCTCCGAACACACGTGTCCTACTCTGGCTCAGCAACGACAATGGTACGTTAAAGTTTGAAAGCGGCAATCCGCTGTATCGCTACGATGAAGCGGCACATGTCTATGTGAAGGTATAAAGTAAAGAAGGAGGCGCGATGGTCAGTTTTGAACAAGAGATCAAACCACTGTTCCGACAAGTAGATATCGAGCACATGCAAGGGCTAGGGATTGATCTTTCGGTTTATCAGGATGTGTTTGATAACGCAGATGACATTTACGCTCAGGTGAGCGAGGGTAATATGCCGCCACCGCCGGATAGCCCCTGGTCGCCAGATAAAGTCCAGTTGTTTAAGGACTGGATGGATGGCGGATATCAACCATAGGCTCCACCATGACTATAGCTCCGCTGTATCGCTACGATGAAGCAGCACATGTCTATGTGAAGGTATAAAGCAGAGAGACCTGCTGGATATCCAGTAGGTCTCTCTGCTTTGCCACGCCCAACACTACTAGACGGCCTGCACAGCCGCCTTAGGCTGTGTTTGTGAGACCAGCACGACAAGAATGACGACCACACCAACAACTAAGTGGGGAAGCCAGACGTTCAGAGGCTTACTTGAAAAGCCAAAGAGAAAGGGCGAAACAGCGAGCAAGGCAGCAGCAATGAAGTCGATGACCAGATGATAAGGCATTGGGATGAATTTAATGCCAGGTATGCCAAGCTCGTACTTGGTGAGAAGGCTGTACAGAATGAGACCAGCACCGAGTATGATAGGCAAATACACGGCGATGCCTCCTACATACGCAAAGCTAAAGAGCCAGGGTGCTAGGATCAAGGCAATTCCTACAAGGTAATCCAAGACTCCATGTACAGATGTCGGGATAAAACGTAATCCACCCATAAGTATCTCCTCTCTTGTGAATAATTCAACTTACTCTTAGCTAACGTTGAAATGGTGGAGGCGTGGCTAAGACAGATTATAGACGCAAGGAATCTATATGCCTATTGGGAAGAGTCTCTATTTATGCTCTCTAGGGCACGTGTATCTCTCAGGAATTTGCCCTAAGAATAGTGTTAGCTACTAATACTACTGACCTTGGTAATGCTCTTTTTCCTTCGGCGGCACAAGCCTGTTCTCGACTGCGAAAGCGGCTGCCTCACTGCGACGCGCAAGTCCCAACTTTTCGAGAATATGGCTCACATGATTACGAGCGGTCTTCTCGCTTATAGAGAGAGTCTCAGCAATCTGCTTATTGGTGTAGCCGCGTGCCACGTATGCTAGCACTTCCCGTTCGCGTTCTGTCAGTTCGTCGGCAGGAGTAGTACCCGTGGTGATGCGTGCGATGGCCTTCTTAGTTGCTTCTGCATCAAGTAGCGACTGGCCACTGGCAACGAGACGAATGGCCTTGAGCAGTTCAGCGCGGCTGACATTCTTCAAGAGATAGCCACTCGCTCCGGCCATGACTGAGGCAAAGACGGCTTCGTCGTCACTAAATGAGGTGATCATCAGCACATGTACATTGGGATAGTGGCTTTTAATTTCACGACAGGCTTCAATGCCATTCATCTTCTCCATGCGTACATCCATTAAAATCACCTGTGGGTCCAGCACGCCCATCTTGGCCAGAGCTTCAGCGCCATTGCTTGCTTCACCAACCACAGTGATATCTGACTCCAGTTCGATTGCGGCACGCATACCCATACGTACCACTTCGTGGTCGTCTACGACCATAAGACGTATCTTTCCCATTGTACGCAGCCTTTCTAGCAAAGCGGAATCCATACTCGAACCTGTACTCCGCCTGTCGCTCTTGAGCCAACCTCCAATGTACCGCCCAACTCTTCGACACGCTCATGCATACCACGTAAGCCATGTCCTGAATAGATGCGTTGATGCTCTCCGCCGTTTAGCAGATTATAGCCGTAAGAGTCAGCCTTTAGCCCTTGTCCATCGTCGCAAACCTCTAGCTCAATACCGTCCTGCAGGTGACGGAGGTACACTTGTATGTGTGTGGCCTGTGCATGCTTATAGGCATTGGTCAGAGCCTCCTGAACAACGCGGAAGATAGCAGGGCTTATCTGCTCATAACGACGTATACGCTGCTTGATTTCGTCTGATTTCTCTGTAGTGCAGAACTCTTTCAGTGTCATAGGAACTTCGTTCTTGGGGTTTTCTTCACTTCCTTCGACTTCTACATGAGTTGACAGGCCACTAATTGCCTCAAACTCGCGCAATTGATTAGCGAGCATCTGCGCTAGATTGGTCGAACCGTTCATAAGAGGCTTGAGGTTGAACATGTAGTTACGCGTCTCCCACAGTGCTTGCTTTGAAAGTGTCACCAGTTGGTCTAGGCGTGTTGCCAGTGGCGTAAGCAATTCGCCATCCTCTTCCGAGGCTTCAGCAATACGATGTGCCTGGGTAGCACAGGTCTCACTGTTCAGGCTCAGCATATACACGAGTTGGGCCACCCCGTCGTGAATCTCGCGTGCAATACGCTCACGCTCTGCTACTGCTGCCAGTTGTACCATCTGTCCTGTCAGGTCTATGTTCTCAAGTACGACAAGCAGTTGCGCTCCTGCTATCGTGAGAAAGTCTTCTTGCGGACTCTCAAATAGCGTCTGCTGTCTGCTCTCAGCACCTATCACTATACGCAAATGTCCATCCTTTAAAAACGGAAGATAGAGGTGTGCAATGCCGTATCCCTCGTCTGCCTCCGTGTGAAGAGGCTCAAAGCTACTCAGTTTCTGCCCCGTATGTATCACCTGCTCTAGCAATTGTTTGCGTCTTCTTGATAAAGGAGAATTCGGCACGTCTGCTTCAACATGTGCTTCAATTGTGGGTAATGCGTTCCTATCGTTGTCCTTGTCTGCAGCAGTGCCCAGCAGGGCTATCATCAGGCAATGGAAGTGGCCGCCCTGGCGGATTTGCTCTGCACTGTGTTGTAGTAGGAGTTGTTTGTCACTTGCCTCACGCACCATCGTCTCACCTATGCGCCGTAGAGCCTTTTGTCTGCGCCCATCATCCTGCATCTCTCGCTTGTTGCGTGCATAATTTTCGAGCAAAGTGGCAAGATAGGCCGCAAGAATCACAACTAATGGCGTGTCAAGCACAAGGCCTGCAAAGTCCACAAAGCGGGGTGTAATATGGCCAATGCCGGGAGGCGGAAAAAAAGCCCCCAGGAGTGCAAACAAAACGTAGCTAAATGCCGCTATTAAGCCTCCACGATAACGGTACGTCAGGGCTACGGCGAGAGGCGCAGACATACCATAGCGATAGAAAGGGGAACCAACGCCGAAGAAAGGCGGGCCAAAGTAGCCGCTGAAGTAGGTAACCAGACTGCAGACGACTACGTCGGCACCATAGATGAAAACATCCCAGTAGGAATTAGGAGGAGTGAAGATGTGTGCATCCTCATCAGAGGCTCGAGGACGCGTGCGTCTCCACCACGGGGCGTGTTGTCTGTGTTGCTTTGGCTGGCTGATGCCACTTCTGGCACGCAGACGTGGCAGAAACTTTTGCAGAATCGGCGCGTAACGCGTGATGAGTAGCGACTGTAGAAAAGTCAAGATTAGCAGAAATGCGGCAAGAGGTAGTAAGTTCATTACGTGACCATTGACATTCCATGTCGGTGCCTCTTTCATGAGCCACAGAAAGGCGAGGAGCCAGGTGCTCCAACGCCAGATGAGAAAGAAATAGCCAGGGATGTTGCGCAGACGACGCAAGGTTGTACCTGGTATAACTTGCCATTTTTTCTTTGGCTCTTTCATGCCTCTTCTGCTCCAAGAAGGTCTACATGGCTCTTACTGATCTCTGTGCAAGCATAACTGTTTTTAGGTATGCTGTATCTTATTCCTTTTTGATTGCTGTAATCAAGGTGGCCCCTGGCGTAAGTAAACGATGACTGTGTATCTGTTCCATACCCACCTGTTGCAGCCATCTCTTGACGATGGGAAAGGAATAGCAGGTTCCGCCGACGGTGGTCATTGTCAAGGCCATGAATTGCACCATCAAGGAGGCCAAGCGCGACCCGTACGTCTGGTCCGTTATCTGGTCAACGAAGGCCAGTACACCGCCTGGCCTAAGCGTCTTGGCCACCTTCTCAAGAATAGTCACGTTCATTTCTGGCGGCAGGAGGTGGGCAATGTGGAAGTAGAGAGCCACGTCAAAGGGCTGCGAGAACAGTGTAGGAAAATCGTCCTTGACGATATCGCTGCACACAAAACTCATGCGCTCTTCCAGCTTCATCTGTTTCGCTGTACGCTCTCCCGCCACAATGCCAGGTTCGATATCCAGAATTGTTGCATGCAGATATGGATATTTGCGACAGAAGAGGACACTATAGGCGGCATGTGAGCCACCGACATCAAGTAATTGTTGCGCTTGCTCTGGCACACGAACGCGATGAACAATCTCGCCACCTAGCGCAGTCGCAAGGGAGGCAAGGCCGGCATAGTGACGGGCAAGTAACTGCTGTGCCTCTGGCGTACTAGCATCTTCTTCATAGGGCATGCGCATAGCTTGTTTGTTGGTATGCACAACTTCTGTGACATGATCCCAGATGGCAACAATATCTGGGCTATGAATGACGTAAGGCGCGATATTCATTGGTGACTCCTTAGTTAGCCAGCGAGTCGCCATACGTGTATTGTGATAGTTACCGTGATGATAGCGCAGGTAGCCCGCCGAGACGAGTAGTTGCAGCAACAGTTGCAGACCTTGCGGCTGACATTCGAGCTTTTCTGCCAGCGTTTCCAGGGGTAATCCCCGTTCGCTCAACACATCGAATAGGCCCAGTTCGCAAGCGGTAACGAGCATTTTGGCGATGCCCACTGCCAGCGGTGTATCAAAGAGTGGTGTCGGCAGTAGGTTGAGGCGTGATAGTAGATATTCCAGCGGTGTGAGACGCAGTGGCACTCTTGCATAAACCTTTCTCTATCAAAGGGCTACGCTGATCAGCCAGCCGCCAGCGAGCACAAGACAGGTAAGCACGACAAGATAGAAATAGAGTTTGCGACCCTGTAGTGAGGTCTGTGAACCAAAGAACACAGAGAGTGTGCCAACTGCAAGGCAGGCAAGCAACAGTGTGGGCAGAAGAATCCAGGGTCGAGCAGGGACAAGACCGCTACCCGCCAGTCCAGCAATCGAGATGGTAGCAAGCAGAATGAGCAGGGGACAGGCGGTAAATGAGCCTCTCACTCCCAGCACGACGGCGAGGGTACGCGCATGTGTTGCGACATCCTCCTCAATATCTGGTAGCGAGTTCGCCAGATTTAAGCTCACACCGAGC
>Ga0213882_10000304_pt1 | contig 18315 bp, 17 predicted proteins | sample BarmaccoBMER_R09_FD_160106 | JGI IMG/M metagenome (GOLD analysis project Ga0213882, IMG submission 160106) | Barbacenia macrantha exposed rock microbial communities from rupestrian grasslands, the National Park of Serra do Cipo, Brazil - ER_R09 ...
TCGACCTGCTCGCGCATCTTCTTGAAGCGGGTGGCGTACACCGTGCCGTGATCCTCCATCTCCTCAGCATTCCAGCCGCCGCCGATGCCGAACATAAAACGCCCGCCGGAGACCTGGTCGATCGAGGCGACGAGCTTGGCGGTCTGGATCGTGTCGCGCTGGATAACGAGGCACACGCCGGTGCCAACCTTGAGCCGCCTGGTGGCGCCCGCCGCCGCCGTCAGCGTGACGAACGGGTCCATCACGTCGTAATAGCGCCGAGCCAACTCGCCGCCGCCCGGCACCGGCGTGCGGCGCGAGGTCGGGATGTGCGAGTGCTCGGCCGCCCAGAGCGAGTCGAAGCCCCATTCCTCGAGTGACATGGCCAGCTCGGCCGGCGCGATCGAGTAATCGGTGAAGAAGATGGAGGCGCCGAATTCCATGGCTGCTGCCCCTGAGCCGGTGGCCGGGCGGCGAGGATACAGGGGCCGGCGAAATGACTGAAGAGTCGTCGAATGGCTTATCGAAACCCTCTGGCAGCGTGATCCGGTGCTTTTTGCAGGAGCCTATTTCGCATTGCATTCTTCCGGTATCCTCCGTGTCCACACGTAATGTTTTAAATAATCCTGCGTCGTCATCATCTTGGTCGGATCAAGCAGCGAGCCGTGGAGATGAAAGACGGTGTTTCGAATCGCCAATCGCGTGGACCTTCCAGAAGCGCTTGCTCGGGCTCGCCTAGCCAAGTCGACACCTGAGCGAGGCCCAAGCCCCATTCCGAACCATCAAATGGCCAACGGATACGCCTCGCCTGCCGCTGCGCTATCGGTGTCTAGGCGGCCGCCTCTGGTTCGGTTTTCCATTCCGAAGACCCGCCGAACCGCGGCCTTTTGCGGCATTGTCGGCCGAGACGCCGGCAAAGACCATCTTCATCCCAGGTGAGCTGTGCCGGTCCGGCAAGGAGGTCCGGATGATGCTTGATCCGGCCGGTCCGATCGCACCATCCAGGTGCCAGACCCGATCCTGGTCAGAACCATTGTCAAGGCACGTCGGTTCAATGACCGACTGGTGCATAAGCATGCGCGACCCGGAATGATCAGTCGGGCAGCAGTAATTCCAGTGGTGTGTTCGGCTATTGAAGATCACCCGCACATTGGCTGCGATCCGAAAGCACTCTTGTCTTGGAGGCTGCACAAGGGTTGAGGTAGTCTGGGGCCCTTCAGGCACGAGCCCGGTTTGGCCAGAGCTGGCGCGTCGCTAGCCTGGCGCCCTCCGACAACGAGCGGAGCTTTGCCCGCGCAATCTGCGGATGCACGCGCCCGCCGAGGCCGCAGTCGGTGCCGGCGATCACGTTCTCGCGCCCGACCATGTTCGCGTAGGCGATGAGCCGGTCGGCGACGAGTTCGGGATGCTCGACCACATTGGTTGCGTGGCTGACGACCCCGGGAATGAGGATCTTGCCCTCGGGTAACTTCACGTCACGCCAGACCTTGTATTCATGCTCGTGCCGCACGTTGCCGGCTTCGACTGAATAGGCTTGAGCTTTTACCCTGAGCATCACCTCGACAATGTCGCGCAACGGAAGGTCGGTCGTGTGAGGGCCGTGCCAGCTGCCCCAGCAGATGTGATGGCGGACGCGGTCCTCCGGGATGCCTTGGAGCGCGTGGTTCAGCGCCTCGACGCGGAGCATGGCGTAGCGCGTGTATTCCGCCAACGTCGGATGGGGGTCGAGCATGTCCCAGGTGTCGGGCAATCCCGGATCGTCCAGCTGCAGTACGAACCCGGCGTCGACGATCGCGCGATACTCGACGGCCATAGCGTTGGCGATGTCATCAAGGAACGCCTCGGCGCGTTTGTAATAAGCATCTTGGCCCCGGCAGAACGTCTCGACGGTCCCGACCGCGATCGACGTTATAAACGCTTCCTGGACGCCGGCGGCATCGGCCGCTGCCTTTAGGTTGATGACGTCGCGCCGGACGGCGTCCACGCCGCTATAGCTGATCGGCGCAACACAGCAAGGACGGGAGGCGACGCTCGGCACCATCTCCGACGCATCGTAGAACTCGGCGAACTCGCGCTGCTCCCAGCGCTCGCCGACGATGCGCATCGGCTCGCCGGCGGCGGTTCGGGCTGGCGCGGCGGCGCCGAGTGGCGTCGGCCCGAAGCCCGTGAGCCTGCCAAAGATATAGGTCCCCCAGGCTGCCAGGTCGGATGCGGCACGCACCGGCTTACCGAATTCGCCATCGTTCGGAATGGCAATTCCGGCCTCAAGCTGGTCAGCGACCACCGTTGTCACCGACTGGCGCAGCAACGCATTGAGCGCAGCCACCTTTTGCGGGGTCTCTGTCGGCTTCGACCACGCGGCGCGTAGCGCGTCCGGCCGTGGCAGGCTGCCGGCGTGGGTGGTCAAGATCGCATCGGTGCTGCGTTTCATTCCCTTCCTCCGCTCACGCGCTCCAGGAACTGATCCGCGTGATCGGAAATAGGATCGCCGCGGCACGTGAGCACCCATCCAGGCGGATCGGCACGAGATGGCCATTAATCGGGTTCTGTGAGCCTAACTTTGCCGATTGGCGCGGTCGAGACCTCGTGAGCCAAGCAATGCTATGATCTTAATAGGCCGAATGTCGATTCGTCCGGCAGTTGGTTGCCTTGACACCCTGCAATAATCCCGGGAGGAGCAAACATGAAGGAATTCGCTGGGAGGACCGCGGTCGTCACCGGCGGCGGCTCTGGGATGGGCCGCGAGCTGGTCCGCCAGCTGGTGGCGGAAGCCTGCAACGTCGCGATGTGCGACGTCTCGCCGACAGGTTTGGCGGAAACGCAAAGGCTGTGCGAGGCAGGGGGATTGCCGCAGGGGCTGCGCATCACGACGCATATCGCCGATGTCGCTGACCGGCGTCAGGTCGAGCGGTTCCGCGACGAGGTTGCCGACCGTCACCAGACCGACAAGATCCACTTGTTGTTTAACAACGCCGGTATCAGCGGCGGCGGTAGCATGGTTTCCAACAGCCGCGACGAATGGGAGCGCACGTTCAACATTTGCTGGGGCGGCGTCTATAACTGCACCCGTGCGTTTCTACCAATGCTGCAAAAGGCCGAGGAGGGTCACATCGTCAATACCAGCAGCATCAACGGCTTTTGGGCCTCGGTAGGGCCGCGCATCCCGCATACCGCCTATTCGGCCGCGAAATTCGCGGTCAAGGGGTTCACCGAGGCGCTGATCACCGATCTGCGGATCAACGCGCCGCACATCAAATGCTCGGTCGTCATGCCCGGCCAGATCGGGACCTCGATCCGTGCCAACACCCGCAAGATCCACAGCGGCGATCGCGAATCGAACGCGATCGATGTTGCCGGTCTCGCGCAGGCGCGAGAGCGCTTTGCTTTGCTGGGCCGCGACGTCTCGCAGCTGTCGGACGATCAGTTGCGCAACCTCGTGGTCGAGCTCGAGCGGCGTTTTCGCGACGAGGCGCTGACCACCGCGGCACAGGCCGCGACGATCATTCTCGATGGCGTCAAGGCTGATCGCTGGCGCATTCTTGTTGGGGCGGACGCTCATAAGATCGACGAAATGGTTCGCCAGTCACCGGAACGTGCCTATGACATTGCGTTCTTCGATGAATTCGCCCGCGCGGCGGGGTGGACCGACCGCCTCTCTCTCGAGAACCCCGAATTGCGCTCGCCGAGTTGATCATCGGCCTATCGCCGTCTCCCGGTGAGGGATAGGCGTGCCGGCGTCGATCACAAATTCATCTTCGTGTTCGCGCCTCCCCCGCGGTTCGGGAAGGTAATGGCGTGCGACCTCCTGCGCCGCGGCTAGGCGCGTCGCCGGATCACGGCGCCGCTAATTTATTTGCTGTGAGGGCGGGTGTGGCGCCGTCCATCTCCTCGATTGTGCGGCCGCGCGTCTCAACAGCGCCATCAGGAAGAACACCGATACGCGGTCGCGCCGCGGCCTACCGCGGTCCTTGCGGGGGCACCGTCAACTTGTGTGATTATGGTCGAGGCGATACGCGCAGCTTGGGTTTGGACTCCCTGAGGCTATGCCAAAGCGGCCACGCCGGTGACCTCGGCCCAGCTCTGAAAGGCCTGGGCCCGGGCGGCTCGATACTGATCGGCAGGGACGTGGTCGCGGCGGAGAGGAAAGAGGTTGTTGATCTGATCGTGGGCGGAGAGAAAACGCTGCGCTTGGCCGGCTGATTTGAACCGCTTCATCTGTCGTTCTCACTGCCGGATCGGCTGGTGCGAATTCTCAGCGCGATTATTCAAGCCCTTGTGCTTTCGGTGCTCGATGGAGGGCATCACCTCACCCTTGGCCGCGCCATAACTGGCCAGCTTATCGGTGATCAGGACCCGTGGTGGGCGCATTTGCTTCTTCAGTAGCTTGCGTAAGAGCCGCTTGGCCGCTCTCTTGTCCCGCCGGCTCTGCACGAGGATATCAAGCACGGTGCCGTCCTGGTCCACCGCGCGCCAGAGCCAGTGCTTCTTGCTGGCGATCTTCACCGCAACCTCGTCCAGATGCCACTTGTCTCCGGCCATAGGCAGCCGACGGCGGATCTGATTGGCGAAGTCCTGGCCGAACTTGCGCGCCCATTGTCGCACGGTCTCATGGCTGACGATGATGCCGCGCGCGGCCAGCATCTCCTCGACCATGCGCAAGCTGAGCGGGAAACGGAAATACAACCAAACGGCGTAGCTGATGACCTCGGCGGGAAAGCGGTGGCCGGCATAGCTGGGGCAAACGGGTGTCGTCATAACGCGTTTGGGAGAAATGCGATGCCCGCGCAGATCGGCGACAACCGCGCCAAGAAAATGCTCAAAGCCAACGAGCTGGTGCTGTGCATGGGGGTCAACCAATTACGCACGCCGAACATCGCGATGATCGCGGCAGCCTGCGGCTTTGACGCCGTCTATATCGACCTCGAGCACAACCCGACCTCGCTCGAAACCGCGGCCGGGGTATGCGTCGCGGCATTAGGTATGGGGATTACACCGATCGCCCGGGTCACCTCGCATGACCCGCATGACGCGACCCGCATCCTCGATTGCGGCGCGCAGGGGGTGATGGTGCCGCATGTCCAGAACGCCGCTGAGGCCAGGGCGATTGTCGAAGCCTGTCTCTATGCGCCAAAGGGCCATCGCTCGGCCTTTGGCAGCGGTCCGCAGCTCGGCTATGCGGCCATGCCGCAGGCCGAGGTATGCAAGGTGCTCAATCAACAAACCCTGCTGATGGCAATGATTGAGACACCCGAGGCGGTTGCGAATGCGGATGCGATCGCTGCGGTTGACGGCATCGATGTGCTGCATATCGGCGCCTCGGACCTGTCGACCGAGATGGGGATCCCGGGGCAATACACGCACGAGCGCATGCGTGCCGCTTTTGAGAGCGTCGCCCGGGCGGCAAAAGTCCACGGTAAGGCGATGGGGGTCGGCGGCGTGCGCCAGGATTTCGAGTTCCAGAGCTGGCTGTTGCAGCTCGGCGTGCGTTATCTGACCGGCGGCTCCGATGTCGCTACATCCTCAGCGCCGGCCGTGCCGATGTAAAGCAACTGCGCGAGCTAAAATTGTAGCGAGGCCGGACATTAGGGCTGGGGTTTTGGTTTCAGCGCGCCCTCGCTCACCAGCACCTCGTGCGCCGCCCGAAACGCATCGAGCCCAGCGGGAATGCCGCAATAGGCGGTGGCGTGCAGCAACGCCGCCTTGATCTCTTCCACCGTGATGCCGTTGTTCAAGGCGCCCTTGACATGCAGCTTGATTTCGGGGGCTCGGTTCAAGGCCGTCAGCATCGCAAGATTCATCAAGCTGCGTGTCTTTCGGTCGAGCGTGGCGTCGCCCCACGCCCAGCCCCACGCCCATGCCGTCGTCGCGCGCTGGAAGGACATCATGAACTCGTCTGCCCGCGCCATCGAAGCATCGACATAGTCCGGACCCAGCACTTCGCGCCGGATCGGCATTCCCTTTTGGAATAACGCCTCGTCGTCTGCCATCTCCGATCTCCCAACCCCGATTGCTTGGGCGCGCTCGCTCATCTTACCGCCGGATAACGCCGCCCTGCCAGGTATCGTACCCCCATGGATCCGCTGCGCTCGGAATGGCGGCAACCTGCGCTCATCGTAAAAGTGTCACCGGCGTTGTAGGTACGCTCGGTTCCCGCGGCGGTGACAGTCATGGTGCCGTCGAGGACAAGGAGGCGCGCGTCGAATTCGTGCGTGTGTTCCAGGTTCACCGCGTTGGGCTCCATGCGGCGATCCACGACTACTGCATAGCCCTGCTGGTGCAGTTCGGTCTCGAATGCCATGCGCTCCATCGGCTTTCTCCCTGGCGTTTCCTGTTATCTAACCTAGCATGTACTGGTTGAGAACGGATCGCCTTTCGAGGGAGGGGTTGATGGCAAGCGACGACAGGATTCGGGTCGGCATCGTCGGGGCGAGCGCAAGCCGCGGCTTCGCTTCGATCGCCCATGTCCCGGCGTTGCGCGCGCTGCCGCAGTTCGAGATTGCCGCAGTGTGCACCGCTCGCCAGGAAACGGCGGAGGCCGCCGCGCGGCATTATGGGGTTCGGCTCGCATTCTCCGACCCTGAAACATTGGCGCAGCATCCGGACATCGATCTGGTCACAGTCAGCGTCAAGGTGCCCGATCATTATCGGCCGGTGATGGCGGCGATCGAGGCAAGCAAGCATGTCTATTGCGAGTGGCCGCTGGGCCGCGACACCGATGAAGCCATCCGTATGCTCGAAGCAGCGCAGCGCCGCGGCATCCGGCATGTGGTGGGCTTGCAAGGCCAGATGTCGCCGGCAATCAATTACGCGAAGGACCTGGTCGCTGAAGGCTATGTTGGCCAGGTGCTGACCGCCACAATGATCGGCTGCGCTCCGAATTGGGGAGCCACGATTGACCGAGCCTACCAGGCCGATCGCGCAAATGGCGCCAATCTGCTGACGATTACCGGCGGGCACCAGATCGATGCCATGTGTTATTGCCTCGGCGAATTTCGCGAGTTGACCGCGTTTGCGGTGAGCCAGCGCGACCGGATCCTGTTGCAAGCGACCGGCGAAATTGTCGCCAAGGACACGCCGGATCAGCTCGTGGTGAGCGGCATCGTCGGCGATGGAGCGGTCGTATCGTTCCAGATTCGGGGTGGGATGACCCGCGGCACCGAGTTCCTGTTCGAGATTCACGGTGATCGCGGTGATCTCGTGCTAAGTGCCACCACCCGCGCCTCGATGCAGCGTCAGGAACTCACGGTCCGCGGCGCTCAGGACGCCGCGAAGGAGTTGGCGGAATTGCCGGTGCCGGCCCGGTATCGCCGGGTCCCGGACAGCATGCCGCGCGACTCCCGGTACAATGTGGCCCAGGTTTACGCACATTTGGCGGAAAGCATTCGGCAAGATACACCGGCTCATCCGAGCTTTGCGGCTGCGGTCACGCGACACCGATTGCTCGATGCGATCGTGCGCGCATCGGAGACCGGACAAAAGCAGGTGCTTTAGATTCCCTCGATTTCCTCGCGCCGAATCTCGAGCGTAAGCCACTGTTCTTCTGCGGCCGCCAATTCGTTACGTGCGGCCGCAAGGGCAAAAGTCGTGGTGTTGAACTGCGCCGGATCGCGCACATACAGATCAGTGTCGGCGAGTACGCCGTTCAACATCTCTATCCGTGATTGCAAGGACGCGATTTGCGCAGGAAGCATTTCCAGAGCGCGACGGTCATTATAGCTCAGGCGCCGAGAGGGTCCCGCCGCCGGTGCCTTGTCGTGCAGCGCGGGACGGCGCTGGCGGTTGAACGCTGCCGGGGCCGCCGGCTGCTGCGCTAGCATATCGATATAGCCGCCGGCATACTCGACCCAGCGGCCGTTGCCTTCGTTCGCAATAATGGACGTCACCACGCGGTCGAGAAAGTCACGGTCGTGGCTGACCAGGAGCACCGTCCCAGGGTACTCGGCCAAGCGCTCCTGCAGCAGCTCGAGCGTCTCGAGATCGAGATCGTTGGTCGGCTCGTCCAGGACCAGCAGATTTGACGGCCGGGCAAAAGCGCGTGCCAGCGTGAGCCGGGCGCGCTCGCCGCCCGATAGCACGCCGACTCGCGTACGGGCCTGCTCCGGGCGAAAGAGAAAGTCCTTCATATAGCCGACCACATGCCGGCCCTGGCCGGCAGTCGCTACCGTGTCACCGCTGCCGCCCGTCAATGATTGCGCCAAAGTCTGTGCGGGGTCGAGGGTCTCGCGGCGCTGGTCCAGGATCACCGGCGCCAGATTGGTACCAAGCCGCACCTCACCGGCGTCGGGCACCAAGGCACCGATCAACATGTTGAGCAATGTCGTCTTCCCGGCGCCGTTCGGGCCGACGATCCCGACCCGGTCGCCGCGCAGGATCTTCGTCGAGAAATCCCGCACGATCGGGCGGCCCGCATAGGATTTTGAGATGCCCGCAGCGACCACAACCAGCCTGCCCGACATGTCGGCTTGCGTCCCTTCGAACCGCACCAAGCCGGGTGCGCGCCGGTGCTCCTTTCGTTTCTGGCGTAGCGCATGCAATTCGGCAAGCCGGCGCTGATTGCGCGTGCGCCGGGCGGTGACACCGTAGCGCAGCCAGTCCTCTTCCATCGCGATCTTGCGGCCGAGTCTGTGCTGTTCGCTCACCTCCTGCTCGAGGATCGCGTCGCGCCACGCCTCAAAGGCGCTGAACCCGCGGTGGAGTGTGCGGGTGATGCCGCGGTCGAGCCAGACAGTGGTGCGCGAAAGCCGCTCCAGCATGCGCCGATCGTGACTGATCAGCACGACGCCGGAGCGTATCCCGGCCAGTTCGCGCTCCAGCCATTCGATACTCGGGAGATCAAGGTGGTTGGTCGGCTCGTCCAACAGTAGGATGTCGGGACGTGGCGCCAGTGCCCGCGCGAGCGCTGTCCGGCGTGCCTCGCCGCCAGACAGCGCGGCTGGCTCTTCCCCGCCCGAAAGGCCGAGCTCCTTCAGCACATAGAGCGCCCGGTGGCGATCGGTAGCGTCGGAGCCGAACCCCGCTTCGACATAGGCGAGTGTCGTGGCGAAGCCAGTCAGGTCCGGTTCCTGCGGCAGGTAGCTGATCCTTGCTCCAGGCTGGGCGAAGCGCTCACCGCCATCCGCTTGGACAAGCCCAGCAGCAATGCGCAGCAGCGTCGATTTGCCGGAGCCATTGCGCCCGATGAGGCAGATCCGGTCGCCGGTGCCGACGACCAACGCCGCTCCGGACAGCAGCGGCGTCGCCCCGAAGGTCAGGCTGATATCTTGCAGCAGAATTAACGGGGGCGGCATAGAGGGCCGTTATTCCTCGCTGATTGCAGTCTGCGCCTGAGGCTGACCTGGCTCCCAGCCGAAGACGTTGCGGCCCCCATATAGTGGTGCGCCGTAACGTTTTTGCTCGATTAGGGCGTCCACTGACGCTCTCATGGCGGCCTTGTCGTAACGCTTGTGCCAAAAGTGTACGCTGAGAAGCAGGAGATAAAGCTCGTGAACCCAGGTCAATCGATGGGAGGCTTGGCGCCGGTGGAGCGTACGCGCAAGTCCAGCCATCGCCCCTGGACGTCGCGGCTCATCATGTAAATCTTCTGGTTCGCCGGATCGCCATAGCGAGCGCAAAGCTCGTCAAGCGCGGGGATGAGGCGGTAGGATTCCTGATATTGACGTTCCCGCGCAGCGAAGATCTCCTCACAAGAAGTCTTTTCCAGGTCGTCAATGTTGCTTTCGTCAACATCGAGCTTCAGCAGTAGTTTGCGCGGCTGGTCCGCAGTTTCCATCATGATCGGAATCCACTCCCGCTCGGACAGCCAATCATTGAAGCCTCTGGGCCAGAGGCGATTGATCCGCTCAGGCAAGCCGTCGCGGTCGTCTTCGGTCAGACGCTCGGCTTCGTACCGCGTTGCCAGACCGGCATAGAAAAACGGGCTGGCGGTGCGGCGGCTAATCTTGCCGGGAATGCCATCGAGGATGTCGAGCAAACGGTCGAAGATCGGCAATGTGTTTTGCGTCAGGAACAGCTTTTCCCGGCGAACCATTCCGCGTTCGCCAGCCAGTCGAAGGATTGACATCTGGTAGTCGAAATCACCGGCGCGCCCATTCCATCGGTCATGGATTTCGCCGTGGCCCGCCAATGAAGTGTGAAATCCCGTTATGCCGGCCGTGCGGCGTTCCTCAAGCCATTCAATCAAGGCCGCGCCGGAGCGCATACGAAGCCCGCCAAGGTTGAGGATCTGGAACCTGGCCCCACACTTGGCGTGAAGTCTTGCAACTCCTTGCAAGATCTCAAGATCGTAGTCAAAGGAGGGGCCGACAAAAATCCGGATTTGCAAGTCATCCCGGCGGGTCGATTGTTGCCAGTCGTGGAAACGATGAACGAGCTGTTCGAAGCGGGCGAACGAGAGCGCGCTGCGTTTGCGCGATTCTGAGATCAGGCAGTACCGGCAGATATGAGCACATGGGGCATGGCGCAGAGAAAACCTCAAGGCTTTACCCACGATCTCTCTCGGCATGTTCAACCCCAGGAGCCGTAAAGGGCTGTATCGGAGTCAGTTCCTCCAACCAATTCACTGGTCCGACACGATCGGGGCGACATCCTGCATGAAGCACTCCATTGATTGCAGGAGCTGGTCAAGGTTGCGGTTGCCGTGGAAGTTGATCTGGAAGGCATCGAGGCCGGCTTTTTCGCGGTAGTTCAACAGGTCCCCGGCGACTTCGGCCGGCGTGCCGTGCCCAACCGGCCGCTTGCCGCCCGATGGCGGCGCATTGCCGGTGATCGTGCTGAACTCGACGCGAAAGCTCATACGTGTCGGGATCGGCACGCGCCCGATGTGTTCGCACGCCTGGCGCAACGCGGTTTGACGCTCGACCAGCTCGGCGGCGGGCAGCGGGGTCGGTTGCCATAGCGTGGCAAACCGCGCCGCTCGGCGTAGTGCCGCATCGCTGGCGCCGCCGATCCAAATCGGCGGATGCGGCTGCTGCACCGGCTTCGGATTGACATGCATGTCGGAGAATGAAAAGAACCTCCCGGCAAACGAGACCTTGCCTGGCGCCCAGCACGCCTGCCAGAGGCGCAGATATTCGTTGGTGCGCGCGCCCTGCTCGTGGAACGGCACGCCCAGCGCGGCAAACTCGGCCTCGTTCCAGCCGACGCCGACACCGGCGATCAGCCGGCCGCCCGACATCCGGTCAATCGTCGCCAAGCTCTTGGCGGACGCGACCGGGTTGCGGTACGGCATAATCAGCACCGAGATACCAACACCGATGCGGGTGGTGTGCGCAGCGATAAACGACATCGCAACAAACGGATCGTAGACATTGGTCCACGGTGCCGCACGGGGAGAGCCATCAACGATGATGTGATCGTTGACAAAGATCGCGTCGAACCCGATCTCCTCCGCCTTTTTCGCGGCTGCGACGATCGCCTCGGGTGATGTCTCGAACCCGAGGTAATCCGAATTCGGGCAGCGGGTCGAGAATTGGATAGGCATGGTTCCCTCGCGCGGTGTTCGGTGCTGGGAACGCGATCAGACGAAACCGACTGCCGCGTGCGGAACGTAGGATTCCTCCAACGCGGTAATCTCCTTGGACGTCAACTTCACAGCAACCGATGCGATCGCATCATCGAGGTGGTGGAGCTTGGTGGCGCCGACGATTGGGGCGGTAATGACCGGCTTTGACAAGAGCCAGGCAAGCGCCACCTGGGCGCGCGGTATGCCGCGGGCTTTAGCGACCTCCGCGACACGGTCGGCGACCTTCTTGTCGGCTTCATCCGTCTTGGCGAACAGCCGGCCAAAAGCCGCGTCGGTTTCGGTGCGGATGCTGTTGTAGTTCCAGCCGCGGCTGAGCTTACCGCGTGCCTGCGGGCTCCATGGAATGACGCCGATCCCCTCCGCAGCGCACAGCGGCAGCATTTCCCGCTCCTCCTCGCGGTAGAGGAGATTGACCAGGTTCTGCATGCTGACAAAGCGGGTCCAGCCGTTCTTCTCGGCGATGCCGAGGGCACGAGCGAACTGCCAAGCGTGCATCGACGAGGCGCCGATGTAGCGCGCTTTGCCGGCCTTGACGACATCGTGCAGCGCTTCGAGCGTCTCCTCGATCGGCGTGTCATGGTCGAAACGGTGGATCTGGTAGAGGTCGACATAATCCATGCCGAGACGATGCAGGCTGTTGTCGATTTCGGTGAAGATCGCCTTGCGTGACAGTCCGGCACCGTTCGGGCCGGGTCGCATCCGGCCATGGACCTTGGTCGCGATCACGACCTCGTCTCGCCGTGCAAAATCCTTGATCGCGCGGCCGAGGATTTCCTCGCTGTTGCCGAGCGAATAGCGGTTCGCGGTGTCGAAGAAATTGATACCCGCCTCGAGCGCCTTCTTGATAAAGGGTCGGCTCTCCTCCTCGGGGAGGCTCCAGGCATGATGACCGAGATTGCCGCCGCCATAGCTCATGCAGCCGAGGCAAATGCGTGAAACGTCAAGGCCAGTGCGGCCGAGCTTCGTGTATTCCATCGCTTGTGTGGGCCAATTCGTTGTCGCGGATACTGGTTGGCTGCGTCAGAACCACTTTTCCTTGTCGACAAGGTTAAGGAGCGGTTGTCCAGCGGCAAAACGGCGGCAATTCTCGATCAGCATCGCTTCCCATTTGTCGCGATACGGCGTTCCGTAAATCGCGACATGCGGTGTGATCAGCACGTTTGGCATGCTCCAAAGCGGGTGGTCGACGGGCAGCGGCTCGGGATCGGCGACATCGAGACCGGCCCCGGCGAGATGACCGGAGCGCAGCGCCTCGACCAGATCGGCCGTCACCACGCATCGACCGCGCGCGATATTGATGAAGTACGCGCCCCGCTTCATCCGCGCAAACAGCCTGGTGTTGAACATTCCCACCGTGTCCGGCGTCTCCGGCGTTGTCAGGATCACGAAATCGGCCTCGCCCAGACGCTCTTCCAATCGGTCCGGGGTTGCGAGATCGGCCATACCAGTTGGACGCTCGATCACCCGCGGATCAATGCCGAGCACGCGCATGCCGAGTGCGGCGCATAGCCCTGATGCTTCGCCGCCGGCGCCGCCGACCCCGACGATCAGCACTATCCTTTGCGGGAGATCGATCATTTCGGGACCCCGCCGCCATTGCTTCTGCGGCAGGTAGTGGTCGAAGCGGCGGGCGAAGGCGAGGAGAAACGCGACGGCGTGGGCGGCAAGATGCTCGTTGTAGCTGCCGCGCATGTTGGTGACGACGACGTCGCTTTTGACCAGCCCATCATAGAACCATGCACCGCCGAGGCCAGCTCGGGCGGCGCAGATCCAGCGCAGTTTTGTGGCCCGCGCCAGCAACTCGGGTGGCACCGTGCCGTAAGCCGCATCGGCATCGACAATGTCGGCGGCGGCGTCCCTGGGATCAGCGAAGGCTTTGACCACGACGTCCGGCACCGCGCGTCGGATTTTCTCCGGCCAGGACGGATCGACATCGGGGGCGAGCAGCAGAATTTTAAAGCTCATTGATTGATCCTCTCACGCAGCCGCAAACCGGCAATGTGTGCCTTCTGGTTTGCTCTTTGACAAATCGGCCCTGAGAAGCCTTTTCGCGCAATCAGCGCCGGAACAGCGCATCGAGGGTCAGGAACGCGGCAAATTCGTCTTGGTAATCCGGATGCCAGCGCGACAGGGCGGGGCGGTTGCGAATGATGTCCTCGGCTGCCCAGAGGACGCGCCGATTGTCGATATCGCGGGTCACATCGTTGTCGGGGCAAATGATGTAGAAATCACCCGCCGCCAATGCTGCCATCATGAAATTGACAACCTGCTCCGGCGTCCAGGATCCGGGCGGCTTCTGGGTGCGGCCGCGGGCGGTCATGCCGGTAAAGGTCGAGCCCGGCACCAGCAGATGCGCGGTGATCTCGCAATCCTCAATGTTGCGCAACGCATGCGCCAGGCCTTCAGTCAGGACCTTTACCCCGGCCTTTGTGATGTTGTAGGCGGTGTCGCCCGGCGGGCAGGTGATGCCCTGTTTCGAGCCGGTGTTGATGATCGCGCACGGCGTCTTCTGGTCGATCATCGCCTGGGTAAAGGCGTGCACGCCGTTGATGACGCCCCACAGATTTACCGAGAGCACGCGCTGCCAGCGCTCGTAATGGTCCCACGGGCCACCGCCCGGCGAAGTCCCGGCGTTATTCATCAGCACCCCGACCTCGCCGAAATCGGCATAGACGCGTTCTTTCAGGCGCTGAACCTCCTCCATTTTGCTGACATCGGTCGGCACCGTGACAACACTCGCGCCCGAGAGCTGTTGTGCCGCTCGGTCGAGCGCCTCCTGGCTCAGATCGGCGAGGCAGATCCTCATACCCAACGCCGCAAACCGCTTTGCCGCGGCAAGGCCGATCCCGCTGGCGCCGCCGGTGATCACCGCGGCGCGTCCCTCCGCAAATGCCGGATGTTGTGGCATGCCACTGCTCCTATTGCCGGCGCGGGGTGTTGAGGTTCACCGTCACGTTTTTGCGTTGGGTGAAGCTGTCGAGCATACCTTCGAGCGAGAACTCGCGGCCGATGCCGCTTTGCTTGTAACCGCCATAGGAATGCCCGGGCATCTGGCCACCGCCTTGGTTGACCTGGACCCAGCCGCTCTCGATCGCATGCGCCGCCCGCAGTCCACTGCCGATATCGTGGGTCCAGACATAGGCGGCGAGACCGTAATGGCTGTCGTTGGCCATGCGGATCGCGTCGGCCTCATCGCGCCATGGGATCGCGACCAGCACCGGGCCGAAGATCTCCTCTCGCGCCAGGCGCCGGTCATTCGAGGCGTCGGCGAACACGGTTGGAATGGAGAAATACCCCTCGCTGAGTGGCCCCTCCTTTGGCGGCAGGCCGCCGAACACCAGCCGCGCCTCCGGCCGCTTCAGCCCGTCCTCGACATAGCCGCAAACCTTGGTGAACTGCTTGTTGTTGATGATGCTGCCGATGTCGGTCGCCTCGTCGAGCGGATCACCAAGCTTTAGCGCCTCGGTCTTGGTCCGCAGCTTGTCGAGGAAGCTGTCAAAGATCTCGGCATGCAGGAACAAACGCGAACCGGCAGTGCAGGACTGGCTCTGGCGCGTAAAGCGCATGCCGGCGATGACGCCATCGACGACCCAATCCTCGTCCGCATCGGGATAGACGATCGAAGGGCTCTTGCCGCCTAACTCCAACGACACCGGCACGATCCGATCGGCCGCGGCGCGCATGATAATCTTGCCGACCTCGGTCGAGCCGGTGAAGGACAGCTTGCGCACCAGTGGGTGCTGCGCCAGCGGGCCGCCACATTCCTCGCCGAGCCCAGTCAGCACGTTGAGCACGCCCGCTGGCAGAAACTCTTGGCAAATCGCGGCCATCATCAAAACGCCAAGAGGCGCGTCCTCGGCCGCCTTTAGCACCAATGTGTTACCGGCGCAGAGCGCGGGGGCAATTTTCAGCGCAGCAAGCAATACCGGCGCATTCCACGGAATGATCGCGCCGACGACACCCAGTGGCTCGCGCCGGGTATAGCTCAGCACCTGCTCGCCGAGGGGGATCGTCTCGCCCTTCAGCTCGCCGGCGAGGCCACCGAAATAGCGGAAGATATCGGCGGCAAGCCGCGCCTCACCGCGCGCCTGTGTGCGCAGCGCGTTGCCGGTTTCGAGCGCGATCGTGCGAGCGATCCCCTCGACTTCAGTCTCCATTCTGTCGGCGATGCGAAGCAGGAGCCGACCGCGGTCACGCGGCGCGACCTTGCTCCATGCCGGAAATGCACGGGCTGCGGCTTCGACCGCGCTTGCCACATCAGCCGCATCGCCGCGCGGGATTGTCGCGATCGGGTTTCGCTTCGCCGGATTTTCCACGGTCAACGTCAGCCCTGAGACGCTGTCGACCCACGAGCCATCGATCAGCATTCGCACCTGGCGCAGATCGGTTTTGGCTTGTGGACGGATATCTTCGATGACGGACATGTGTGCTCTTTCGCTAAGCATCGATGCCGATGGATATGGGGTGGATACGATATAGGTGTTTGAATATAACGATACCGACGATCCGGTAAGTTGCGTAACAGGGGCCAACTCAGTAGTTTTGCGTCCCGCTGTATTCATGCATATAGAGCGAAAGGATGAAGCATGCGCAACCAGCTGGGGCGGACGCGCCGGGCAATCGCAACAGTATCTTTCCTGCTATTCGCTGGAGCGGGGTTCGGTCTCCTTCACCCGGCACAGGCTCAAAATTATGCAATCTCCGCTGCTTGCGGACGCAATTATGAGCCGAATGTCATCCAGATCGATGGCTTTGTTAATACCCCTGTGGCCCTAACCGTGCCCGCGCTGGAAGCGCTGCCCGGACAGGAAACGCTTAACATCACCTATCTCAATCACCTTGGCGCAGTCGAGACCTACTCGGAGGCGGGCCCCACGCTGTGGGCGGTATTGAACATCGCCGCCGGCGGCATCAAAGTTCCGCCGCCTACCCCAAACGAGTAGACACTGTTGGCGAAGTCGGCGGGCGGTGTGAGGGTAGAGGTATTGGATAGAGTTCCTCCCCGGAGGCCATTGCCATGTCGCTCCGTCCGCAACAGCCGCTCCCACCCGTGCCCGACGACACCGCACGCGTCGCCCGGGCCGCGTTCCGCCGCGGTAACCCGTATATGCTCCTGCGCGACCGGCTCGGCGCCGTGTTCGATGACGTGGGTTTTGCCGACCTCTACCCCGCCCTTGGTCAGCCGGGCTACGCACCATGGCGTCTGGCGCTGGTCACGCTCATGCAGTTCCGCGAGGGGCTGAGCGACCGTCAGGCGGCCGAGGCGGTCCGCGGTCGGATCGACTGGAAATACCTGCTCGCCCTCGACCTGGCCGACGCCGGTTTTGATCATAGCGTGCTGTGCGAGTTCCGCGGCCGCCTGCTCCAGCACAAAGCCGCCGAACGCCTGCTTGAGCGCGTACTGGACGCCGCCCGCGAGGGCGGATTGCTCAAGGCGCGCGGGCGCCAGCGCACGGACAGCACGCACGGGCTCTGTTGCAAAGTTTCTGCCGACCACAAGTGGTAGGGCTTCGGCCCGCCGGCATGAATACCATTCCTTGTGGTGCGGGCGAATTTTGCAACAGAGCCGCCTTGACTGCTTCGTGATGCGAAAAACGGAGCTGCGTCCGCTGTGTCAGCCACGAGCTCCCAAACGATGCCAGTCCGCCGATTGTCGCCCCTCCGAGGGCAGACAAAGCTGAGATGTAAGCTGTATCCACCTCGATCTCCGTTAGAAGTCCCGCGCTTCACCTGGGACGCATGCCGATGCAACCGTGTCGTTCAGGCGTACGAGCTCCCGCTCGCATCCCCTCCGGTTCAGCTTGCTGTTGGGTTCGAGCGGACATTTTTTGGTGCAGGACAATTGATCCTGTGGTCTTGACCGTTTCGCCGGAGACGTGCGCGAATGAATCAGAGGTCCCCGTCCTGGTCGCCTTTCCTCTGATCGATCACTCGGGTCGAGTTCTGGACCAGCACCCCGTCGCCCGTACCAGAACGCGCGCGATCGTCGGCCCGGACACAGTGTAGACATTAATTCTATCCGCCGCGCCTAACTCTGCGCACCCGCCTCATTTGCAGAATAGGATCGCGGGCGGAACATCCTCGAGCGTCACCACCGTGGCCCAACGACCGCAATTCAAAACCGTACAACCCGCCATCCGGCGTTGCGAAGGGGCCCTCGATGGCCTGGTGCATTGCGCGAGGCTTACCCTGCTCACCGTCGCGATAGCGGTGGCGATCAGCGGCTGCGTCGGACCACCGGTTCTCGAACGGGAGGTGCTTGGCTATGATGAAGTCACCAAGACGCTCGACGAAAAACTCCTGCTCCTCAACATCGCCCGCGTCTCCAACCAAGAACCCGTTCACTTCACGTCGACCTCGAGCATTGCCGCCACGTTTAACTGGACAGCGACACTCGGTGCCAGCGGCGAGGTCACCGGGTCGAAGGGAACCAACTTCCTTAATCTTAACATTGGTGGAAGCGCGTCAGAGAATCCGACGTTCAGCATCTCGCCCATTTCGGGCAAAGAGTTTGCCGAGCGGGTCGCAACGCCGTTTCAAGACACGATTTTTGAGTTTCTCGTGTTCCAAGGGGCCAGGATTGACCAAGTCATGCGTCTGATGGCCGCGGGAATAGAGGTCCAGACTCCAGACGGCAGATTTGTTCGTTTCATTGAAAATGATCCACGACGACCACAAGAATACGAGGAATTCCGTCGGATCGCCGCTCATCTGCAATGGTTGAACGACGATCGTCAGTTGTTTGTACGCCCTCTCGTCTTTGATGAAACCCTGATCGCCGATTTCAAAAACACTCCGAGTGCCGCCGATATCAA
>Ga0213882_10000307_pt1 | contig 18212 bp, 15 predicted proteins | sample BarmaccoBMER_R09_FD_160106 | JGI IMG/M metagenome (GOLD analysis project Ga0213882, IMG submission 160106) | Barbacenia macrantha exposed rock microbial communities from rupestrian grasslands, the National Park of Serra do Cipo, Brazil - ER_R09 ...
AAAGAACTCGTCCTGCCCGAGCCCGACAACAACCGGCGGCCCGGAACGGGCGGCTACGATCTTCTCCGGATCGCTGGCAGCTATGACGCTGATGGCAAAGACACCACTGATTTGCTTTAGCGCGGCGCGGACCGCGTGTTCCAGGTTGCCGTTCAGATGCTTTTCAATTAGGTGCGCAATGATTTCGGTATCTGTTTCCGTGACGAAGGTGTGTCCTTCCGCCGTGAGCTGCTTGCGCAGTGCGAGGTAATTCTCGACGATGCCATTGTGTACAACGACAATCTGGCCCTGGCAGTCACGGTGAGGGTGCGCGTTCTCCTCGGTCGGACGCCCGTGGGTGGCCCATCGGGTGTGGCCAATCCCATACGAACCCGACAGCGGCTTTGTGCGGATCGCCTCCTCAAGGTTGCGCAGCTTGCCTGACGCGCGACGCACATCGAGGCATTTGTCCTCCCTGAGAACGGCAACTCCCGCTGAATCATAGCCGCGGTATTCCAGTCGCCGCAAGCCATCCACAATGACCGGTACCGCTTCGCGGTTACCGATATACCCTACAATTCCGCACATAAAAACTCAGGTAGCCCGATTCACTCCAAAATCTCGACACGATAATCCTCGATGACCGGATTCGAGAGCACGTCCTTCGCTATTGTGTCCAGCACTTGAACGGCCGAATCGTGTGGGGTGCCCTCGGCCACGCCGATTTCGAAGTATTTTCCCTGCCGGACCGAGGCGATCTCACGGTGACCCAGTTTGTTGAGCGCAGAGCAGATAGTCTGCCCCTGCGGATCAAGGACTGTTGGCTTCATGGAGACGTACACGCGCGCTTTCATTGATCTTTCATTGTAGGGCTTGAATAAAGCAAACAATTGGAGCAGAATTTGTTTAAATGCGCTCTGTTATAACCGATGAGTTAGGCAGGTTTGCTTGGACCTTGCTGGCGGGGGACTGACCTATCGTAAAGCTGTGCATTTTGGCGAGCAGTAGCGCGGGAAATTCCGTTTTCATCGCGACGGAACGAACCCGTGTGCTGGTTGACGCCGGACTGAGCCGCCGGGAAATCACGAGGCGCCTGGCCGCGATCGGCGAGGATGTGGCCAATCTCACCGCGATTCTGATTACGCACGAGCACAGTGATCACACCTGCGGGCTGGCGACGCTCTCCAAAGCGAGACAAGGCAAAATGCCCGTTTATTCGACTCATGGGACAGCGAGATACCTGGAATGGGGGGCGTGCCTGGGAACTTGCGAGACCTTCCAGGCCGGCTGCGGTTTCTCGATCGGCGATTTCGATGTGACGAGCTTCACTATTCCGCACGACGCCGCGGATCCCGTCGGCTTCACTCTTTCGGCACAAGGAATCAAGATCGCGATCGCGACCGATCTCGGATATGTTCCTGATTCCCTTCGGTTCCATCTGCGCAATACCGATATCGTGCTACTCGAAGCAAACCACGATCTCGAGATGCTTCGTGTCGGACCTTACCCTTGGTCGGTCAAACAGCGCGTCATGAGCCGCCGGGGACATCTCTCCAATGAAGTTGCCTGCGCATTCATTCACGATGACCTTGATTCGCGTGTTTCCACTCTGATCCTGGGGCACATCAGTGAACACAACAATCACCCCGAACTGGTGAGAAATCTGGCTGCACGGGCACTCAACGGACGCACCTTGCTCACCAGGCTTGTGGTCGCGCAACCGGGTGAGCAGTCGGAAGTCTTCTGCTACTGATCTCGCAGCGCTTCCTTCTCTAGGACAATAGTGTTGAATGATCGCGCGTTATACCCGCCCCGAAATGGGAGCGATCTGGAGTGAGCTTCACAAGTACGAGTGCTGGCTCGAAGTTGAGCTGGCCGCTTCGGAGGTATTGGCGCAACTAGGCCAGGTTCCTCCGGAAGCGGCAGAGGCTCTTCGCAATCATGCGGACTTCGATCTCAAGCGAATTGAAGAGATTGAGCGAGAAGTACGCCACGACGTGATTGCCTTCACTACAGCGGTTGCCGAGGCTCTGAAAACGGAAGGCGCGGCCGAGGAGTCGCGCTGGTTGCATTACGGGCTTACATCGAATGACGTAGTCGATACGGCGCAGGCCTTGCAGATCCGTGATGCTTCCCGGCTGATTGAAGCCGGTCTGGAATCGCTGTCACATGCGTTGAAAAGACTGGCGCAGGAACATAAGCACACGCTGCAGATCGGGCGCACTCACGGTATCCACGCCGAGCCCATTACTTTCGGGCTAAAGGCTGCCATCTGGTGGGAAGAAATCGAGCGGCACCGGAAGCGCTTTGCATCAGCCGCAGAAGAAATTCGAGTGGGAAAGATTTCAGGAGCAGTCGGCACGTTTGCGCACATCGGCCCCGAAGCCGAGGAGATGATTTGCTCGCGTCTCGGGTTGAAGGCTGCCCCGGTGACTTCGCAAGTGCTCTCCCGCGATCTGCATGCCCACTATGTAGCGAGTCTGGCGGGCATTGCCTCGAGCCTCGATAAGATCGCGCTCGAAATTCGTCATCTGCAGAGAACGGAGGTCCGCGAAGCGGAAGAGCCCTTCGCGACGGGCCAGAAAGGTTCGTCCGCAATGCCGCATAAAAGAAACCCGATTACCAGTGAACAGATTAGCGGGCTGGCCCGGGTGGTCCGCGCGAACGCTCAAGCCGCCTTTGAGAATGTTGCGCTGTGGCACGAGCGCGACATCTCACATTCATCCGTCGAGCGTGTGATTCTACCGGATTCCACTATCCTGATCGACTACCTTTTGGCGAAAACTACCTGGCTCATCTGCGGATTGCGGGTGAATACGGCGAGAATGAGGCGGAATGCCGAATCCACTAAGGGGCTGATTTTTTCAGGACGGCTACTGCTCGACCTGACCGCTGCGGGCATGCTCCGGGAGGATGCTTATCGCTTGGTCCAACAGGAAGCGATGGAAGCCTGGGAGAACGAAGGAGATTTTCGGGCTCGCGTGGAAGCGGATTCCCGTATCCAGCGTTTCTTGACTAAAGAGCAGTTGGACAACGTGTTCTCATTAGAGCGGCAACTCGGGAATGTCGACCGCATTTTCCACAGGGTTTTTGGTACTTAGCTTTCTTGAGTAGTGAAAATTTGGTCTGGGGATTTTTGCACTTTTCGTTTAAACTAATCCTGCCAAAGCTCTCGGAGACTAAGCCGATGGCAGTTGTCAGCTGTGCGACAGAATATGCGAGCGCCACATTCGGGGAAACCACCAAGCAGGGAACTGGAACTAGCCCGTGTGCTCCTGGTAGACGATGACCTGACTTCCCGGTTGACGCTCAAGGCAGTGCTGGAAGCCGGCGGCTATAACGTTGATTCTGCCGCTTCTGCGGCTGAAGCCGTCGGGAAACTGGATGAGCGGCAATACGAACTCGTCCTGAGCGACTTGCAAATGGAGTCGCCGGAAGCCGGGTTGAAAGTAATTGCCCACGCCCGGCTGATGGACTATAAGCCTGCGACTGCAATCCTGACCACATATCACAATAGACAGCCAGGCGCGAAGCCGCCCGTACTGATAAAGCCAGAAGATTTACCAGGTCTGCTGAGCAAAGTTGCTGATCTGATCAGCCAGCGTGCTGCCCGAATTGTGCACCGCCAGCTACGGCAACCGTAGAGACCTCTATCGCAGTGTGAAGCGTCTTCCGGTCCTGGTTGAGGTAGCTGTCGCGCTTTTTGTCTTCCGCTCCTACGGCGACCCTACCGCTCCCACCCTGCGTCTGCCCGATACCGTCCGGCCGCTGCGCTATTCGGCTTCTTTGCAACTCACCCCAGGCCAGGACCGATTCTCGGGAACAATCCGCATCGATTTAGACGTCCGGCAGCCCACATCGACGGTCTGGCTAAATGCCAAGGCGCTGCAATTTGAAAGCGGAAGTATTTCGCACGGCGGTTCGCGGATCGGTGTTCAGTTCGAATCGGTCCCGAAGGATTTTCTGGCTGTCAAAACCCCTGAGCCTCTCGCCGCCGGAAAGGTGCAACTCGAAATCAAGTATACCGGTGAAGTCAGCCGCACGCTCACGGATGGCGCCTTCCAACAGCAGCAGGGAAAAGATTGGTATATCTTCACGAAATTCGAGCCGGTGACCGCGCGGCGGGTGTTTCCGTGCTTCGATGAGCCATCATTCAAAGTTCCGTGGACCCTGACGCTCACTTTTCCGAAAGATTTGAAGGCTTTCTCGAATACAGAGGAAGCCTCCGAACAATCGCGTGCTGGGGACATGAAAGCTGTCACCTTCGGGGAGACAAAACCGCTGCCCTCCTACCTGATCGCGTTCGGCATCGGCCAGTTTGACGTGGTTCCGACCGCGCCGATCGGCAAGAATCATCGATCCGGAAGAATCATCGTTCCGCGCGGGCGGGCATCGGAGGCGGCGTATGCGGCTTCTATCACGCCGAAGCTCGTGGAGTTGCTCGAAAACTACTTTGGAACGGTCTACCCTTACGAGAAGCTCGACCAGATCGTTGTTCCACTCACGACCGCCTGGGGAGCCATGGAGAACGCGGGGCTGATCGCCTATGGCGATTTCCTACTCTCCCCGCCGCAGCAGGATACCGAACTTCGCAAACGGAACCGCGCCGCAACCATGGAGCACGAAATGTCCCATCAGTGGTTTGGTGATCTGGTCACGACTGCTTGGTGGGACGACATCTGGCTGAACGAAGCATTCGCCAGTTGGCTGGAGAGCAAGCTGTTAAACGAATGGAAGCCCGAGTGGAATATCAAGGCCGATTCGGCCCGGTTTGATGGCATTATGCGCGCCGACAGCCTGACCACCGCCCGCAAGATTCGCCAGCCCATCGAAGCGCCCGGCGACATTGCGAACGCCTTCGATGGAATCACCTACGGCAAGGGCGAAGCGGTAATCGGGATGTTCGAAAATTACATCGGCGCACAGGCTTTTCAAAGCGCCGTGCGTTTGTACCTGCGGCAGCATGCATGGGGGAATGCGACCGCCGCGGATCTGCTGAGCGCAATCGATCAGGTCTCGCCAGAGCACCATGCGGGCGCAGCGTTTGCGAGCTTTCTGAATCAAGTCGGATTTCCGCTTATCTCGGTCGAACAGGGATGTGCGCTCGATAATCCGGGTCCTCCTGTACTTCACCTTTCCCAAAAGCGTTTTTTGCCGGTCGGCTCTCCCGGGAGGACAGATCAGCTCTGGCAAGTTCCCGTATGCGCGGTTTGGAGCGATGGCAGCGGCCTAGGCCTACACCGCGAATGCCATCTCCTGTCGAAGGCTTCTGATGCTTTTCATTTGCAAGCGCCGAAAGGTTGTCCGGTGTGGCTCTCTGCCGATGCGAATGCGACCGGCTACTATGCTTGGACCTTCGTTCTCGGTGAGGCGGACCTTGCGGACACCTTAGTTGCCAAGGGTGTGCCTGAAATGAAGGCCGAGGAGAGCGCCGCTCTGTTGCGGAACATCGAACTGATGTTTTCCTCCGGATTGGGAAATTTGGGGCAGGATCTGGCATTTGCGGATCGCTTCGCTCATGGTTCCGATCCCGGCTTGATGCGCCAGTCGGCAATGATGGTGTCGAATGTGAGCCGCTTCGTGCCGCAGAACCTTCGCGAGAGGTATGCTGCATGGATTCGCGCGCTTTACCAGAGTCGCGCGTTGGAATTGGGCTGGTATCCAAAGCCCGGAGAATCGCAGGAAATTCGGCTACTCCGGATGCAGATTGTTCCGTTAGTGGCGACGCGGGGCGAACATGGCGGATTGCAGACGCAGGCTGAAAAGCTGGCACGCCGATGGTTGGCTGACCGGACGGCGCTTGATCCCGACATGGTCGAGCCGGTACTCGGCGCTGCTGCCTGGAATGGAAATCGCGCCTACTTCGACGAGCTGGTCGCCGCGGTGAAGCAGACCAAGATAAGGCGCGAGCGCCTTTGGATGCTGCAATCGCTTCCGGATTTTCGCGCCCCAGCCTTGGCGCGAGCTTCGCTCGACCTGTTCTTTGAAAGCGGGATCGATCCGCGGGAGATGCAATACAACCTCTTAGATGCCAATGAGCAGACGCGGCAAATCGTGTGGGATTTTGTCCGGCAAAACTTCGACCGGCTCAACCAGATCTTACCCGGCGCACGCGGCATCCCCTTCGGCGCGCTACTGCCGCTTTCCGCGTCGGGATTCTGCGACGCAAGTCATCAGGAGCAGCTCTCGACGTTCTTCCAGCCTCGCTTAGCGACCTTACCCGGCGGCGCGCGGAACTTGGCCAACGCCCTCGAAGACGTTCGGCTCTGCGCCGCGCGCGCGGAGGTCATCCAGCCTGCGGTATCAAGCTTCCTGCAAAGGGTCGAAGTTCCCAAGTGAGCGTGCTGCCATTCTCGAAATTTGAGTTTCAATCACTTCCTGCTGGGAATGCAGATTTGCGTTACTGTGTAGCGGAGGAGATTTCATGAAGAAACGCCAGCATATCCTGTTCCCCTTAGTCCTCTCGATTTGCGTTCTTCTCGCCGCGCAAGGCGTGCCGAAAGAGGCAGTAATAGGGCCGCCAGACTCGCTGGTAACGGACGGGATTCCGAAGCTTCCAGCCTCCTTGGTAGAGAAGGCCGGGCGTTATAACGAAAACCGTACGGCCTTTCCCGCAGATTGGCATCCCGTGCGAAGGGAGATGCTGATCGGTACGAGATTTGGCAATACGTACCAGGCGCACCTCGTCAAGATGCCCGGCGGCGCGCGCCAGCAGCTCACGTTCTTTCCGGAACCCGTATATGGCGGAGCATTCCATCCCAACGGAGGCGATTACATCGTCTTTTCCAAGGATGTCGGGGGCGGCGAATGGTACCAGCTCTTCCGTTATGATCTTGCGACCGGCGAAAGCAGCCTTCTCACAGACGGGAAGTCACGGAACGTGCTGGGTCCATGGTCTACGGCCGGGGACCGGATTGCATACACGTCAACCCGGCGAACAGGTCAGGACACTGATTTGTGGGTGATAAATCCGGCTGACCCAAAAACGGATCATTTGCTGGTGCAGGTTTCGGGCGGCGGATGGGAGCCACAGGATTGGTCTCCCGATGACAAGAAGATCCTGGTGCTCGAGGGCATTTCCGTCAACGAGAGCTATCTCTGGGTGGTGGATGCCGCAACTGGCGAAAAAACCGCCTTAACCCCACGCAACAAAGGCGAACAGATCGCCTACGGTAACGCACGGTTCAGCAAGGATGGCAAGGGAATCTATCTCATAACCGATCGGGGATCTGAATTTCAGCGCCTCGTGTATCTGGATCTCGCGAGCAAGCAGATGAAACCCCTTACACACAAGATCCCATGGGATGTGGACGAATTCGCGCTCGCCTGGGATGGCAAGAAGATCGCGCTGGTCACGAATGAGGATGGACTTAGCGCGCTGCACTTATTGGATACGGAAACGGGGCAGGAGTTGCCGGCGCCAAAGCTGCCGGTTGGTGTAATTGGCGGCCTGTTCTGGCATCGCAATAATCAGGACCTGGCCTTTGGGTTTACATCAGCGCGATCTCCCTATGACTGCTATTCGGTGGACACAACCAACGGCAAAGTTGAGCGATGGACCACCAGCGAGACAGCCGTGCATACCGATTCGTTTGCAGAGGCAGAGCTGGTCCACTGGAAGAGTTTCGACGGCAAAACGATTTCAGGATTTCTCTATCGCCCGCCCGCGAAATTCACCGGCCGACGGCCGGTCTTAATCGACATTCACGGCGGACCGGAAGGACAGATTCGGCCGGATTTTCTTGGACGTAGCAACTACTATTTAAACGAGCTGGGAATTGCACTGATTTTTCCGAACGTGCGCGGATCCACCGGCTATGGCAAGACTTTTACTAAGCTCGATAACGGGTTCCTGCGCGAGAACTCTTACAAAGACGTGAACGCCCTGATCGACTGGATTGGCGCCCAACCGGATCTCGACGCGAATCGCATCACGGTGACTGGCGGCAGCTATGGCGGCCACATGACTCTTGCCGTTTCGACTTTCTACAGCGATCGGATCTGCTGCTCGATTGATGTTGTCGGCATGTCTAATCTGGTGACCTTCCTAGAGCACACGGAGGGCTATCGCCGGGACTTGCGCCGGGTGGAATACGGCGACGAGCGCGATCCGAAGATGCGAGCGTTCTTAGAGAAGATCGCGCCGATGAACAACGTTGAGAAGATCCGCAAGCCGATGCTGGTGGTAGCCGGCAAGAATGACCCGCGCGTACCGGTGAGCGAATCGGATCAGATCGTCGCGGCTCTCAAGAAACAGGGAACTCCCGTGTGGTACATGGTCGCGAAAGACGAGGGCCATGGATACCAGAAGAAGTCGAACGGGGACTTCGAATTTTACGCGGCAATCGCTTTCTTGCAGAAGTACCTGCTCCAGCAGAACGGGAACGAGGACACATCCGCGGGAAGTAGCGCCTCCGGTCCAGGAACCCACTGATCGATTCGCTACGCGCTCTGTGCAACTTGTCGCTCGCGCCCGATTCGTTCGATTACTTCCTCATACGCTTCGAGCGCGTCGCGAAAGAAGTGATCCGATGCAGAAACCCAATCGAGGTGCTTCGGCTCGGGCAACGTCTTAAAGAACGCTTCCAGATCGTGCCGCGGACCAAATACGTCTTGGGTGCTCTGGACGAAATATTTGGGAACGGTTACCCGATAGACGAACTCCCGCTCGGCAACGCGGGTCGGATAGCCGACTGCAATGACGCGCCGGACGGCTGGTTCCTGCGAAGTCAGGCGAAGCGCGACGCGGGAGCCAAAGGAAAATCCGCTTGCCAGCAGCGGCAGATCCGGATAACGGGACTGAAGCTCACGCAAGCAGGCACGGGCGTCTTCGGTTTCGCCGATTCCGAAATCATACTTGCCTTCGCTCAGATTTACGCCGCGGTAGTTAAATCGAAGCACAACGCAACCGCTCTTGCGAAGACCGCGCGCCAGGCGATAGACAACTTTGTTGTGCATCGTTCCGCCGTGCTGCGGATGCGGATGGCAAACCAGGGCGCTTTCTACCGGCGCTTCGTCCGGCTCCTCGAGCAAGCATTCCAGGTTACCTGCCGGGCCGCTAAGGAAAAGCGTCTCAATCCGACGCGGCATCAGTTCGTCCGGTAATTCGTGAACTGCATATCGATGCCGAAGTCTTTGCCTCGTAGCAGGGCGATGACCTGCTGCAGCGTATCGCGATCCTTCCCGCTCACCCGGATCACATCACCCTGAATGCTCGCCTGCACCTTTAACTTGCTGTCCTTAATCGTCTTCACGATGTCTCTTGCCTTATCGCCTGAAATGCCCTGCTGCAAAGTGATCTCCTGGCGCACGCTGCCATGGGTGGCGGGCGTGATCGTTCCGTACTGCAGGCCCTTTAAAGGAACATTTCGTTTGACAAGTTTCTGACCGAGGATTTCAGTCACTGCTTTGAGCTTGAATTCGTCCGAACTGGCCAAGAGGATCTTGTGCTCTTTTTCGTTCAACTCGACCGATGACTTGCTGTCCTTGAGATCGTAACGGGTCTGCACTTCTTTGGACGTCTGCTGGACGGCATTCAGCACCTCGTTCAGGTCAATCTTGGAAACGATGTCAAAGGTATTCTCGGGCATGGATAATCTCCATCGTAGACGCTCGGGCCAGGTTGTTTGGTTTACCCGCGATGGGATAGCGCCAGCAGAACACGCTCGGTGAGTTCATCGACCAGCGCCGGCATGGCTGTCTCGAGAGCCAGCGTGACGGCTGCGCGAACGGTGTTTCGGTCCAAGGCTCCGCTGCCATTTACTCCGAGTTCTTTTGGCGCTGCACCGCGCTCGAGCAGTTCCTGAACGGCGCCTAACAGAGCGGAAGCCTCAAACGGCTTGCGGAGAATTGCGTCGGCCCCTGCGTTTTTAGCGTCCTGCACATTGAACTCGTCAGCGGGCGCGGCCGCGAAGATCACCGGGATATGCCGGTATGCCTCCTGCGAACGCAGGAAACGAGCAATGTCAAAGGCATTCTTGGTCGGAAGATATACATCCAGGATCAACAAATCCGGGTTTACGTCTGCTAGCCGCCGCAGCGTGACCGCCCCGTCGGTAACGCTCACCACCTCAATTCCCTGCGTTCGCAGAATCTGTTCTGCGAGCCGAAGGGCCTGTGGACTGTCATCGGCCAGCAGGATCCTGCTCATCGATTGAAAATCTGCAGCAACGGGTTATCGCTGCGGAGAAGGTGGATTTTGGTTGGCCGTGACCGAATTGCCATTCGTGGCGGGGCTTGGAACTCCGGGTTGCCCGGTGGAACTCTGTGCCGGCTGAACCTGGTTCTGCTGATCGTTTGAATTCTGATTCTTCTTTTTCTTCTTTTCGGCCTTTGCCTGTTTCTTGGCTTGCTGCTCGCGGTATTTCTGCAGGTCTTTATCGCGGTTCGTGGGTAGCGGCTGACCGTTTTGTGTAGTCGTCGTACCGCTGGGTTTTGCAGCGCCGCCGCTGCTCCGGGCGTCCGGTTTTCGATCGAGAGAGTTATCAGTTGCGCTAACCGTGGTCGCGCTAACTTCCGCTGTACCCGTTCCGGAGCCGGTATTGCTTGCTACTTCCGTGTTCGGCACAGGAACACTGGCAGGAATCGTTCGCTTCGGATCGGTCATAGTCGGAGTACCGGATTTGGCCGCGTGACTTAGATCCGGACCGCTGCGCAGCCAGTCCGTGCCGCGCGCCATCAAACCAGGCTTTTTGTAGTTTTCAATCTCGTACTTCTCGTGATCATAAGCCGCACGATCAACCTGCGGGATAGGCATTTCCATTTCCTCGAGGCGACGCTTGGCATCTTGCGCTCGATCGCTTAGCGGATAGTCCGCAACGACCCGGGAAAACATTTCGCCCGCTTGTTTCCGGAATCGGGGGCCCATCTTTGAATATGCATCCCCTGCCTCATACAACGCGTCTCCGTCTTTGCTAAAGAGCGGATACTGATTGACAAGCGCATTTAGGCGGTTTGCCGCCGCAGGGTTCATCTCGCGCTTCCAATAGAAATTTCCGACCACGAATTCGTGATCGGCCAGGCTCTCCTGAATATTCCGAAGACGCTGGGCGGCCAGGGGCGCGAACTTGCTGTTCGGGAATTGCACCAGCAACTGTCTGCACTCGTCTTCCGCACGAAGTGTCTGGGTGATGTCGCGATCACTCTTGTCCATCTGTTTATAGTGGATCTCGCAAACGCGGTTCTGAGCCTGGGCCGCCTCCTCCATACCCGGATAGAAAAGAATGAAATCCTTATACTCGGCCTCGGCTTGCGCCATGCCGTTCGCGCCGCCTTCTCGGAACCAACTGTCGGCGATGGCCAGTTTGGCTTTTGCCATGTATTCGCTCGATTCGTAGGTGTTCATCAAGGTCTGGAGCGAGATGCGGGCGGTTTCGTAGCGGCCGCGCTCGATGTCATTCATGGCCTGATCGAACAAAACTTTATCGGGTTGCTGCGTATTCTTTACGATCGGTGTTTCGTACTTGTGGCGTATGCATCCTGCCAGCAAGCCGAATGAAAGTGCCAGCAGGATCGCCCGTTTCGGCAAGAACTTAGAAAAATCCATATTCGACTAAACCTTCACTGAGCACGCCTCTTCCGCCAGGCGCTGCATTTGATGAACAGTCTCGGCCGGATTGGGGGTGTGAAAGACGGAAGAGCCTGCAACCACCCAATCTACTCCTGCGCGGGCAACGTCCGCAATGTTTTCCGGCCCAACGCCCCCATCGATTTCGATCGCGAACCCCCGTTTGCGCTCCGCCCGCCTGCGAACGAGTTCCCGTACTTTGGCCAGGGAATTGGGAATGAACTGTTGGCCGCCATAGCCGGGATTGACGCTCATGACCAGGACGTAATCCACAATGTCGAGAACGTTTTCCAGCAACATGACCGGCGTCGCAGGGTTGATCACGACTCCGGCTTTGGCTCCGTGTTCCTGGATCATATGCAATGTTCGATCCAGGTTGCGGCAAACCTCGTAATGCACGCTTATGCAATCAGCGCCTGCCTTGATAAAAATCGGCGCGTACGTGTCAGGATCTTCAATCATCAAATGATGATCTAGTTTGACGCGGGTGAAGCGCCGAAGAGATTCAGTAATCGGCGTACCCATGGTGAAATTGGGCACAAAGTGACCGTCCATGATGTCCACATGGATCATGCCGATGCCGGCCTGCTCCACCTTCCGAACATCGTCACCGAGGTGAGCGAAATCCGCGGCAAAAATGGATGGAACAATCTGCACGTAAGCTACTCAGGCAAAAGGTGTTCACTCGCCCTCCTGCTGGCTCCCCAGCTGCGGTACGAGCGCGATTCACGACCTTTCCCGCAGGTTACTGTGGACCGCCACCTCCGATGGGAACCCTTTGATCGTAACACGCAAAACTGCCGCTTAGACCCCGAAGCGCCCTGAGATTCGCTATCCTAGCTGTGAAGTCTAGTCTTTTCCCGCTAAGCGAGAGGTCCAATACGAATCGCCTTCGGACACACCGATTTAATGAATGAAGACGAATGAGCGGCTTTGAAGTCACTCTGCGGAAGGGCAAGGGTCGGCTTGCTAGCGGCAGTCAGTCTTCGGCATGGAGCCGAAAGTAATGCCGCCCGCAATGACAGGCAGTATACGGGTTGCAACCGCTGCGGTCGGGTCGCTGTTGATCTCGTTCGTCGCGCTAGGTTCGCCCCTGGCGACGAACCCGCAGCTTCCGCTTCTGACCTCTATTAAGGAGGTCCGGAGCCTTTCGCCTGCCGAAGCGAAGTTGGGGTATCCGGTGTGCTTACGCGCAACGATCACCTATTTTGATCCGACCGAGAACTTCCTGTTCATGCAGGACGCAACCACAGGGATCTGGGCTTCGTCTTCATGGCCTATACTACCGGTTGCAGCCGGGGACGTTGTCGAAGTACAAGCCAAAACCACATTTACAGATTTCGCGCCGGATCTCACGGACTTGCATTTAAAGCGAGTGGGCCGCACCCCGCTCCCAGTACCGGACCGCGCGACATTTGAGCAACTGGCGAGCACGCTTGAGGACAGCCGGTGGGTCGAAATCGAAGGAAGCGTCAGAGAGGCCGAGTATCTGCATCGATACCCCTGGGAGCAGGTGCTCTGGATGGATGTGGCCGTTCCCGGGGGCCACATTGATGTCTCGATCCCCTGGAATGGCTCCTCAGTTCCGCCGCCCCATCTCGTAGATGCAAGAGTTCGCATTCGAGGAGCTTGCGGAGCGAACTTTAACGCAAAGAGACAGCTTGTCGGTGTTCAGATCTACGTTCCCGATCTGCGGGAAGTGACTACAATTGAAGCGCCGCCTATTAATCTCGCCGCTCAATCTCCAACACCCATCGGGCAGGTACAGCGCTTCGGCTCTCGCAACACGTTAGGCCATCGAGTCAAGCTGGCTGGAATTGTCACAGCCGTCCTGCAAAATCGCGGGTTCTACCTTCAAGACAACTCCGGAAGCATTTATGTACAGAGCCGGCAAGCGAACGATTTTACATACGGAGATGAGGTAGAGATTTTGGGCTTTGTCGCATTTGCCGACTCGCACCTGAGGCTCGAAGATGGCAGCGTGCGCCGCTTGCGACGCAACGCTGCTCTCAAGCGGGCGGAGATCGGTGTTGAAGAAGCGTTTTCGGAAAAATACGATTCTGATCTGGTGACCCTGCAGGGGCGAATAGTTGGGCGGTCTGCTTTACGGGAGCAGCAGGTATTGATGATTCAGCAGAAGCAGAGCATTTTTCCGGTTATCTTTTCCCGGTCCGTGCCGGCGCGGCAATTACCGGATGAGGGCAGCCTGGTTAAGGTCACCGGAGTCTGCGTGAATGATATCGACTCATTTGGACGGGTGAGCGCATTCAAACTGATCGCCCGTGCCGGCGAGGATGTTACGGTCCTTCAGCGGCCGCCTTGGTGGACAGTTCGGCGGGCATTGATGTCAATTGCCGTATTGGGAACACTCACCGCGGTTGTTTTGGCGTGGGTTCTTGTTCTCCGCCGGCGCGTACGGCTGCAGACCCGCCTGATTTCTCGAAAGCTGCTCGAAGAAGAAGCGCTGAAAGAAGCCGCGGAGATGGCGAGCCGTAGTAAGGGCGAGTTCCTAGCAAATATGAGCCACGAACTTCGCACTCCCATGAATGCGATCGTCGGCTTCACCGATCTCTTACTGGATACGCCGCTTACGGAAGAGCAGCGCGATTACGTCACCACTGTCCAGTTTTCTTCTAACGCGCTCACGAGAATCCTGAACGACGTTCTCGATTTTTCAAAGATTGAGGCTGGCGAGCTGCTACTCGAACAGACGACGTTTTCTCTTCGTTCATGTGTCGAGCGCATTCTCCAATTGATTGCGCCAGAGGCGAATCGCAAGCACCTCGCGCTCGATCTACGGATGGAGAACGACGTCTGCGACAGGATTGTAGGAGATCCCTACCGGCTCCACCAAGTCTTGCTGAATCTCCTGGGTAATGCAGTGAAGTTCACTGACAAGGGTTCCGTCACTCTTCGAATTTCCTGTATAGATCGGAGCGAGTCCTCTCTGCTACTGCAGTTCACGGTGGCTGATACCGGGATCGGGATACCACTCGAAGCCCAAACTAGAATCTTTCAATCGTTTCACCAGGGCGATGGCTCCACCACCCGGAAGTATGGAGGCACGGGTCTGGGCCTGGCGATTTGCAGCCGGTTGGTGAGCCTCTTCGGCGGCAGCATTTGGGTGGAAAGTGCGCCCGGTCAAGGTAGCAGCTTCCATTTCACTGCGAGGTTTTCCTTGCCGGCTGAAGCCGTTCCGGTCCGGGCCGGCGATCTGCTGAGAGACGCCGTGTAGGCCCGGAAAGCATGCTGAAAGCAAGCTTGTCGCCAGACAGGTTTCAGCAACACGCCTACGCCCGTCATGACCGGCGCTATTTCGGCATAAACGAGAAAATTCCCACGATCCACCCGCCTACGACCAGGAGCGCTGGATTGATTTTGTATCTCAGTAGTACCAGCAGCACGCCTACTGCAATCGTCGCTGTTTCCAGTCCTGTAACTGCTCCTCTCGCCATTGTGAAGCAGCCCGCCAGCAGCAGCCCGATGGAGACGGGAGCCAGTCCTTGCTGAATGGAAGTTCGCCAGGGCCATTTTTCCAGCCGCTTCCATAAGCGCCCTATTACAAACGCGAGTAATGCCGTGGGACCGAAGAACGCGAGCACAGTGACCAGCGCACCAAGAAGACCTCCCGCCCACTGCCCTATCGAAACAATCATCATCATGTTGGGACCGGGCGCCATCTGCCCAACGCTATAGAGGTGGATAAGTTGCGGGAAAGTAAGCCACTTATGCACGTCCACGGTGAGAATCTTCATTTCGGGGAACGCTGCCATTCCGCCGCCTACGGTAAGCAAAGACAAGAACGCGAACACGCGAGCAACTGCTGGTATCTGGTTCATTCGGTGGCGCTCACTTTCTCCGTGCGACGGGGGCGGTGAAACAGAATGGCCAGAGCCCCGACCACGATTAATGTACGCGGTACCGACTGGTGCAAGCGGTTTACCGCAATGACTGTCAGTGCCATAAAGACGAAATCGAACTTACCCGCCAGCGACTTCTTGCTGAGCTGCATCACAGTTGAGAGAATTAGACCGACCGCGGCGGCGGCCACGCCCTTCAGCCCGGCCGTGCTCCACGCGTGATCGCCGTGCTGGTGATAAAAAATCCCCACGGCGTACATGAGGGCCCCACCGGGCAGGCAAATGCCTACAATTGCTGCGATCGATCCCATGATTCCGCGCAGTTTCTGTCCTACCAGAATGGCCATATTAGTGGCATTCAGGCCGGGCAGGGACTGGCTGATCGAGAGCATTTCGACGAATTCCTTGTCATCGACCCAGTTCCGTTTGGCAACAAGCGCGCCACGAAGGTAGGGAACAACGCCTCCGAAGCTGGTAGCACCGATGGTCAGGAACTCCAGAAAGATATCCCAGATGGATACCGCTGCTCTTGCAGCAGTTACATCCGCTACTTGAGGCGCGAGTTTTGCGGCAGCGTTACTCATGACTTTGGGGCTCGTTCCCGTTCAAGCGGTACACCATTGCGGTCTTGGTTACGCCTAGTGCAAGCCAATCCTTCACATCCTGCTGCAGTGTGACGTAGAATTGCGCGGCTAGCTTCTTTTGCTTTTCGGCAACAGATTCTCTACTGGGAAATTTCACCTGAAAAGCGAACTCTCCCACTAGCGGCTTGTGCTCGCCGCGCGTTCGCCACAAGGAAATGTCACATTTCGCTACTTGTCCTTTGCCGAAGTCCAATTGCCCCAGCGGGAGCAGTACCTCTTCGACAATTCCCCCGTTCACGAGGCAGATCTTTTCGTCGTCGGATTTCTTGAGGGAAGCCAGTGCGGGGATGATCTTGACAAGCGTGGTGATCGCGGTTTTGTTGGCATCATGCACTTGGCTCAAGCCGAACTGGCAGTTGTGGGAGTAAAGGATTCGATATCCGCCAACTTCGTTCTTTAGCGGCAGCGCTTCCGCCTTGAACTTGATGCGGTACGCTCCGGCGATTTTGGGCCGCACGTCCGTCTCAGTGGCCTTTTGTTCGTCAGGATGGCGGAACTTAAAAACGATTTCCGGGTCGCCCACGGGAAAACCGTCCACGTACGAAATACGCCGGCGCAGTATGAACCCGTTGTTGTAGAGGCGGAAATCGGGAGTATCGCCGAAAGTGATCTCGCGGACTTCAGGCCGCTGGTCCGCATTTGGATCGGCGATGAATCCCACACCGACGTTTTTCGCGGTTTGCTTTACCATTCTGCCGAAGTCTTTGAAGCTCTGTACCGAGGTGAAGCGATCAGGCTTAAGAATCAGCTTCGCTTCCAAATAGGTAATTTTGTCGAGCGGCTGGCCATCGGCGTATGCGGCCATCGCGGCGGCAGAAACTGTATTCGGCCGGGCACTCGCCACCGGGACGGCAGACCTGCCTTTTTCCTTCTTGTCAGCTTTCTTCTCTTTTTTCTTATCCTTTGACACAGTACCTACTCAGAAGACAGATTTCCCTAAACGAAGCGTCGATTGCCATGGAGGATCGTGAACGATCCTTCAGTTAAACCATGGGTCTGTACCCAATTTCTTATCCGAAATACGCGTAGTGTCGCGTTTGGAGGGACTGATGCACCCGATGAGTGCCGGCGTCAAGAATTTTTAATAGCAAAACGCGGGTGTTGAGATGGTCTCGCCGATTAACTTTCTGCCGAAGAACTCGTCGAAGCCGTGCAGGCAGGCAAGTACTCATTCAGGTCCCCGAGGTAGTTTGTGCCGAGTTGGCTGGTCTCGTACCCGAGAGCTTTGAGGACGAGAACGATGGTCGCGGCCTGCCTGCCATCCATGCATTCCACTTCACCATCACAAGAGCCGGATGCAGGCCAATCGTACTCTGCGCTTCCCGGCTGTGATCAGATAGCGTAGCGAAAGCGCCATCATATAGTTGCGGAAAGCCGAGGGGTTCCGACCCGTTCGGTACCCGCAACCCGGGCTCTTCGGCGACTGATCTCCCAGGCGAAGACCTGGATTTCAAGGGGAGGGAGAGGCCGTGACGGAAGAGAGTAGCGCTGCAGAGTTCTTTCGAAGTCTGTGCCGTTTGCTCAGGTATCCCAAGTCTCTGCTATCGAGCATAGGCGGTTCCTCGGGGTCCATGAAATACATGATGCTTTTCGGGTTTGGATTGTGTTCGAGTCCCAACATGTGACCGAGTTCGTGAATGGAGGCGAGATACATCTCGCCGACGCTTAACCGGCACCTCGGATTGAAAGCGATCCACCCGTGAAAGTTCGCTCGGTCCGCGAACTGTGAGCGCGCCGCCATTGTTTCGTTCGTGAACAGAGCCGAGCCGCCATCGATAACCTGAATCGAACATGGCGTCGTGTTCGTTTCGTGCCATGTCATATCCAGAACGGCCGCCCAGAAGTCCATCGCATGACGGAACTCTGTCGCGAGGCTCGGATTCGATGTGTTGAGCCAAACCCCTAAATCCATGTGGTCGTGTTTCCGCAGTTCGGAGCTTTGAACACAGGGCTCAGTGTGCACTACCCGGTTATTTTCTTTCCTTACTCGCTGAGCCAGCAAACCAGAGCTGGAGAGTAGAAGAGAAAGAAAAGACATAAAGCGCGACGCATGCCGAACCTTCGGAAAATGGCACGTATAGGCATAACCCAAACGCCAGTTACTCCGCAGCATGCGATGATCGCTGATAATTACTGATTGGCCGATGCTGAGTAACTGGCGTT
>Ga0213882_10000308_pt1 | contig 18199 bp, 11 predicted proteins | sample BarmaccoBMER_R09_FD_160106 | JGI IMG/M metagenome (GOLD analysis project Ga0213882, IMG submission 160106) | Barbacenia macrantha exposed rock microbial communities from rupestrian grasslands, the National Park of Serra do Cipo, Brazil - ER_R09 ...
ACGTTTTTCCAACGCCCGGTGCGCCCACCAAACACAAAATCGGCGCTTTCGCTTCCGGGTTACGCTTCAGTACGCTCAAATGCTCCAGAATGCGTTCCTTGATCTCTTTCAGACCGAAGTGATCCTCATCGAGCACCTGGCGCGCATGGCCGAGCTCTAGATTGTCATCCGTCGTCGTGCCCCAGGGCAGGTCGAGAACAAACTCAAGATAGGTCCGCGTCACATGGTAGTCAGGGGCGCCTGCGGGCAAACGCTCCAAACGCGCCAGTTCGCGCTCGAATTCCTTTTTCGCTTCCTCCGACAAATTCGTCTTGGCGAAGCGCTCTCGCAACATCTCGATCTCGGCCTTATCGCCGTCTTTATCCCCGAGCTCCTGCTGAATCGCTCGAAGCTGCTGACGGAGCAAGTACTCCCTCTGCTCTTTCGACATCTCGTCGCGAGCGCTGGAAGCGATCTTCTGCCGTAGCTCCAAAACCTGCAGTTCATGCGTGAGATAAGTATGGGTCAGGCGCAACGCGTCCAGGCGCGTCTCCACCTCAAGCAGCTTCTGTTCTTTCGTGACGTCCAGGCTGAAGATGCTTGCTAGCAGATAAGCCGTCCGTAGCGGGTCTTCGCTGCCCGCCAGCATTCGGGTCAATTCGCTTGCCGATTGCGGCTGGGACAGGGCGATCGCTTTACCGGCCAGCTCCAACAACGCGCCCGAAAGCGCCTCGACTTCCGATCCGCCATCCTCCGGTAACGGCAGCACGCGGTATCTTGCCGTCAGGTAATCTCCATGCGGCTCCAGTTTCGCGATGACTACACGCTCTAACCCGAGCACCAAAATTTCCAGGAGACCATCGCTGGGCCGCGAGGACTTCCGGATGACCGCCTTGGTTCCGATCGTATAAAGATCGTCCTGTTGCGGATTCTCCACCTGCGCGTCGCGCTGGGCGACCAGAAGGATCTCCTTTTCCTCTGTTTTTAGCGCGGCTTCGACGGCATGCACTGAACTTTCCCGCCCGACCGAGAGCGGCAACAACAATCCCGGGAACAGGATCGTGTTCTTAAGCGGCAAAGTTGGCAGAACTTCGTATTCCTTGTTTGCCATGGCGTTTAGTTTCTCTAGAGGTTCGATGCGCTGAACGAAGCGTAGGCTGCGATTTACTGCGTCTCGGACACTCAACGTTGGTACCCCATAAAAAAGCCCGGGATCCGGTCTCCCGTACCCCGGGCGGCTTCTATCTACTACGTCCTAATTATTTGGGTTGAATCACAGTGAAGAAAGTATTTCCGCCATCGTTCACTGTTACCAGAACCGCCTTTCCGTTCGCCTCATTTATGAGTTGCTTAAACTCTTGCACGGACGTGACCGGGTGCCGGTTGATGGCGGTGATCACAGTTCCTTGCTGGATGTACTGCGATTCCGCGGCCGGGCTGTCAGCGTCCACGCTGTCTACAACTACGCCTTTCGTATTAGCCGGAACGCCAATTTGCTGAGCCAGATCCGGCGTGAGCGGCTCTACCGTGATGCCGCGCGCAGAGGCGTTACCAGAATTGCCATTGTCATTCTGGTCGTTGTCGTTGCCTGGGTTGTTGCCATTTCGCTGGCCCCAATTCACGCCGCCGGGGCGCTGGCCCAGGGTTACTTTGACCGTCATCGGTTGCCCATTGCGGACCACATCCAGCGTCACGGTGCTGCCCGGCTCGTGCGAAATAACGTCCATCGTAAGCTCGTCGTAGTTCTCGATTTTCTTGCCGTCGATCGCCGTGACCACGTCACCGGATTTCAGGCCGGCCTTGTCACCGGGCCCACCTGGGACAACAGTGGAGACCAGGGCACCCTTCCCGGAGGGGACTCCGAAATGCTGTCCGAGTTCCGGCGTAAGATTCTCCAGGTTTACACCAATGTAGCCGCGGGAAACTTTCCCGTTTTTCATCAATTGATCCATCACCTGCTTAGCGAGGTTGGAAGGCACTGCGAAGCCGATTCCGACGTTTCCACCCTCACCGCCGAAAGCCGTTCCCCCGGTCAGGATCATCGTGTTCATACCGATTAACTGACCTTTGGCATTGATCAAAGCGCCACCCGAGTTCCCGGGGTTGATCGAGGCGTCCGTCTGAATAAAATTCTGGATGTAGGTGTTCCGTTCGAGCGTGCGGTTCTTTGCGCTGACGATACCCATCGTCACTGTATGTTCCTGCCCAAACGGGTTGCCGATTGCAAAGCAAAGATCGCCTACGCGCGCGGCATCCGAGTTCGCGAACGGCAGCGTCGGCAGGTTATCCGCGTTGATCTTGATCACGGCCACATCGGTTTGTGGGTCAGCACCAATCACTTTGCCGCTAAAATCGCGGCCATCCGACAGGGATACTTTCAAAGAATTGGCTTTCTCTACCACGTGGTTGTTGGTAAGAATGTACCCATTTGGCGAAACCAGAATGCCGGAGCCGAGCCCTTCCTCGCGCTGATCGCGGGGGTGCCCCATCGGACCACCGTTCCCTCCGAAAAACTGCCGGAAAAATGGATCCGAAAGCAACGGGTTATTTCCTTGCTGCTGGGAAGCTTTGATGATGCGCGTCGAGCTAATCTCCACCACTGCGGGAGAGGCCTTCTCCACGATGTCCGCAAAGGAGGTTGAGATCGTTTCCGCTCTGACCGCCGAACTGGGGTTTGTATCCGCCCGCGCCAGTACCGGGACCGGCGCACTGTTATGGGATACGGCGAAGGCGGCTATCAGCCCGCCTCCAATCGAGGCCGCCACCAGCGTCAAAATTGCTGTGGAGCGGCGAAACTGGACCACATTTGACATGTCCTTGGAAAATCCTTTCTATTTAGCGGCGCTCACGGCAAGACCCCGGGCCGCTCTCGTTTCATTGGACGTTCTAAATCTCATTTCGATTTACAGAACGCGTTTTGCCTTTTACACGGCCGCTGCTTCAGCGGGTTCGTAAACTTCCGTACGGAAAATGAGACCGGGACTGGCCGGGTCGGCATCAATCCGGACTACCTGACCGTCCCGCACTTCACCAGCCAAAATCTTCTTGGCCAGCGGAGTCTCTACCTCACGTTGTATGGCGCGCTTCAACGGCCGCGCGCCGTAATTCGGATCATAGCCGGTTCGCACCAAGCGCGTCTTTGCAGCTTCGGTGAGTTCCAGCCGAATGTGCCGCTCCTCCAGGCGTGCCCGGAGCCCACCCAATTGAATTTCCACAATCTGTGTGAGCTGATCTTCCCTTAAAGCGTGGAAGACGATGATCTCATCCAACCGGTTCAGGAATTCCGGCCGGAAGGCGTGCCGGAGCTCATCGAGAACCGTGTCCTTCATGCGGCGGTAGTCTTCGCCTTCAAAAGCGCCCCGGTATTCGAGAATCCGGTGGCTGCCAATATTCGACGTCATGATCACGATGACATTCTTGAAATCCACCGTACGCCCCTGTCCATCGGTCAATCGCCCGTCGTCCAGCACCTGTAAAAGGATGTTGAAGACATCGTGATGCGCTTTTTCGATCTCATCGAACAGCACCACGGAATACGGACGGCGCCGGACCGCCTCCGTTAACTGTCCGCCTTCGTCATAGCCAACATAGCCCGGAGGTGCGCCGATCAGCCGCGATACGGTGTGCTTCTCCTGGTACTCCGACATATCGATCCGGACCATCGCCCGTTCGTCATCAAACAGGAACTCTGCCAGCGCACGCGCCAGCTCTGTTTTACCGACGCCGGTGGGACCTAAAAAGATGAAGCTCCCGATCGGCCGCTTCGGATCCTTCAGCCCAGAGCGCGCGCGGATGATCGCCTCCGCTACCGCCAGCACCGCTTCATCCTGCCCGATGACGCGCTTATGCAACTCGTCTTCAAGCGCTAGCAGTTTCTTCATCTCGCCTTCGAGCAGTTTTGAAACCGGCACGCCGGTCCAGCGGCTGACTACTTCCGCAATATCCTCTTCGTCCACCTCTTCCTTTAGCAGACGGTTGCCCCTTGCCTGTGCGGACGCGCGCGCCTGCTCGGCATTTAACTGGCGCTCGAGTTCAGTGAGACGGCCATACTTAAGCTCCGCCGCTCTGTTCAAGTCATAGGCGCGTTCGGCCTGCGCGATCTCAATCTTCACATGATCGATCTGTTCGCGGAGCGCCCGCACTTTCTGCACGCTGTTCTTCTCGGCTTGCCATTGAGCCTGGAGGGCCGACGATTGGGTCTTCAACTCGGCCAGTTCTTTTTCAATCCGTGCCAGCCGGTCCTTCGAGACCGTATCGCGCTCTTTCCTCAGGGCCTCGCGCTCGATCTCCAGCTGCATACTGCGCCGCAGAATTTCATCTAGCTCGCTCGGCATCGAATCAATCTCGGTGCGCAGTTTGGCCGCGGCCTCGTCGACCAGGTCGATTGCCTTATCTGGGAGAAACCGGTCCGTGATGTATCGATTCGAGAGGACGGCCGCCCCTACCAGAGCCGTGTCCTTAATGCGCACGCCGTGATGCAGCTCATAGCGCTCACGCAGGCCGCGCAGAATCGAAATCGTATCTTCGACCGTGGGTTGGTCGACGAACACGGTTTGGAATCGGCGCTCCAACGCCGCGTCCTTTTCAACGTGCTTCCGGTATTCGTCCAGCGTAGTTGCGCCAATACAATGCAATTCGCCGCGGGCCAGCATCGGCTTTAGCAGATTGCCCGCATCCATGGCGCCTTCCGCTTTGCCGGCTCCGACCACGGTGTGCAATTCGTCGATGAAGAGGATGATGCGGCCTTCGGAGGTTTGGACCTCTTTTAATACCGCTTTCAGCCGCTCTTCAAATTCGCCCCGGAACTTTGCGCCCGCAATCAGCGCGCCCATGTCGAGCGCGACTACCTGCCGGTCTTTCAGCCCCTCAGGCACATCACCACGCACAATACGCTGTGCCAAGCCTTCCACGATAGCGGTCTTGCCAACGCCCGGTTCGCCAATCAGTACCGGGTTGTTTTTGGTTCGGCGCGAAAGTACCTGAATGACGCGGCGAATCTCCTCGTCTCGCCCGATCACCGGATCGAGCTTCCCCTTGCTAGCCAGTTCCGTCAGGTCGCGGCCATATTTCTTCAGAGCCTCATATGTGGTCTCCGGATTCGGAGTGGTCACACGCTGATTGCCGCGCACCTCGAGTAGAGCTTTGGCGATGCGGTCGCGGGTAGCGCCGAACTCACGCAGCAATCGCCCCGTCGCGCCTTGATCGTCCGTCGCCGCGAGAAGCAGATGTTCGATGGAGACGTATTCGTCTTTTAGGCGCTTTGCCTCTTTATCGGCTGCATCAAACAGTTTCGAAAGCGCGTTGGTGACGTAAAGCTGATCGGGACGGCTCGCGCTACCGGAGACTTTGGGAAGCCGCTCGATTTCCTGTACCACACGCCTCCTCAGCGCTTCTACGGGAACGTCAGCTTTCGTCAGGATCGAGGGTGCGAGCCCGCCTTCTTGATCGAGCATCGCGAGCAGCAGGTGTTCGACATCCACCTGCTGGTTGCCGTGTGTAATTGCAGTAGTTTGCGCCTGCCGGATCGCTTCCTGCGATTTCTCGGTCAGTCGATTGAAATCCATAGAGCTAAAACAGCCTCAACCCAAGGGTACCATGTGAGTGTAGCCAAATGCAATAATCTGAGTGCGATTTACTCAACTAGCAGTGGGGCTGCAGCTAAACCATAAATAATCAGTAATATACAGCCAGTTGGAGGCCGTTTGGGAGCATGTTATGACGCCTACGAGGGCGGTCCGGTAGTGCGGTGCCGCTTCATCATCTGGAATGCCCAATAGTAGACGTTCTCACGCAAGATATAGCTGCGCGTCTCCAGAATAACCCGGCGAGCCAGTCTGCTGAGCTTGGTCCCTGGCGGCTCTGGCGCCGACTCAGGGCTGTCGGGCATTGCACCCGTGCAGGGCTGTAACAGGACAACCGCGATGCGCCTGTCCGTTACACCAAGTCCGCTTACCGGCGCAGTTCGCTCACTCGGTGCATACGAAACAGGTTCCGAGCACCCGGCGAACGTAAGATCGACTGAAACCTTGGCTCGCTCTTCGTCCAAGTGCGGATCGACCCGGTGCGAGAGCGAAAACCGCTTACCGTTGAACGCGATTCCGACGTCATGCGTTGCCGCACCCAGCCAGATCTCCTGACCCTCAAACGACCCTGCATCCCAAATGCGAACGTGATGCCGCTTGGAGACTGTATCGAACGATTTCTCGAAGACAAGATCAGGCGGCCTGCCCTCGTAGAGCAGCTTCGATACCGGCGCTCGCGGGTACGTATTCTTGCCGTTAAAGGCTAGATAGACCCGCGCGAGAGATTCGAAGGTGCTCCGTTCGGCTGGATACCACCCGGACACGCTGAAGGCCTCCAGTAATTCTTGACGCGAGCCCGCGAACGCGATATTGATCAAGTCCGCGGCCGGTTCGCCATGCACTTTCGTGACTGCTACCGGTATTTCGCGCAGCCAGTCAACCAAATCGGCCGGTGCATCGGGAACAGGAGCCGCCGGCTGCTTGACGAAACCAGACGACGATTCGTCTACCAGCAGCTCCATATCCGTGCCCGGCGGCAGGTGAATCTCCGGTTCGGGAAATCGCAAAATAAAGCATCGAACTCCAAACAGAATGGCGGGCCCGACCGGCCCTATCGGGTTTTTCTCCAGAATCTCCGCGCCTAATCCGGTTGCGCCCTCGAGCGGGCGATAGAACGTGCGCAGTGTCGGCTTGCCCCATATCCCGCTTACTAGTTCGTCGGGATTTTCCGCCGCGAGGACGCCCCTGATCCGGCCATTTGGCATAACCTCTTCTCGCGCATTGTCGATCGATGCCAGCCGGGCGCGCAGCGGAAACGTCTGTCCATCGGGCGTCGTATATTCAGAAAACGTCAGCTCCAGGCCCGCACGTTCGTGAATTAGCCCGAGGCGGACCGGCAACGCCTGCCGCACCTTTCCGTACACAATACTTCCCTGCGGAATCAGTATCTGTCCGCTCACTTCGAATGGGCAGATAACGACGCAGTGAAACGGCGAGCCCGGACGCGAACTATAGCTGGTGAGATGAGTCTCCAGCCTGACTTCAAGCTTGGGTTGACTCGCTGAGCCGGCCACCCCCGCCCGAGCTATCCCCAAAAGCACCCAGATCAGCAAGCCACGCGACAAGCGATCTCCTTGTGAGAGCAATCATTCGATTGTGAAATCGAGGGTATCACAAGTCTCAGCTAATACAGAACTGCGAAGGTTCCATCTTGCTTTGGGTACCCGGCGACGAGACTCCATGGCGGTACACCGCCTACTGCGCCGGTTGTTCCTGTCTGCTCTCCCGAAGGATCAAATACCTTCCAGTGCAGCGAACCACCTCGGTTCCAGCCCATTCCCTCTGTCCAGGAAACCAGCACAAAACCAGATTTGCTTTCGGCCAGAGCGGGATATTTCTGACCCGTGGCATCGCTCACCGGTCTTGCAGTCAATACACCATCCGCGGAACGATTAATGCGTCCGAAGTATACCTGCTTCTCGCTCTCCCAAGCAGCGAACATTCCAGCCGTTCCACGCGCGAACGATTCGGCGCTCATCACGCAGTAGCCAACGTTCCATCTACCGATATCCGAACCTACAAACGTTCGGCCATGATCTCGCGACTCGAGCAGATACATATCGCGATGCACGCTTTCCCGTGCCGACCGAAAGAGCACGTATATGCGGCCGCTTGCGTCCGCCGCGGCATCCAGAGAGCAACAAGCGCACGCCCCCGTCGGCTTGTTCCACGCAATTTGTTCCGGTTCGAAGTTTTTTCCGCCGTCTTCTGATCGCGCGACCCACACACGGCGCGCTGCTTCCCCTTCGCTGCCGGGAATTGGTGCGTGCCAGAACACATACACCCGCCCTGAGGAATCGGCGGCAGCCGCGCCACCTCCGTCTACACCGTACGCGGAATGGATCAGATTTCGTTCGGGCTCGAAGGCAGTGCCCGTATCGTTCAACCGTGTGTAGAGCATGGGCGCCCGACCTCCGTTTCCCTTCGCTGCTGTTTGCGAGCCGTTCCAGGTGACATAAACGCGGCCGTTCTTTCCTGTCGCAATTCGCCCGCCACGAATGTTACCGATCGCGATTGCTGTTCCTGAAACTGAATTCACCCGTATTGGCGCGGAAAACGTGTTTCCGTCCCGGGAACGGCAGTAGTACAGATCGCCTGCCGCAGGGTCGCCTTTGAAGTAAATGAGATGCACTACTCCTTGGTTATCCAAGGCAATTTCAGGTTGAATCCCACCGCCCGGCACTCTCCTGACCTCCACCGCCGGTGACCCAGGGCCGGTTTTTGGGGCCGCCGGCACCGCCAACGCCAGTACCAGGGGAAAAATCGTGTAGGGAATGCAATCTCTTCGCATTTCGCTCAGTTTTAGTTTCCTCAACAGCCCTCTAAATTCGACTCTAGCGGCTTAGCAACGTGCCCACGCTAAAATGTCGCTTGCGCCGAATGAGATACCGGAATGAAATACCGGACCAATTGAGGGCCGCAGCCTGAACATGCAGCGACCTCTGTGGGCGGGCTTCATCCGCTCCGCGGCAGAATTCTCACATCGGCCCGCCATCGTGGCGGAAGGGATCTCGCTGTCATATAGCGAATTAAACGCTGCCGCGCTCCGCATCGCTTCCACCTTACAATCTCTTCCGAATTACTCCCTGAACCCGCTCACGGCGGTCTTTGCATATAGGACCCCAACTGCGTTTGCAGGCGTGCTAGGAGCGTTGCTGGCCGGTAACGGTTACGTTCCGCTGAATCGGACGTTCCCCATCGAGCGCACGCAGCTCATGTTCGAGCGATCCGACTGCCGCTCCATTGTGGTGGATTCCGGTTCGCTGCCACAGCTAGGCGCGATATTGGATGCCGCTGAGACATCGATTCTCGTCCTCTTGCCCGATCTACCCGAAGTCGAATCGCTTCGACAAAAATGGCCTAGGCACCGCTTTCTCACTTCGTCAGATCTCGTACCCGCGAGCCGTTGGCGAGAGCCGGTCTTCCTCCCTGATGCGATTGCTTATCTTCTGTTTACTTCCGGGAGCACCGGCGTTCCGAAGGGCGTCATGGTTGCGCACCGAAACGTTACCTCCTTCCTCGATTACATGGTCGACCGCTATGAGGTTTCCGAGAACGATCGCCTATCGCAGATGTTTGACATGACCTTTGATCTGTCAGTCTTCGACATGTTCGTTTCCTGGGAACGCGGAGCCTGCCTGTGCTGTCCTTCTCAAAAGGCTTTGATCGCTCCCGGAAAGTATCTCAGCGAAATGGAGCTGACGGTCTGGTTTTCCGTTCCATCGACCGCCGTGTTTATGAAGCAGTTGGGAATGTTGAAACCGGGCCGGTATCCATCGCTGCGATATAGCCTGTTCTGCGGCGAACCGTTGCCTGTCGCATCCGCCTCCGCCTGGTTGGATGCCGCGCCGAATTCGACATTAGAAAATCTCTACGGTCCCACGGAGTTGACCATCGCTTGCACGCTCTATCGCTGGGACCCCTTGCGTTCCCCGGGTGAAGCGGAGCTGGGCATTGTTCCCATTGGGTATCCGTATCCCGAAATGAAGGTCATTGTGGCAGATGAAAACCTGCAAGAAGTCGCGCCGGGACAGGAAGGTGAACTGTTGATGAACGGGCCGCAAATGTCGCTAGGCTACTGGAGGGACCTGGCCAAGACGAAAGCAGCTTTTGTCGTTCCCGCAAACAAAGATGAGGTTTATTATCGAACCGGCGATCGCGTGCGTCGCCCGATCGGCAACGGTCCTCTCACTCACCTGGGCCGGATCGATTTTCAGGTGAAGGTGTTGGGACACCGCGTCGAACTCGGCGAGGTCGAAAGCGCTGTACGGAAAGCGTGTGGATTGGACGGGGTGGTTGCGGTAGGTTGGCCGGAATCGCCCAGCGGATTCGGCGCTATCGAAGTGTTCATCGAAGGCCCGAAAACAGAACCCGACCGTCTTCGTAAATCCGTTGCTGCCGAACTTCCCGAATACATGGTGCCCAACAGATTCCATTTCTTGGACCGATTGCCTCGGAACGCAAATGACAAATTTGATCGAAAGGCGATGTCAACCATGTTGCAAGAAGGCCTGTGAATGAGTTCAATTTCGGTAGGCTTGGCTAAGAACCCGGTATCGGATCATGCCTGTTCCAGGAGGGCCGCCCAAAGCAGGAACCTTCGTGAACGAGTTCAAACCATCAGGTCGGAACTTCTAGCCTAACCGCGCAGCCTGTTCCAAGCCCCCCAGCAGATTCGCACCATGCGCAGACCATTCCAGAAAACTCGCGTCATTTTGCTGACGCCGTACACCCTCTCCTGATAGTGCACGGGCACGTCCACAATCTCTCGGTGTAGCTTCGAAGCACCGAATAGGAGATCGTAGTCGCCCCACAGATCTCGAAGGCCCCAGTTCCAGCGCTTCGATAATCTGCGCTTGCGTATGCTTCCCTCTGCCCATTTCAGTTCCCGTTTCTTTCGTCCTAAATCGTACCTCGGTTCGGACGGTTTACAGGGGTCACGTCAACTCGGGAGCAATTAGTGGGTTGGAGAAGCTGGAGCAAAGGGTTTGCCAGACGATTTCCCGACGATGGTCGAATGAAAATTGCGTCTCGTGATAAGAGAGCTCGTCCGCCCTCTAACATGGTTTGCAATCGTTTTTCATTTACTGATTAAGCTGATGCCTGGTCAGGAGGGCAAGGGACGTTCGTCGAACAACCGAACCTCTACAAGTCCGAGATCCTGAATGACCTCAAAATTGAATGACGCCACTTCTGGGCAACCTGGAAACTGGTTTAAAGCCTATACTGGCTGGATATGACATCCGCAAAGTTCCAATTTCCTGGTTAGGCAGGGCTTCGGAAATGGGAACGTTTAGTTTCGAGCTGTCACGAGTTGGCGGCGATTCTGTCCGTGCTCTGCTACGGATCATGCGCGCTGAGTGGTTTCGGGGCGGGAAACTGGCGCGCAAGCGTGCGCAAGCCTCCGCCACACGCGCCGCGCCGCCACCCAACGTTAGGGCCATTTGAAGTAAATGGGACTCCCAAAAGACACGTCTATACCCGGCGCAACGCGCTTGGGCGGCCGTCTCCACGAGACCGTCCTTTTCATGGAAGCGGCGGCTGAGCGCTGTGCGGCATCTAGCGTTCTTGTGGTTAGCGTCTTCACAATCCTATATCTGTTACCTACGATACAGTTTGCAGCCCAAAAGATGCTTTGGGTCGACGAATTCTTCACGTTATACCTGTCCACAGTTCCCAACTGGGGTGAACTCCTGCGTGCTCTCGGCACGGGAGCCGATCAGCACCCACCCAGCTTTTATTACCTGACTCACCTTTGTCTTGAACTGTTCGGCTGTACTCCGGTAACCGTGCGGCTACCTGAAATTTTTGGATTCTGGTTAATGTGTGTGGCTCTCTATGCCCTCTTTAGACGCCTGCTCCCGCCAATTTGGGGAGTTCTTGCCATGATGCTTCCACTGAGTTCTGGGGCATACTATTACGGTTCCGAAGCGCGCGGCTACGGTCTCATGCTCGGTTTTTCCGCTTTGGCGCTCTACGCCTGGTTCGAAATCACCGCCGGTCGCAGGCGCGTGATGTCTTTGGCAGTTCTTGCCGTCAGTTCCGCGGCCGCCGTTGCGAGTCACTATTACGCGGTCATCGCCGTCCTTGCACTCGGAATCGGAGAGATTGTCCGTACTATCGTCCGGAAAAAGTTCGATGCGCCGGTTTGGGCGGCTTTCGGTGGCTCCGCTATCCCGCTGCTGGTGTTTGCTTCCACAATTCGCACCGCTCGAGAATACTCGGTCCACTTCTGGGCTGTCCCCGTCTGGTCCGAGGTCTTTTCATTTTATGGCATGGAGCCCATCGTTAGGGCGGGACGCGGTCCGCATCTGTTCGGTTACACGTTGAACGTTCTTCTGGGCTGTATCGGGGTGGCGGTCCTGATTGTGCTTGCTCTTCCTCGTGCTTCTGCTAGCCGTGATACCAGACGCGCGATAGCCATTCCATGGTTTGCCGCAAGCGCCGTGGCTATGGCGATTGCCCCTGTCTTTACGATGATTCTGGCCAAATTTGTAACCCACGGCTATAGCGATCGATATGCGATTGTCGCCGTGATTGGAACAACCGTTTTGATTGTCTACGGCGTCTGTGTCATGGCGCGGCAGCGAACGGCAGTGGCAGCAGCGGCCATAGTAGTTTGCGGCTTGTGCTTTTACATAAACCAACGGGACTTGAAAATGAATGATCAGTTCTCATGGCGAGGTCTGAAATCCGACTTCCAGTTGCTTAATGCAACACAGGGCGAACCTGTAGCTGTTTCGGACGGCTTTGCTTTCTACCGTCTCTCGTTCTACTCGCCGCCGGCTATCTATCGGAGATTGACCTATGTTGCCGACGCTCATGCGTCTTTAGAGTACTTGCATTCAGACACCCTCGACCGCGGACTATTAGACCTTAGCCCTTGGTTCCCATTGGACGTTGTTCCTCTTCGTGACTATGTGAGAAATCATGCGTATTTTCTCGTGTTCGGGTATGTCCCCGATCGGAGCTGGTTGATCTATCATCTTCCTGAAATCAGCGTGGAGACAAAATTATTGGGACGGCGCGGTGGTAATCTGCTTTTCGCTGTCAAGACTGCAGCTGTTCGCGCGACCGCCGGAGATTCTGAGATTATGGAGAACCGTCCAGGTTTATCATCCAAGTTCATAAAGAGCGGTCGTTCGCTGTGCGAATTCTATTTCGGCGCTAGCCACTGCCCAGTTCTGTAGAAATTGTGCCTGCCCGCTTACTATCTATGCTGTTCTGAGCCTGTCTGTTACTCGCCGCATCTTGCGCAAACTCAACCCCAAAGCGATTGCGGTGCGCTGAACTTCCCGTACCAACGGACTCTCGCGAAAGTCCGTGACCGCTCCGGCGATGCTCTTCGCGTCGTTGTAGGCCGTAAGCGCGACTAGCACTCGCCTGTCGGAAGTGGGAGCCAGCGAGCCGGCCCGAGAGAACCTGCGATTCCTGGGCAGCAGTACTGCGATATCAGCGAATGCCACAATTATCGCCAGAGTGCAGGGCAAGCCGCTGAACCAGATTACGGCGTCATTCGATTTCCAGAAGGCCTCCTCCAGAAATAGCAGCAGCCGAACACTAGAAAATAGAATTCCTAGAAAATGAACAGCCAGCCCGAGCGTGGCTAGTAAAGCTCCGTAGAAAAATAGCGGTGCGGTGAGACGCCGAACACCGGCGCGACTCTCTTCTTGGTTGTCACACGCGTGTAGTCCGGCTGAATCAACACTCCGTGACAAGCTGACTTCCCACTCGATTCTAAACCACCCCGACGCGGTGAGGAGTAGGTGTATTCCGGTGATCGTGCGTACTATCCGTACCCGATTGCAACCAACAAGTGTAATGAAGTAAATTTATAGGATTGTTGTGGTGGCGTTCAAGCATTCAGCGGGAACTGCAGCGTTAGCTAAATCTAGGCAGTGTGCTAAGAGAGTACAAGAAGTAACTCATAAACAAAGAGGGCGATTTACCTCCGACACAGCTTCGTTGCCGTAGTCGCGACACTTTTAACCCGTTGTCGGTAAGGAATACATTCATGCTTCGGCAAAATTTGCGAGATATGGAGCGAGCGAGAGAGCGATACTGGCGCAGCTATCCGCAGACCTCGCCTGTCAAATTGAGATGGCGCGCCCTCGCGGTGCGTCACGCTTTCCATGTGCTACCTGGCGAATCCATTTTGGAAATCGGCGCTGGTTCCGGCATCTGGACACGCGAATTACAAAGAGTATTTCGAAACGAGAACGAGATAACGGCCGCCATCTTCAATGAGGATCTGGCGGAGTCGAGCCAGTGGGGGTCCATTCCCGGTGTCCATAAACGTTGGACGGAGAGTTTGGACGATTTGCCATTGGAGACTTTCGACTACGTTATCGGAACCGCCATTCTTTGCCATGATCGGTATCCGGAAATGTTGAAAGCGATTTACCGGCTTGTAAAACCCGGCGGCCAGATTCTTTTTTTCGAGAACAATTTACTCAATCCACAGGTTTTCGCGAAAACCGCGATACCGGCCGTCAGCCGCTGGACCGGCAATGCCCGATGTCAGGTAGGTATCAGCAAATACCAGTTCCTACGGATCGCTTCACAGCAGGGATTCGTGAATGTCGAAGTGATTCCATACGATCTTATTCATCCCTCTCTGCCGAAATCCCTGATTCCGGTCGTGCAAAGCGTTGCTTTTATGGTTGAGCACGCACCGATCCTCCGCAATTTGTGCGGTACGCTTTATCTCTGGGGTCGAAAGCCGGGCGGCTCGAACATCCGTCCCTCCACTAGCCTAGCGACACACGCGATGTTTCATCGCGCCGTCTCTTTTGTGATTCCCTGTCACAACGAGGAGCTGAACGTCGGGCCTTTAATTGCCGCCCTTTGCAAACATTTTGAGGATTACATACACGAGATCCTGATTGTGAACGATAACAGTACTGACCGCACGGCGGAAGTCACCCGCGGCCTTGCGGCTGGTAATCCGAGAGTACGTTTGATTAATCGGCTGCCTCCCAATGGAGTGGGGCGCGCTTTGCGAGACGGCTATCAAGCGGCTACGGGCGCTTACATCCTGACCATGGACAGCGACTTCGTTCAAATCGTTCCGGAGATCCGGGACCTATTTGAGGCCGTGGCGGAAGGCTATGATGGAGCGATTGGAAGTCGCTTTACCTACGATTCCATCATGATCAATTATTCATTCCCGAAAATCGTTTCGAACCGCCTGTTTCACCTGCTCGCACGTTTCGCGCTTCGCTCGAATTTTCATGACATTTCAAACAATTTGAAGCTGTATCGGGCGGATATTCTAAAAAATATAGCCATCCGGCAGGATCATTTCGCTGCAAATGCTGAAACCGGATTGAAGCCAATCGCCGCTGGTTATCGAGTGAAGGAAGTTCCCGTATCCTGGATTAATCGAACCTTGGAAATGGGCACCTCCTCATTTCGCATTTTGCAGGTCGGTCCCGGCTACGCGCGCGCTTTGTGGGACGTGATCCGGTCGTCGCGGCAGCTTAAGGATCAAGCCGACAGAAAGGTGATGCGGGCCGCGGGTTAGTGGACAAAACTGCTTTTGCAAGGGAAACAAGACCTGCCGGTTTGCATGCCTCATTGCTAGCGGGATCGGTCAAACTCCGCGCGGAAGCAGGTCACGAAACGACTTCCACGTGATCGATCCAGCGGGCTTTTCCTAATCGCATCCGTAACTTCACCGCAAAGGTCCAAAAGACGTTGGCGGCAAGCAGGAACAAGAAGGGCTCTACCGGAAGGCGATAGCGGGGCGAGGCCTGGAGTAGGTAGTAAACGGCTGGATATGCGATAAAAATACCGGCAAATAGCCAGGCAGATCTCGCCCTTTGCTGGAACAGCAGCACGAGCCCAGCAAGCCCTAAAATGGTCAAAAGAGCTTCGGAGAGCGTCTGCAAAGGCCGTGTCATTCTAGGCAGCCAAAAAAGCCGAAAGCGCTGTGCAGTTAGCACCAAAAATTCTCGCTTATGAGAACTGATCCACGCCATTGCCTGCTCTCGCTTTGAGCGCATATACGCGACTTCGCCAAGTTGTTTCACTCTGCGTCTTTGAATGGCACGTAATTGAATGACACGTGAATTCTCAATGAAGCATAGGGAAGGATGCACGAGTGCCCATTGCCACATTGAAAGGTTGCGTTGCATATCGGCGGTCAGCATACCGTTGTTCGATACTTGCATTTCCAACCAAAAATTCGAGCGCGTAAAGATAGGCGATCCTAGGGCCCTGAGGTTCCGAATCGCCCAAGGCATCACGGGCACGATGTAACATGCGGCGCATGCCCCGCAAAAAACGAGCACCCGGCGGGCGAACTGGCGATGCTCGACGGCGATCGCGATCACCCAGGCAGCCACGACTGGAAGAACTACAGGGTTTAGCAGAGAGCCCACGCCAGTGGCCGCACCCAAAACTGCCCCTTCCCGCATCGCGTATGTGGCTCTAGCCCAGATGCGGCACATCAGAATACACAAGCCGACCAGGGCTGCGGCAGTAAATGCCGCGTCGAAAAAGCCGCCGGCGGTTTGGTACCCGAAGTTGATTGGCAACAAGGTACCTGCGATTCCCGCGAGCACGCCAGTGATCGGCTTCAGGCGAGCCGCAACCGCAAGGACAGGTAAGAGAGCGAAAGCAAGAGAGGATGCCATCGATGTCGCGATCTCCGTGGCCCATGCACCAGCCTTTCCGGTACCCAAAAAACGAACGAGAACGCTCAATAGCAACGGATGCAGCGGTGCGCAATGCGCTGTCGGGCCGGTTGCGGCGCCATACGCGTCTGCGTACCTTCCCGTGGTTGCGAGCGAGATTGCAATTCGAACGGGCTCGTCCATCCCGCCGAGCCCGTTGCGGTAATCTAGCTGCCGGAAGACCAAAGCCTTGGGGGTATCTGGATCGAGGGAAACCAAGAGTAGCCTGACCGCCAAGCCCAGGAAAAAGAGAAAGGCTGAAATGATAACGAGTCTATGCCGAAGCACTGCATTTCGCATGATTTTGGTAGGCGCTATCGTCAACACGGGATTGACGTGTCTAACGATAGACACAGACTCCATATTAAAAAAGTTTCCAAGGCCACCGCTCTACTGGGCGGCGTTCTGGCCGCGAAACAACGATCCCGCCTTTCAACTGTTACGGCGTCGACGCGCCCGAAAAAGCCTCCACGTTACGCGCATGACGCTCTCGCAGCTGTACCCGCGAATTTGCCGTAAAAGTCCAAACGAGGTGCGCGGCAAGCAGGAACAAGAAGGGCTCTATTGGAAGCCGATACCGGGGCGAGACCTGGATGATGTAGTAAACGGCTGGATATGCGACGAAAATACCGGCAAATAGCCAGGCAGATCTCGCCCTTTGCCGGAACAACAGCACCAACCCACCCAGCCCTAAAATGGTCAACAGAGCTTCCAGGAGCGTCTGCAAAGGCCGTGTCATTCGAGGAAGCCAAAAAAGCCGAACACGCTCGGCGGTCAGCACCAAGAATTTCCGCTTGTGGCCACCGACCCATGCTATCGCCTCCCGTCGCTTCAAGCGCATGTACGCGACCTCGCCGAGTTTTTTCACTTTAGCCTTCTCGACTGCACCTAGGTAGGGATGTACAAGCGCGAATTCTGGCATGCGCTCGTTGCGTTCCTCATCAGCAGTTAACCAATCGTTATTTGAAACGTGCATTTCTAACCAGAAATTAGACCGCGTCCAGATGAGCGATCCCAGGACCCTGAGGTTTCGAACGGCCCAGGGCGTTAGTGTCCAAATCAAGCACGCGGCGCAGGCTCCCCAAAGGAGGAGCACCTGTCGCGCTCGGCGACGATTCTCGACAGCAATGGTGATCAGCCACGCCGCCAGCACCGGAAGAATCGCAGGATTCAGCAGAGAGCCTAGCCCAGCGGCTGTGCCCAAAATCACGCCTTCCCGCATCGTCAAAGTGCCTCTCGCCCATATGCGGCAAACCAGAATGCATAAACCGACTAGCACTACGGCTGTAAATGGCGCATCGAAAACTCCGCTGGTTTGGGGCCAGAAATTGAAGGGCAGCACAGCGCCTGCGGCTCCCGCCAACACGCCTGCTATCGGGTTTAGACCGCTCGCAAACGCAAGCAGCGGCAGTAGAGCGAACACGAGAGCCGACCCCGTTGACGCCGCGACCTTTATCGAAAACCTGCCAGCCTCATTAGTTCCGAAAATCCGTAATAAACCACTCAGTAGCAATGGATGCAGAGGCGCGCAATGCGCGGTCGGTCCGACCCCGGTACCATACGCATCTGCGTACTTTCCCGTGGTGGCGAGCGAGATCGCGATCTTGACCGGTTCTGGGGGAGCCTCTGGTTCGGTGTGCAGCAATACCAGCAGGAGCAACCTGACCGCCAAGCCAAGAAAAAAAACGACAGTCGCCGGGATGATTATTCGCCTATGGCCGAACAATTTATCTTGCATGTCTCGCTGGAGATGCGCACTACGGCCTATTCGCCTGACGCGCCGCACTAAATCCAGATCCACATCGGTCTAAAAATGTTTCCATTCCAACTGCCTGTATATCCTGCTCATGTCGTCAGCGGCTCTCCCGAATGTGCAAAATGCGAAGATTCGTTTGAATGGCACGGCCACACCCATCTCAATCAGGAAAAGAGCAGAGTGCTCTATTGTCCGATGATACA
>Ga0213882_10000310_pt1 | contig 18189 bp, 15 predicted proteins | sample BarmaccoBMER_R09_FD_160106 | JGI IMG/M metagenome (GOLD analysis project Ga0213882, IMG submission 160106) | Barbacenia macrantha exposed rock microbial communities from rupestrian grasslands, the National Park of Serra do Cipo, Brazil - ER_R09 ...
GCTCCGAAAAGATGTTCCTGTTCGCATCGGACTATCCGCATTGGCAGTTCGACGGCGACGACGCCATGCCGCCAAACCTGCCGGAAAACATCGTGGCGCGCATGTGCGTGGAAAATCCGCTCGAAACCTTTCCGCGGCTGCAGCTCGCGGCATAGCGCATGGCCCGAAAAAGTGGGAACCGGTTTTTCGAAACAGGCCATGCGCCAAAAAATAGAGGAGGATTGCATGAGTGACGTCCTCGACCGCCCGCTCACCGAGCAGGAAGCAACCGCCGCCACAAGGCTGCGCGTCATCGATTGCGACATCCATCCGAGCATCTACGCGCATTCCGATCTCAACGAATTCCTGCCAAAGCGTTGGCAGGAGCACCTGAAGACCTTTGGCGGCCATCTGCGCACGCCCTATATCGGTACCACGCCCTATCCGCGCTCCTCGCCCTTGATCTGCCGGCGTGACGCCTGGCCGCCGACCGGCGGCGTGCCGGGTTCCGATCTCGCCTTCATGCGGAAGCAGCATCTCGATCCGCTCGATGTCGAATTCGGCATTCTGCAGGTGCTGGATCTGTTCATCTTCTCGCAGCAGAATCTCGAATTTGGTGCCGCGATCCAGCGCGCCATCAACGACTGGCAGCTCGCCTTCTGGGCCCATCGCGACCCGCGGCTGAAGGCATCGATCCTGGCTGGCCAGGACGACACCCAGCTTGCAATTGCCGAGATCGAGCGCTGCGCCAAGACCGGCGAATACATCCAGATCAACGTCTCGCCGCGCGCCAACGAGCCGCTGGGACGCCGCCGCTACTGGCCGATCTATGCACGCGCCCAGGAGCTCGGCCTGCCGCTAGGCATCCATGTCGGCGGCTATGGCGGGCATGCGCCGACCGGCAGCGGCTGGCCGTCCTATTATGTCGAGGAGCACCAGTCGAATGCGCACACCATGGCGGCGCAACTCGCAAGCCTCGTGATCGAGGGCGTGCCCGAGCGCTTCCCAAAACTGAAGATCGTGTTCATCGAGGGCGGTTTTGGCTGGATCGCCTCCGCGATGTGGCGGATGGACCGGCATTTTGAACGCTTCCGCAGCGAGGTGCCGCATCTGAAACGCAGGCCGTCCGAATATGTCAAAGAGCAGTTCTGGTTCACGACGCAGCCGATCGATGAGCCCGACGAGGCGCGGCATCTGCGCCAGCTGATCGAATGGGTCGGCGTGGAGCGGCTGTTGTTCTCGTCCGACTATCCGCATTGGGATTTTGACGATCCGCGTTTCGCCTTCAAGACGCCGCTCACGGACGCCGAACGGAACAAGATTTTCAACACCAACGCCCGCGCGGTCTACAATTTCTAATGGCCCGGCACGTCGTCGCCCGCACCTCCGAGATCCCGCCCGGCGGCAACAAGGTCGTCGCGATCGACGGCCGCGACATCGTCGTGTTCCATGTCAATGGCGGGTTCTTCGCGCTGCTCAATCGCTGTCCGCATGAGGGCGCGCCGCTCGACAAGGCGGCGTGCGTCGCGCGGCTGACCTCGCCGGAACCCGGCGTCTACCAGCGCTCGCGAGTCGGCGAGCTCCTGCGCTGTGCCTGGCACGGCTGGGAATTCGACATGCGGAGCGGTCAGTCCTGGTTCGATCCGAAGCGCGTCAAGGTGCGGTGCTACCCGGTCGCGGTCGAGCGCGGCGAGGAACTGGCCGCTGAGATGAAGAAAGGGCCTTATGTCGCAGAGACCTTTCCCGTCCATGTCGAGGACGCTTACGTCATTGTGGACGCATGAGGTGGCTTCATTCGACTTGCGTGAGGCACGTGCTATAAGCCCGCACCTTTGATGATCGGGAAGGTGCAGGTGGAATGTCGAAACAAGAGATGCGTGAAGAGGCCGACCGCCTGATCCGCGAAGCGATGGCGCGCAAAACCGTCGTCGTGAAGCAGGGCAATACCCGCATCGAGGCGGTCTGCGGCAAATGTGGCGCGCCCAACCGCCTTCAGGCGGAAAAGGGCGCAAGGCGGGTCAAATTCGCGTGCAAGGAATGCGGGCACAAGCAGGAGACGCTGTGAGAAAATTCCTTGTCGTTCCGAGGCGCGCTCACGCATCATCGCCCGGCTTGGTGTTTAGTTCGGCGAGAGGGCGATCCAGTATTCCAGAGAAGCCAGCGTTTTACTGAGAGCGTGCGGCGTACTGGATATTCCGCTTTCTCGCGGGGTATGACAGTGGTGTTTGTGGTGGCAGCGTCGAGTTACTTCCCCTTCACGAAAGCCGCGAAGGCGTCGGCATAGTCCTTGTGCCAGCGCGACAGCGGCGGCCGGTTCTCGACGATGTCGCCGGCCGCCCAGAGGATGCGCCGCTCGTCGAGGCTGCGCGGCACGTCGTTGTCGGGACACAGGACGTAGAAATCGCCCATGCTCACGCGCTCGATCATAAAGTCAGCCGTCTGTTCCGGCGTCCACGCGGCGGCTGGCTTCTCGACCCGGCCATGCGCGCTCAATGGCGTGAAGACGAAGCCGGGGATGAACAGATGCGCGGTGACCTGACAACCGGGCGCGTTGCGCAGCTCATGCTGCAATGCTTCGGTAAAGGCCTTCACGCCGGCTTTCGAGACATTGTAGGCGGGATCGCCGGGCGGCGTGGTGATGCCCTGCTTGGAGCCGGTGTTGATGATGAGGCCGGGACGGCCGCGCTCGATCATGAAGGGCGCGAACACTTGCGAGCCGTGGACGACGCCCCAGAGGTTGACGCCAAGAATGCGCTGCCAATTGTCTTCAGGGCCGAACATCTTGCTGCCGGGTTGAATGCCGGCATTGTTCATCAAAATGTCGGTGCCGCCGAAACGCTTTTGCACGGCGCCTTCCAGCGCCACGACGTCGTTGCGCCGGCTAATGTCCACAGTCATCGTCATGATACTGGTCTCGCCACGCGGCGCGACCGCTGCGAGTTTTTTGGCGGCCTCGGCGAGGCGGTCGGCGCTGATGTCGGCGATACAGACCTTCATGCCGAGGCCTGCAAAGCGCAGCGCAGCGGCCAGCCCGATGCCGGAAGCACCTCCGGTGATGACCGCAACATGATCTGACGACATCGCAGGGTGGGACATCGGCACGCTCCGGGCTTTTCTGCTTTGGTTCTTTGTCGATCGGACTTATGCCACCGATTGCGCCACGAGTCCCTTCACCATCGCGCAGACGATGGCTGCGATCTCTTGCCGCAAGGCGCGGATCGGCACCGCCACCAGCTTCTGCTCCAGACCCAGCGCCACCTTCCCGTGCACGGCCGAGAACAGGCTGCGCGCTCGCAGGCCGAGCGTTCGGCCGGTCCGACATCGACCTTTCCTTGCGCACCCACCCGGGGCTCGTCCCCCGAAATCGTCGAACCCCCGGCCGCTCGCTGCCGCAGGCCGAGTTGTTGGCGGAGCTCGCGCGCCATCCGATGTTCGAGAGCGCCGAGCGGGTGTCGGAAGACCAGCTCGCAGCCTATGATCCTCCCGTCCTGCGCGGTTTTCTCGCGACGTGTCGCATGCTGCGCCGCTCCGAGCAGCCCTGGGGCCTCGCATCATCAGATCCGGCGGTCGAGCGCATGATGTCGCTGATGACGTCGCGCGGCGCCACCCATTTGATCATCCTGTCCCATGATCCGATCGATCTCATCGTGATCGCCGTCCCGGTCATCTTTGCCGATCCGACCACCGAAACCGCGCTCTCCCTGGTGCGACGCCTGCTGACGCTGACGCCGCCGTGACAGTGGCGATGCCGAGGTGCATGGGAGACCTTCGTGCCGTCCGCTTTACCGACCCAAAGTGGCGCGATAAATTCGCGACCATAACGATCCGGCTTGGCGATCGACTCAGATCGCAGTCTCGAGCGAACAATCTTCGAGGGAGAGCAGCATGGCTGTGACACAGGCAATTCCGATCACGCGCCATCCTTACGCGGATGGCACCTACAAGAAGATGCTGATCGACGGCCAGTGGGTGGATGCCGCCTCCGGCAAGACCTTCGAGACGCACAATCCCGCAACTGGCGAACTGCTCGCAACCGTCGCCGAGGGCGACGCAGAGGACATCAACCGCGCCGTCGCCGCCGCCCGGCGCGCCTTCGAGGGGCCGTGGAGCAAGACAAAACCGTTCGAGCGGCAGCATCTTCTGCTCAAGCTCGCCGATCTCGTGGAAAAGCATTTTGAGGAATTGTCGCAGCTCGACACGCTCGACATGGGCGCGCCGATCAGCCGCACCCGCGGCAACCGCCTGCGCGTGCTCGGCATGCTGCGCTATTATGCCGGGCAGGCCACCGCGCTGCATGGCGAGACCATCGAGAACTCGCTGCCCGGCGAAATCTTTTCCTACACGCTGAAGGAGCCGGTCGGCGTAGTCGGCGCCATCATCCCCTGGAACGGTCCGCTGGCCGCGACGATCTGGAAGATCGGGCCGGCGATCGCGACCGGCTGCACCGTGGTGCTGAAGCCGGCCGAAGAGGCGCCGCTGACCTCGCTGCGACTCGCCGAGCTCTGCATGGAAGCGGGCATTCCGCCGGGGGTCGTCAACGTCGTGCCGGGCTACGGCGAGACCGCGGGCGCCGCGCTCTCGTCGCATCCCGACGTCGACAAGGTCGCCTTCACCGGCTCGCACGTCACCGGACAGGCGATTGTAAAAGCGTCCGCCGGCAATCTGAAGCGCGTCTCGCTCGAACTCGGCGGCAAGTCGCCGGACATCGTGTTCGCTGACGCCGATCTCGATGCCGCCGTACCGGGCGCGGCGATGGCGGTGTTCGCCAATTCCGGACAGATTTGTAGCGCGGGCACCAGGCTGTTCGTGGAAGCTGATGTCTATGACGAGTTCGTCGGCCGCGTCGCCGAGTTCGGCCGCAAGCTGCAGGTCGGCAACGGGCTCGATCCGGCGACGCAGATCGGTCCGCTGGTGTCGCAGCAGCAGCTCGACCGCGTCACCGGCTATCTCGACATCGGCCAGAAGGAGGGCGCGCGTGCGGTCGCCGGCGGCGGACGGCTCACCGAGGGACCGCTGTCAAAGGGCTATTTCGTGCAGCCGACCGTGTTTGCCAATGTCCAGGACAGCATGCGGATCGCGCAGGAGGAGATTTTTGGTCCGGTGATTTCGGCGATCTCCTTCAAGGACACCAACGAGCTGGTCCGGCGCGCCAACGCCACGACCTTCGGTCTCGGCTCGGGCGTATGGACCACCAATGTCTCCAAGGCGCACAAGGTCGCCAAGGCGCTGCGCGCCGGCTCGGTGTGGGTCAACTGCTACCAGGCGATGGACCCCGCGGTGCCGTTCGGCGGCTATAAGATGAGCGGCTATGGCCGCGAGTCCGGCAAGCAGCACCTGGAAGAATATCTCAACGTCAAGGCGGTCTGGGTGAAGACCGGCTAGCGCCACCCGTAAGAACGGGAAGAGGGAGAACGACGTTCTTCAGGAGTGGCCGCTTTGCACCGGCCACTCCTGTTTTGTGTCAAAAGGGCCCTCCTGTATGATACCCATCCTCTAAAAGATCGCTTCGGGGCAATCAATGTACCTTCCGCATCTGTTTTCACCGCTCAAGATCGGTGCCTGTCAGCTCGCACACCGCGTCGTGATGGCGCCGCTGACGCGGATGCGCGCGGCGCGGCCGTCGCTCGCGCCACGACCGCTGAATGCGGATTACTACGCCCAGCGCGCGACGTCAGGCGGGCTGATCATTGCGGAGGCATCGCCCGTGATGGCGACCGGCTTCGGCAATCCCGGCGTGCCCGGCATCTGGTCGGAGCAACAGGTCGAAGGCTGGCGCAAGGTGGTCGATGCCGTCCATGCCAAGGGCGGCATCATTTTTCTGCAGCTCTGGCACGTCGGGCGCGTCTCGCATTCGTCATTTCAGCCCGGCGGTGCGCTGCCGGTAGCGCCATCGGCAATCGCCATCTCATCCGAGTTCAAGGCCATGACCGCGGACGGCAAGGTCGTCCCTTATGAGACGCCGCATGCGCTGGAGACCGACGAGATTTTTGGCATCGTTGCGGCCTTCAAACAGGCGGCGACGAACGCGCTTGCCGCGGGGTTCGATGGCGTCGAGATCCACGGCGCCAACGGCTATCTGATCGAGCAGTTCCTGCAGTCGCACTCCAACCAGCGCACCGACCGTTACGGCGGATCGATCGAGAACCGCGCGCGGCTGCTGCTGGAGGTGACGCAGGCGGCGATCGCAATTTTTGGCGCAAACCGGGTCGGCGTGCGGCTGTCGCCCTATGGCATTGCCAATGGCAGCGGCGAGGCCGACCCGATGCCGCTCTACACCCAGGTCGTGAGCGCGCTGGATCCGCTCGCCCTCGCCTATCTGCACTTGATCGAGCCGCGCTCGAGCGGCGCCGGCCGCGCCGAGGTCAACTGGCAGAACGTGCCGTCGGCGATGCTGCTGTTCCGCCCGGTCTGGACGGGCGTCTTGATCGCGGCCGGCGGATTTTCCGGCGAGGCCGCGGAGGCGGCGGTCGCGCAGGGCCATGCCGATGCGGTCGCGTTCGGCCGCATCTTCATTTCCAATCCCGACCTGCCGCGCCGCCTGCGGCATGGTTTTCCGCTGACGCCCTACAACCGCGCGACCTTCTATGGCGGCGAAGATGCGGGCTATACGGATTACCCGGTTTACGACGGGCTGGCGCCGGCCTAATCAGGCGTCATTGCGAGCGAAGCGAAAACTCGTCCGTCATGCCGGGGCGATGCGAAGCATCGAACCCGGACTCTCGAGGTTCTCAGGTGCGCAATTGCGCACCATAGTTCGCGCTTTCAGCGCGCCCCGGAACGACGGAGAGTTCTAATGGCCAAAGCCACGCCCGCAGCAGGGACCGCCGCCGGCCAATGCCTGTGCGGCAGCGTCGCCTTCGAGATCGACGTGCCGGCGCGCTGGGCCTGGCACGACCATTCCGCCGCCAGCCGCAGAGCCCATGGCGCAGCCTATGCGACCTATGTCGGGAGCTGGCGCAAGCGGCTTCGCATCAACAAAGGCGAGGACTTGATCAGCCGCTTCGAGGACAAGGCGACGAAAACTGTCCGCAGCTTCTGCGCGACGTGCGGCACGCCGGTCTTCTACGAGCGCGCGCGCTCGCCGCACATGGTCAACATTCCGCGCGCCCTGTTCTCCTCGCGTACCGGGCGCCAGCCGCTCTACCACATCGCCATCGAAGAGCTGCAGGACTGGGCCTATACCGGCGAGCCGCTGGTGCCGCTGAAGGGTTTTCCCGGCGTGGTGTGGCAGCGCTCGAAAAAGAAGAAGCAGCCCGAGCGGGAAGGGATGTTCTAGCCCGCGGAGACGATTTGCGCGCTTGGGGCGGCCGGCTCATCTCTTGGCCTTCTTTTTCTTCGCCTGCCATTGCACGAGTCTTGGCGGCTTCGGCTTTGCAGCAGGTTGCTTTGCAGCGCTCTTGTTCGCCGCGGTCTTTTTCGGCGCGTCCTTCGGCATTGCCGTTACGAAGGCCACGCCGCGCTCGACCCATTTTTTGAGCATGCTGTCGGTGCGGTAGCCGTCCGGTGCGACGCGGACATAGCCAGTCATGACGCGGCCGCGCATTTCCATCGGCGCGGTATAGGGTTCGCCGAGGGCGCGCGCAAACGCGTCCGGCCCGACGCGGACCAGCAGGCCACCCTTGCCGCTGACGACGCAGCACATGGATCCGCCGACCATGAAGCACAGGCCGCCCATCATCTTCCTGGCGACGACGTCGCGTCGCGCGGAGAGCAGTCTGCGGACGCGCTCGGCGGTTTCCTCGTCATAGGCCATGGTGAAATCCCCCAGCGGCGCTCTGCCGATGCTAATCGGTCGCGGATGATTTGGCGAGATCGCGCCGCCTGGTCGGGCGCGTGTTCGCTCCTGCAGGGCAGCCATGAGCCGCCTCCATTGATCTCGCCGTCCGGATCAGCATGATGCCAAAAACCCCGGCGCAACGGACGCGCGGGGAGGGAGGCGACATGAAGAACCGCATCACCGGGCGCTCGGCGTTTCTCGCGCTGCTGAAGGACGAGGGCATCACCCATCTGTTCGGCAATCCCGGCACGACCGAGCTGCCGATCATGCATGCGCTGAAAGAGCATCCCGACCTCACCTATGTGATGGCGATGCAGGAAAGCCTCGTGGTCGCGATCGCCGACGGTTTTGGCCGCGCCTCAGGACAACTCGTCGCCTGCAACGTCCATGTCGCGCCGGGCCTCGGGAATGCGATGGGGTCGCTCTACAACGCGCGCTTCACCGGCACGCCGATGATCCTGACCGCCGGCCAGCAGGAGCAGGGTCACGGGTTGACGGAGCCGGTGCTCTATGGGCCGCTGGTGCAGATGGCCGAGCCGCTGGTGAAATGGGCGGTCGAGGTGACGCGGCTGGAAGATCTGCCGCGGATCGTGCGCCGTGCCGCGAAAATCGCGACCGCGCCGCCGACGGGACCGGTGTTCATCTCGCTGCCCGGCGACATCCTCAACGCCGAAGCCGGGCTTGACCTTGGACGCGCGACGCGCGTCGACGCCCGTGTCCGGCCGTCCGATGAGGCGCTGCAGGCGCTCACTGCGCGCATCCTCAAGGCGCAGCGCCCGGTCATCGTCACCGGCGATGAGGTCGTGAAGAGCGACGCGCTGGCAGAAGCGGCGCTGCTCGCCGAGATGCTGGGGGCGCCGGCCTATCAATGCTCGACGCCCTATGGCGCGCATTTCCTCTCCGAAAGCCCGTGTTTCATGGGCGCGCTGTCGCGGCTGCAGAAGCAGGTACGCGAGGTGCTGTCGCCCTTCGACCTGATGATCGTGCTCGGCGCCGATCCGTTGCGGATGTCGGTCCATAGCGAGGTCGATCCGAGGCCGGAGGGCCTGTCGATCGCCCAGATCGGCCTGGTCGACTGGGACTTGGCCAAGAATTACGGCGCCGAGATCGCGCTGAAGGCAGACGTGAAGGAGACGTTGCGCGCGCTGCTGCCCGCGCTGAAGGCCGCCGGCGGCGCCGCGCTGGAGACGCGCGCGCGCCAGGGGCTTTCGGAGCTTGCATTGAAGAACTGGAGTGCGCGGCGCCAGCCGCTGGTCGAGCAGATCGCGCGGGCCAGGGACAAATCGCCGATCGATCCGGACTATCTCACTTTGCACCTTGTCGAGGCGATGCCTGGCAATGCGATCCTGGTCGACGAAGCGCTGACCTCGGGGCGGCAGATCCTCAGCCTGCGGCCGCATCGCGAGCGCTACGGCTATCATGCGCTGGCCTCGGGCGGCATCGGCTGGGGCCTGCCGGCGTCCGTCGGCGTCAGCCTCGCCCATCCGACCCGGCCGGTCGTGTGTTTTTCCGGCGACGGCAGTGCGATGTATTCGATCCAGGCGCTGTGGACCGCCGCGCATCACAAATTGCCGCTGAACGTCGTGATCGCCAACAATGGCGGCTACCGTATCATCAAGCAGCGGCTGCTCGCCTTCCATGGCGACGATCATTATGTCGGCATGGACTTTGCCGATCCGCCGGTGGATTTTGCCGCCATGGCACGGTCGCTCGGACTCGAGGCGATGCGGATCAGCGATCCCGGCGAGCTGCAGCCAAAACTGTCCGATGCGTTCGCGCGGCCCGGCGCCAAGCTGATCGAGGTGATGGTGGATGGAGCGGTGTGACAACATTTGATCGTCATTGCGAGCGAAGCGAAGCAATCCAGAAATCTCTCAGCTGGATTGCTTCGGCGCTTTGCGCCTCGCAATGACGCTAACTGTGAAACGGTAGTGTGGGCAAAGCGAAGCGTGCCCACCGTCTTGGAAACGCGCTCCGGACGGTGGGCACGGCGCGAAGCTTCGCCTTTGCCCACACTACCTTTCCGAGGTGACCATCCATGACCGTATCCGTCATCGAGCAGGCAAAGATTCAGGCGCAGGTCCTGGTTCCGCTGGTGAAAGCGCTGCAGGCCGAACTGGGCGAGGCGCGTGCCAATGCGCTGGTGCGAAAGGCGCTGGCCGATACGTATCGCCGCTTCGGCGAAGCGTTTTGGCAGAGCAGGCCGGACAAGCACCTCGGAGAGACCATGGCGTCGGCGTTCCGCACCTATGCCGCCGGCGACGCACTCGCTTATGACGTCCGCGAGCAATCCGATGATACCTTCGCGATCGATGTCTCGCGCTGCCGCTATGCCGAGTTTTACAACGCGCTCGGCGAGCCGGAGCTCGGCTTTCTCTTCGTGTGCAGCGCAGACTTTTCCTTGGCCGAGGGATTCGGCGACGACGTCGCGCTGACGCGCACGCAAACCACTATGCAAGGCGCCAGTCATTGCGACTTTCGTTATAGGCGAAAGGACGAAAAGAAAACGTAGGGTTGGCAAAGCGAAGCGTGCCCACCAGCCAAGGTGACGCTTGCGGAAAGATGGCGGACACGGCGCGAAGCCGCGCCGTTGCCGCCCTACAATTTGTGCGCCTATCCGCGGATCGCCGCATTGGCGGTTTCGGCGGCGGCGGTCATGGCATCCTTCGCGGATCTCGCGCCGGAGACCACCTCGTTGACGCCGATCATGAAGGCGTCGAGGAGGATCCTCTGTTGCTGATGGAACAGGATCGCCTTGGCGCGGTCGACATCGGCATCTTGCAGGTTGGTCAGCGCCGCCTCAGCGGCTTGCGCGCCGAACGCCTTCCTAAAACCCTCGCTCGACCAGGCCGACACCCGGGTCGTCGCCAGCCCCGCCGCTGCGGTCTGCAGCGAGGTCGGCTTGCTCGTCGCCCACTGCAGGAACAGGAAAGCGGACTGCTTGTTCTTCGATTTGGAATTGATGCACGCCTGCCAATGCGACATGAAGGGCACGGGTTGGCGACCCGGGAGATGTGGAAACACGGCAAACTCGGCCTGGCCGGCGACGCGGCTCTTCGCCGGATTGGAGATGTCGGTCGCGAAATTGCTGCTGTCGATGGCCATCGCGGTCCTGCCCTGCAGGAAGTCATCGAGCACCTGGTACCATTCATAGTTGCCGATGGCGGCAGGACCGGCCTGGTTGAGTATTTGTCCGTACATATCGACGGCCGCGATCGCCTCGGGAGACGCGAAAGCGGCCTTGCCGTACTTGACGATGTCTCCGCCATAGGAGAACACGAAACCCATGGCCGGCGGGGAGGAGTTGCCGCCGGCCTGCGCCCGCATCGCGATGCCCGACATCTCATTGGTCTTGAGCGCCTTGGCGGTCGCCAGCAGTTCGTCGAACGTCTGGGGGATCGGCAGATCCTTGGCGGCCCGCGCGTCCCGGTCGATGAACAGCGTCATCGCCTCCGAGGTGATCGGGAAGGCGTACCGTTCGCCGTTCGACCACACCGGAAATGCGCGCGCCGTCTTGAGTAGGTCGCTCTCGTCATACCAGGCAAGATCGGTCAGCGCCTTGTTGCTGTAATAGGCGTTCAGCGGCTCGAGCCATCCTCCGGTGATGCCCTGTCCATAGGTCGTGTACATGAAGACGTCGGGCGTGCTGTCGCCGCGCGCAAGGCGGATCGGGAGCGCGCTCAGATAGGTGGTTTCCATTTGGAAGTCGCTGACGACGTTGATGCCGGTGAGATTGCTGAAATCCGGCAACAGTGGAGCGATCGCATTCGACCATGGGTGGACCGCGCCCGCGAGCGTGATCGTCGTCCCCGCAAATTTCCTCCAATCGATCGCAGCGCTGGCATAGGCTGCGGCGGCATCCCGGGCGGAACTCGTGCGCGGTAACATGGTCAAGGCCGGCAAGATCGCCCCTGCAGCGCTCAGCCCCTTGACGAAGCTGCGCCGACTTGTCGCAGTCCGAACTTTCAATGAGTTTCCATCAGAAGCCATGGTGGTGCTCCCGTAACTATGGATGACATTTGCAGAATGCGAGCAGAACCGGATCTGTCACTTCGCGGCACTCCGAGGCCGGCGTAACATGCGCGCTTGTGATTGCAGGGTCCCGGCTTACTGGGTGGACCGGCTTATGTTTGTTATGTTTCCAATGCGCTGACGCCCATTCTAACAATGTGTTGGCGTCGGCACCAGCAGATGCGCCGATCAAGCGGGCATCGAGAACGCCACGGTCAATGCCGATCCTTGCTCCGGAACATTCTTCCCGGTGGTATGCGCGTCCGCTGATTCCGGCGGCCGTGGTGCTTCTGACCCTGTTTGCAGTGGTCGGTTTTCTCGGCCTGCAATATTGGCGCGACCGACAGGCGGTCAATCTCTCGCTCGAGCATGGCCGTCAGGTGATCGATACGCTGGATCGGCTGCGAACGATCATCGCAGACCTGGAGGACGAAAGGCACAACTTTCTGCTGACCCTCGATACCAAATATCTCAAAGCCTACGGCGTCTCGGACGAAGGGGTACGCCGGGAGGCGCAGGCGTTGCAGGGTCTGGTCGCAAACGATCCACTGCAAAACTTTCGTGCCAGGCATCTGGCCCTGATCATTTCAGCAAAGCTGCGCGAGATCGACGACATCGTCAAAACGGCGACCCGTGACCGCGCGGCATCGGCAGCGCAGGCGATGGTCCGCGGCATGGACGATATCCGATTGCAGATCGACCTGATCAAGGACTATGAGAGCCTGCTGCAAGTCACGCGGGAGAAGCGCGCCGAGACGCTCGAAGGGCGCGCGACCTGGCTCATCGCCGCTGCCGTTGCCATCGTCGCCGCATTCGCAGGCGTGGCGCTGGCATTCGCGCGCTTCGAGGCCACGCGGCGGCGAGAAACCATCGAGGAGAACCTCCAGCTCCAGGGCTACCTCGAAGAGCGCGACAGGAAGATCCGGCGTCTGTTCGAATCCAATATCATCGGGATCATCATCTGGGAGGCCGAAGGCCGCATTCTCGAAGCCAATGACGCGTTCCTGCGTATTGTGGGATATGACCGCGAGGATCTCGCCGCAGGGCGGCTGAACCGCACGATGCTGACGCCGTCGGAATGGCACGCTTTGGATGCGCGTAACGTTGCGGAGATGAAGCGCACGGGCACCATCTCGCCCCTCGAGAAGGAGTACGTTCGGAAAGACGGCAGCCGCGTTCCGGTGCTCGTGGGCGGGGCGATGTTCGAAGTCGGCAGAGATCGCGGCGTCGGCTTTGTCCTTGATCTGACCGGGCGCAAGCGGGCGGAAGCCGAGGCCCGTGAGAATGAACGGCGATATCGGGAAGCTCTGATGGAGCTTGCGCATGCCAATCGGGTCACCACGATGGGTCAGCTGGCGGCCTCGATCGCCCATGAGGTCAACCAGCCGATCGCCGCCGTGGTCACCAATGCCCAGGCCGGACTCCTGTGGATGGAGGCTCAGCCGCCAAATCTTGAGGAGGTCCGGCAGAGCCTCGGTTTGATCGTCGACGACGGCCTGCGCGCCGGTGACGTTATCGGACGGATCAGGGCCCTGGTCAAAAAGGCCCCGCCACGGAAGGAGGAGGTCCAGATCAATGAGGTGGTGCTCGAGGTCATCACGCTGACTCGCACCGAAGCGGGGAAGAACAACGTCGCGGTGCGAACGCAGCTCGCCCAGGGTTTGCCGGTCGTTCGAGCGGATCGGGTCCAGTTGCAGCAGGTGATCCTCAACCTCATCATGAATGCCATCGAGGCGATGAGCGGCGCGGGCCAGGCGGTACGGGAACTCGTGATCAGTACCGGCGGAAATGCCGCGAACAGCGTGATCGTCAGTGTGCGGGATTCTGGTCCGGGACTGGATCCCAAGACGATGGATCGCCTGTTCGATGCCTTCTTCACCACGAAGTCCAAAGGCATGGGCATGGGGCTGGCGATCTGCCATTCGATCATCGAAGTGCATGGCGGACGGATGTGGGCCGGCCCGAATGAGCCGCGCGGCGCCGTCTTTCAATTCACGCTGCCGCTGGGGCGCGACGAAGTCGTTCCCGCCCGGCACGCCGGCCCCATGCCCGCGATGTGAAAATCGCGGTCATAGAGAGCCTCGCGTGCAGCTATTCAAAATGCGGAAATCGTTGGAATTGTAGGGTGGGCAAAGCGAAGCGTGCCCACCATCTTGCAATCGCGTTCGGATGCTGGGCACGGCGCGAGATGCGCCTTTGCCCCACCTACTGCGCCTTTGCCCCACCTACGACGTGAGCGGCCGCGCAATGTTGACCTCTATTCCGCCGCCTTGACCGTGGCGCCCGGCCGGTACTGCACGGCCGGATGCGGCGCGGAAAGCCGCGCGCGGCTCTGCCCGAACAGCTTTTCGCGCAGCGTGCCCTCGGCATAGGCGGTCTTGTAACGTCCACGACGCACGAGCTCCGGCACCAGCATGTCGGCGATATCGGCGAAATCGCCGGGCGAGACCGCAAACGGCATGTTGAGCCCGTCAACGTCGGTCGCCTCGAACCAGGCTTCGATCTCGTCAGCGACATGATCAGGCGTCCCGACAATGACCGGGCCGATGCCGCCGATCCCGACATGTTCGGCGACCTCGCGCACGGTCCACACCCTGCTCGGATCGGCGCGGGTGACATTGTCCATCGCGCTGCGGCCGGCATCGTTCTGCACGTGCTGCACCTGCTGGTCGAGCGCCAGCGCGGAGAAATCGACGCCGGTCCAGCCCGACATCAGCGTGAGCGCGCCCTCGGGGCTGATATGCGCGCGATAGTCATCGTATTTTGCCCTGGCCTTGGCCTCGGTCTCGCCGAGGATCACGGTGAACATGCTGAACATCAAGATCTCGGCCGGGTTGCGCCCGATCTTGGCGGCCTGCTCGCGGATCGCGGCCACGCGCGGCGCGATCACTTTCGCCGAAGGCCCCGACATGAACACGCATTCGGCATGTTTTGCTGCGAACTGCCGGCCGCGCGGCGAGGTGCCGGCCTGGTACAGCACCGGCGTGCGCTGTGGCGACGGCTCGCTGAGATGAATGGCATTGAGCTTGTAGTTCGCGCCCTCATGGGTGACGCGATGCACCTTGGCGGGATCCGCGAAAATGCCGCGCGCGCGATCGCGCAAGACCGCGTCATCTTCCCAGCTGCCTTCCCAGAGCTTGTAGACCACCTCCATATATTCGTCGGCGACATCGTAACGGTCGTCATGCGCGGTCTGCTTGTCCTTGCCGGCGCCGCGCGCGGCGCTGTCGAGATAGCCGGTCACGACGTTCCAGCCGATCCGCCCCTCGGTCAGATGGTCGAGTGTCGACATCCGCCGGGCGAACGGGTAGGGCGGCTCGAAGGACAGATTGCTGGTGACGCCGAAGCCGAGATGTTTTGTGACCGCCGCCATCGCCGAGATCAGCAGCAGCGGTTCGTTGGCGGGCGTCTGCGTTGCATTGCGCAGGGCCGCGTCCGGGCTGTTGCCATAAACATCATAGACGCCGAGCACATCGGCCAGAAACAGCCCGTCGAAGCGGCCGCGCTCCAGCGTGGTCGCAAGGTCGATCCAGTAGGGCAGGCGATTGTATTCGATGGTGCGATCGCGCGGATGCGTCCACAGTCCCGGCGACTGGTGCGCGACGCAATTCATGGCAAAGGCGTTGAGCCGGATTTCTTTTGTCATTGTGATTCCGCCTTGGGCACGCGATGCCCAGCATTTGCTCTCGACATGGGCTTTGAGAATTGTTCCATGCCGACCGGGTTAATCAAGACAAATTCGCACGCGCCGTGCTTCCGGCAGGCCGCATATCCCGATAGGCTCGGACACCCTGTTATTCCCGATCGACCAAGGCCTCCATGAGCAGAACCGATGCCATCGACCGCGTGCGCCAGCATTTCCATTCCGGCGACTTTCTTGCCGAGCTCGGCCGGAGGGTGGCCTATCGGACCGAGAGCCAGAATGGCGGGCGGCCGAGCGAGCTCAGGGCCTATCTCGAGGATACCATGCGGCCTTCGCTTTCGGACCTCGATTTCACCTCGCGCCTGATCGAATCTCCCAGCGGAAAATCGCCGTTCCTGATTGCCGAGCACCATGAGAGCGCAGATCGCCCGACCGTTTTGATGTACGGCCATGGCGACGTCGTCGACGGCATGGAAGGGCAATGGCGTGACGGCCTCGATCCCTGGAAGATCACCGTGACCGGCGATCGCGCCTACGGCCGTGGCACTGCCGACAATAAGGGCCAGCACAGCATCAACATTGCCGCGCTGCGCGCGGTGCGCGAGGCGCGCGGCGGCAGGCTCGGCTTCAACGCCAAATTCATCCTGGAGATGGGCGAGGAGACCGGATCGCCCGATCTGAACCAGATCTGCGCAGATCATCGCGATGAGCTCAAAGCCGACCTGTTCGTCGGCTCCGACGGGCCGCGGCTGTCGGCGCAGCGGCCGACCATCTTTCTCGGCTGTCGCGGGGGCATGCGCTTTCATCTCGACGTGGTGTTGCGCGAGGGCGGGCATCATTCCGGCAATTGGGGCGGTGTGCTCGCGAACCCCGCGACCATCCTCGCCAATGCCATCGCATCGCTGGTCGATGGCCGTGGTCGGCTAAAACTCGAGGCGATGAAGCCGCCGCGGCTGTCCAATCAGATCCGCGCAGCCCTGGCTGACGTGAAGGTCGAACCCTCGGCTGACGAGCCGGCGCTGTCGGAGAACTGGGGCGAGGAGGGCTTGTCCGCGGCCGAGCGGCTCTATGCCTGGAACACACTCGAAGTACTGGCGATGTCATCAGGTAGTATCGCCAAGCCGGCGAACGCAATCCCCGGCCAGGCCCGCGCGGTGCTGCAGCTCCGGTTCGTGGTCGGCACCGAGATCGACAAGGTGCTTGAGGCGGTCCGCGCGCACTTGCGCGACCATGGCTTTCCGATGGTCGAGGTCAGGGCGACGCAGAGCTTTGCCGCCTCGCGTGCCGAGATCGACAGTCCCTGGATCAAATGGGCGGCAGATTCCGTCCAGCATACGACGGGCAAGGCGCCGGCGGTGCTGCCGAACTTTGGCGGCTCGCTGCCGAACGACGTGTTCGCCGAGACGCTCAAACTGCCGACGATCTGGCTGCCGCATTCCTATCCCGGCTGCTCGCAGCATGCGCCCGACGAGCACATCCTGCTTTCGGTGACCGAAGAGGCGCTAACCATCATGGCCGGGCTGTTCTGGGATCTCGGCGAACTGCCACGGCCTTTGTAAGTTGCTATTCGAAGAAATCAGGCAGCTCGAAGAGATCAAGTTGAACTGTAGCCGCATCGGCGGTGCGCTCCCTCCCCCCTTGCAGGGGAGGGCTGGGGAGGGGGTACCAAACGACGAGATGAATCTGTGGACCCCCACCCCCGACGCCTCTCCGCAAGGGGGAGGGGAGAACAGCGAGCCCGCGGATAGATGGAAGTTCAAAGTTGGATGCGGCGTTAGCCAAGGAATCTGAAATGACACTATCCGCTCCGGCCTCCGTGCATGTCGCCGCGCAATCGCAGCCCAAGAACATCACAAAACTGATCGTCGCGACCTCGGTCGGCAATGCGCTGGAGTGGTTCGACATCTCCTCCTACGCCTATTTCGCGCTGTACATTTCCAAGGCGTTCTTTCCAGCCAATGACCCGACCACCTCACTGCTGCTGACGTTCGGCACCTTCGGCCTGTCCTTCCTGATCCGTCCGATCGGCGGGCTGGTGCTCGGGGCCTATGCCGACCGGCATGGCCGCAAGGCCTCGCTGCTCATCTCCATCGTGCTGATGACTTTTGGCACGCTCGCGGTGGCGCTGATGCCGACCTTCGACAGCATCGGCATTCTGGCGCCGATCGCCGTCATCACCGCGCGCCTGGTACAGGGCTTCTCCGCCGGCGGCGAGTTCGGCTCGTCGACCGCGTTCCTCGTCGAGCACATGCCGCATCGGCGCGGTTTCATTGCGAGCTGGCAGTTCGCAAGCCAAGGGGTCAGCCAGCTCCTCGGCTCCGGCTTCGGCGCCGGCCTCACCGCCTGTCTCAGCGCAGCGGACCTGCAAGCCTGGGGCTGGCGCATTCCGTTTTTCTTCGGCGTACTGATCGGCCCGGTCGGCCTCTACATCCGCAACCACATCGACGATGCCACCGCGCCGCCGGCCGGCAAGGCCGACTCGCCAGTGCGCGAGGTTTTGCTGACGCAGAAGCTGCGCGTTGCGCTCGGCATCGGCGCGCTCGCGGTCTCCACCGCGGTCAACTATCTCATCGTCTACATGCCGACCTATGTCGTGCAAAAACTGCATCTCGACCCGTCGGTCGGCTTTGCGGCCGCCTTTGCCGGCGCCATCGCGGTGACGCTGCTGACCCCGCTCGCCGGCGCGGCCTCCGACCGCATCGGGCGCACCACCCACATGATCGCGATTGCCGTGCTGCTGCTGTTTTCGATCTTCCCGGCCTTCCTGATGCTGACGAAA